>JGI24723J26617_10002192_pt1 | contig 15825 bp, 18 predicted proteins | sample Cruoilmetagenom6_FD_26617 | JGI IMG/M metagenome (IMG submission 26617)
CCCCCGGGGGTGGTGCGACACCATCCACAACAACATTGCCAACCTCGCCTTCGGCATGCGCATTGATGACGGAAATTGATGTGTTGCTTTTCATGTCTTTATCCACCGTCGCGTCCAAAACCGATAGTTCAGCAACACTGCCGCCAGCGTCAGCCCGCAAACCAGCCCCATCCAGATACCAACAGCACCGTATCCGAAAGTGAACCCGAACAGATATCCCGCGGGCATACCAACCAGCCAATAGCTGACCACTGCCATAATCAGCGGCACCTGCGCATCCTGTACCCCGCGCAACAATCCCAGCGCGATAACCTGTGCACTGTCAGCCACATGGAAAACGGCCGCCATTGCCAACAGACTGACGCCAATAACCATAATCTGGTCCCGCGCCGGTTCCGCTTTGTCTAAAAACACCCCAACCAACAGGTCAGGTACACTTAAAAACAACAAAACAAACAAACAGGAAAACACCAATGCCAGTACAAGTGTCGTAATACCGCCACGACGCAAACCTGTTTCATCAACACGTCCCACCGCACGGCCCGCGCGTACCGTTGCCGCATTGCTTAGGCCTACATGCACCATAAACGCCACCGCTGTCCATTGCAGCGCAATGCCGTGGGCGGCCAGTTCCAGCGTGCCGACCCAGCCCATCATAATCGCCGTGGCACTGAACAATGCGGTTTCTGCCAGATTGGTCAGCCCGATGGGCAAGCCCAAGCGAAACACCTGGCCAAAGGCCACGCGGTCAAAGCGCCATATGCGTTGAAACAATGCATGTTCCGGCGTGTTGTACGCAATATATGCCAACAATAGCGGAACGCTTGCGATCGGCATCATTACAGATGCAATCGCGGCCCCCTGTATACCAAGTTCAGGCGCACCCCAATTGCCGAAAATCAGGGCGTAATTCAAAACGCCGTTCACAACCGCACCTGCGATTGTCACCCATAATACAATATTTGTACGTTCCAATGCCGCCAGATAGCTTTTAACCACCATGACAAATAGGCTGGGGTACAACCCAATGGCGGTGATGCGCAAATAATCTTGTGCAAAACCGGCCACAACGGGTTCCTGTCCAAGCATCAGTAACAAGGTTTCCGACCACCACATGATCGGCAAGATAAAGATCACATAAAGAGCTGATGCCCAAAACCCCATGCGGGTCACGCGGCGCACTTGCACATGATCATCTGCGCCCACTGCATTGGCCACCATAGGCATAACGGCAAAGGCAAACCCCGACCCAACAATGAACAACAAGAAAAACATTGAACTGGCCAAAACAATCGCAGCCAGTTCAGGCACACCATACCAACCCATCATCACCGTATCGGTCATGCCAATAGCCATCTGTGCAATGTGACTACCGATCAAAGGCAACCCCAATAACAGTACTGATTTGGCGTGTCCGCGATATGTTGTCGAATGGTTCATAAAGGCTGGCTTAGGGCAAAGAATTACCTTCGGCAAGCCGTTGTGTTCTGTTAATCAGTCTTTGGTATTAGAGCTTCAATTGATACACAATCGGTTTCGAAACGGCTAATGCACCTTCACGCGGGTATTTAAACCACGCTTTCACGCCCCTTTTATAGATCCTTGCACGTCTTAATTCACGCATTTTATCTGCGGCAGAGGTTTTGGCGGCCTGTTCCAGTTCATTTGCACGCTGGACTTCCGCACCCAACCGTTCTTTACGGGCACCATTACCTTCCGTGCCAGCCATATCCTGTATCAAGCGACGTGTAGATGCAGGATCACTCAGCATCATTTTAACAACAGTTGATGCCATCGCATCCATAAAACCGTCTATTTTATAATTATGCAGATAGGTTAACTCTTCATGTGTCAGTTTAAGAAACGCGGTCTGTGAGAACCTTGTCGCATCGAACTGTTTGGTATGCTCGTGGCTGGAACGATCACTTTCGCTACCCACATTACCGGCCAAACCGACGCCCGCAGTAGAACATAAGCCCAGAAAAGCGGCCCCAGACGTTAATAATCTTCGGCGATCGATAATATTTGACATAGCTATATGACCTTTATGGTTTGTTAAGGGATTTAACCATGATCAAAGATTAAAGTACATGCACAGTAACCAAATGTTGATTGTTCGCTTGCAACATTTATTCGGAAATCACTAAAACGACCCTTCAAGCGGCCTTCTATACCATAGTCTGACACCCGATTTGTAACCGCGCGCATGGTTTAGCCGGCCTGTTTCTTCTTCCAGATCAGGGCTATTTGTCGATCTAAGGTATCTAACAGACAGTTTCAAATCGCTTTCCAGTTTAGTGCTATATTCCAGTTCGTATTTCAAACGGGCTTTTCTGGGCTTTTCCGGTTCTATTTTACGCATATCTTTTAGTAGATTACGTGTTGATCGACGATCATTATATCCCATTCTAAGAATGGTCGGTGACATGCGTCTAGAAAAACCACGCAGCCCGAAAGATATATTTTTTTTCTCATAATCATAAAACAGGTTGTTTATTGCCTTCTGGCTTAACCCACCAAACCTAATCTGCGTATATGTCACCGTAGGTTTGTCTGTGTCGTTCTCTTCGTCATCGTAAGGCCCAACGTCAATCTTGAAATCGTACGCACCGCCACCGTCGGCAAAACTTGCACGCCCCCAAAAGCATACTGAAAATAAAGCCACACCTGCTGCCAAAGCTTTTCTGCGGGAATAATCAGCTAAATTACAGTTTTCGTTAATATCTCGCATGTCTTGCACCTCCACATTAATTTCCCCTAGGGAAGCTTACCGTAATTAAGGACAAAAGTATATAGAATGCCGATTAGCCGCACGTATTATACCACTTGATATCTATGAACCTAAATTGGTCCAAGGCATCACTAATGAAGTATCCGCGAACTTTTGTACGGAAGCGGGGTAAACCGGTTTTTGAAAAGGCATGCGGTAAAGCCCGTTCATAATTTCGTTCAACGTTTTCCCGGCAGCAAACCCTTTGGTAAAAATCAGTTTTGACATCGGCGACGACAAAGTATTAATCCCGCGTGTTTCCACTTTGGGGTAGAAATACGTAAATGCCGCATAGTTACACCGCACCATATCCGCGCGTATTTCTTCCAACATTCGATTATACCGATCACCGATTTTCCGATGGCATTGCGGGAAGCGGACCCTGAAAGCAGATATCATGTGGAGACAAAAGTCCTCCATAAATCAGAATAGTCGCTTCATCCGTAAAGCGGAAATTTACGTTGCGAATGACGCTCANGAGGTCGCCAATGGCAGCTTAACTGCTGTGCAGTCTGTCTATTTCTAAGCAACACTATCGCCGAACTATTGTCCAATAATTGACATAGTATTCAGTTTATAATGTATTGTGCCTCTTTTCTCCCTAAGAAGCACAATAATTTAACCCGTCTAATTGTACTATTAAATTGGGCGGGTTAACTTTTATATTCAGGCATAACATTATTCTTAAACTATTTCTGACCCTCTTGTGCATCCGCTTTGTTCGCGTAGCCGTTGATGGCCAATGGCTGTTTTGAGCCCTTTGTACTCGGGAATGGCTTCAACTTTTATCGCCGCTACGGCGAGCCTGATGCACAGGTTAGCCGCGCCGCCAAAATGAGACCCGGTTCACCAGGTCGGGCAGTCTTCCCGAGGCTCTTAACGATCTTTTCCTGCTTGCAAAGACCCTGAATACCTTGGGCGACAGGTCAAGGAAACTCAACCTTTCAATGCGTCAATGGCATCTTGCACGACGGATGTGGCTTGTAGATTCTCTAGCCGGTCAATTATGCAGCGTGATTCATGTTCATAGTTCTGACCCATCTTGTCTATTTTTTCGATAATCTGATCAACACCCGGGTTTCTTATGTCAAACACGTAATCTTGCTGTTGAAAATGCTCCGCAAGGTCAGTGTATTTGTTGGCCCACCCGAGTATGATCACTGGAACGCCGCTCCTGTAAGCGAAAACCACCGAATGATAACGTGACGCGACTATGTATTTGAATTTTCCAAGGATTTTGATCAATTCGGGACTTGCGTATTCTTTGGTAATCACACTTACCTTGTCTCTGTTCTTTGTTTTATTCAGAACACTCTCAACAAGGTGATTATCAGCGGTGGACGTGTTCAGGATGTACACATTTTCACCCTTGTCGACCAATCTATCCAATGCCTTTGCATATAGGTCAAAGACCGCACTGGAATCGCCAATCCGGAAAACGTTTTCATTAATAATGAAGCCAACAGAACCTTGGGCGGGGTAGTCTGTCTCGTCTTTCTCATAAGAAGCATAGATGTCGTTTGCTGTTGGAAAGAGCTTCTCTCTGATAACCATGTCGGTCGATAATTCGACATTACCCAGGTCCAGAGATTTCAGGCATCCATATCCTTCTTTCTCGCGCGCATATATTTTTGTGGCATAAGACAGTTCTTTTTTTACCTTTTTAAGGAACTCCACATTATCACCGCCATCGTCCCAGTCAAACGGACCAAAACTCTGGGGCATTAGGATGATCTTTTTATTGTAACGCTTAGCGAGCCTTATCGTTTGCAGCAGCATCTCTCCGCCGCCCTTGGGCCAACCCGAGCCGAGTGTGTAACCGCTCGCATCAAAAATAGCATCCGCTTCTCTCAACGCTTTTTCCATTTCCGGGATTGCGCTGTTCCATTTGTCGGTTTTTCTCAGTAGACTGGCGAAACGAGTTAGCAGCGGCTCCAATAGTGGCACCCTGTTCAAATGGTATTTGAACACCAAACGCGTGTAGTCATCATAGGGTAACAACTTGAACGCATATTGCTCGGGCGAGTCGTATTTATTGGCAAAACCAACAACCTCGCAGTCTTTGTAAATGGACTTCAAGCCATAATATAGGGATAGAAACATCGCTTGAGAGCCTTTGTTTCTCATCTGTATTCCGGTGATAATAAACTTTTTCATATCAATAAGCGAAAGACATTACGCTTCCGCTTTTTCTCCTTGTTTTTCTGAGCTGTCGCAGGTGTCGTTTCTTGTAAGGCATCCAGTTATCATGTGTGTTGCGCTAAGACCTTGGGCCCGGCCTGAAGACCTGAAAAAGGGGCGTTTCTCATCAGCTGGTCCGATCCAACGACCCATACCAGTGGCTGAGCGACTGACCGCTTATCTGTTCCAGGGCCTCAATCGAGGGGTGGTAGTATTCGTTAAGGCGATTTCGCAGCTCGTCTGTCATCTGCGGATACCGGGTTTGCTGTGTAACCAACCCCCGGACTGCCTCGAACCCGGAAGTCCCTCGCAGGGGGCGCACAATCGGTTTCATCCACGCAAGGCGCTTGCGCAATCGGGCAGAGACCATCTGCGACGTCTTATCCTTTACCTTTTCTCGTCCAATTGATGAAAGCGGGCGTGGCGGTAGGCCAAGGTGGGAACGGACTTGTGACATCTGTGTCTCCGGGTCAAGTGACACCCCCTCGAAAAACAAGATAAGAAGCTTATCTCGGCCGAAGAGGTCGATATAGGTCTGCAGGTGCAATGCGAATTTTCCGGAGATCTGGTACTTGAGGTTCTCACCTAACGTGGGATCGAGGTAGGATTCTATATCCGCCCCAACCTCACCGCGCCTGAACCGCATGCAGTAACTGGAATAGGCGCGCTCAACCGGGTTGCGCAGTTGTGCAATCAGTTTTATCTGGGGTAGGTCGCGGTGAAGGCGGACCGCCGCTTCGGGTTCGTAGAGGTAAGAATTGGACTTTTCGCCAACGACCTTGTCATGCAGTTCCTCGTTGAACTGCGAAAAATACCAGTCCTGTCCCTTACTGTACTCTCTGGAAAAATAGTGAAGCTCCTGGTCGGGCATGTAAACGTCCGGATCCGCCTGCAACTGTTTCTGAAGCCATGTGGTTGCCGATTTCGCGGCGCCAATAATGATGAAATCGATATCCTTGAAATGCATTAGCTAGTGGCGTCTCCGATTGATGCGCTGGAAAACGGAGTGGTAAATGCCGATTTTATCACGCAAATGAGATTTAGGTTTGTGGGCGGCTAAAGCCCCCGTTTCGGTCAAGCTTTCTACCTTTATATCATGCCAGTATGTCATGCCATTATATCATGCCAACTACGCTTAGCTGTCAAGGCTCGAGACAAAATAGGCGGGGATTTGGGCTGAATTGCAGACGATAACGGGGTTTGCGCGGTCTGTCCGCAGTGTGAACACTCTCAGATCCGGACAGTCCACGATACCGTATTTCGACGCAAGGCCCGGAGTGGCTAGATCTTGGGCAGGGCATTCGTCTGGTACGAGGCAGAAAATAAGTCTCATGACTGGTACTGAGGGAAGGGTCTAGATGTAACCGTCGCCCACATCGATGATCGTGCGGGTCATTGCTGAATTTTGAAACCTTTCCACTGATCAACACATCAGAGCACTCCTTCTATTCCATCGCCATCATCATCGAATTCCGTCATAAAATTACTTAGTTGTTTTAAAACAACGATTTACAAGAAGTATGCGCTGCTGTTTTTCTTTATTCCAATTTCGAAATCAGAATACTTATGAAAAATAGGGGCGAATATGCTGATTTCATCGTAATTTGCCCCCCAGACATTACCTCTGCTGCTTGATTATCCGACTAGTTGTGTAATGCATCTAAAATACGGCCTTGCAAATGCATATTGGGGGATAGAGTGGGGGATGGAACATCCAGCAACAACTTAATACCATTATATATCAATAACTTATGGTATTTTAATGGTGCTGCAAGGGAGGATTGAACTCCCGACCTCACCCTTACCAAGGGTGTGCTCTACCACTGAGCTACTGCAGCACACTGGATGGGCTGCGTTTTATCGCAAAGAATATGAAACGCAAGCAGTATCTAGACCCCGCGCAAAGCTTATTGTATGGGGTTGCAATGAGCAAAGATCAAAGCCAGATGACGGATAAGGAAAAGGCCGTCGCGGAACGCGCGGAACGATTGCGTAAGCAGTTGCGNGAAAATTTGCGCCGTCGTAAAGCGCAAGTACGGTCGCGCAAAGCGGCTGAAACCAAGGGNTAAGGCAGAATGGATTCGATATTGGTGCGGGGCAACGGCCCTTTAAGCGGGGAAATCGCAATAGCAGGGGCAAAAAATGCCGCGNTGACATTGATGCCCGCNACATTACTGACCGATGAACCGCTGACATTGACCAATGTGCCGCGCCTTTCCGACATCAAAACCACCAATGAATTACTGTCGTCCTTAGGCACCGAAGTGGCAGTAATGCAGGATGGCCAAATCATCGTTTTGGACACCAACCAGATCACCAATCACACTGCCGATTATGATATTGTTCGCAAAATGCGGGCATCGATTTTGGTACTTGGCCCTATGTTGGCCCGCGACGGGAAAGCCATTGTTTCATTACCGGGCGGTTGTGCCATTGGGGCGCGTCCCGTTGATTTGCACCTCAAAGGGCTGGAAGCCATGGGGGCCACAATTGAACTCAAAGAAGGTTATATTTACGCCACGGCCAAAAACGGACTGAAGGGGGCGACGATCGATTTTCCTTTTGCGTCTGTCGGGGCGACGGAAAATATTCTGATGGCTGCAACTTTAGCCAAGGGCACAACCCAGATAAACAATGCGGCCCGTGAACCGGAAATCGTTGATCTAGCCGATTGCCTGCGTAAAATGGGTGCGGAAATCCGTGGTGACGGCAGCCCCACGATCACCGTTCAAGGCGTTGAAAAGCTACACGGCGCCACCCATCCCGTTGTCACTGATCGTATTGAACTGGGTACATATATGCTGGCCCCTGTAATTGCAGGTGGTGAAGTGGAACTTTTAGGCGGGCGCATAAACCTGCTGACGGCTTTTTGCGAAAAACTTGATGAAGCTGGCATTTCAGTTACAGAAACAAAACGCGGCCTGACAGTTGCCAGTCGTAATGGGCGCATCTCTGGTGTGAATGTTGTCACCAAACCTTTCCCCGGTTTTCCAACCGATTTGCAGGCCCAGATGATGGCGGCCCTTTGCACGGCCGACGGCACTTCCGTATTGGAAGAAACTATCTTTGAAAACCGCTTTATGCACGCCCCCGAACTGATCCGCATGGGGGCCAACATTGACATAAGTGGCGGCACTGCGACCGTCACAGGGGTCGACAAGCTGAAAGGTGCGCCCGTGATGGCCACCGACCTGCGCGCATCAGTATCACTGGTTCTGGCAGGGCTTGCGGCAACAGGCGAAACTATTGTATCGCGGGTTTACCACCTTGATCGCGGCTATGAGCAACTTGTCAGAAAACTGTCTGCTTGCGGTGCCGACATCGAAAGGATTTCCGCTTAATGGTTCAAGACGCAAAATTTGAAGATGCAGAAGAACTGCCCCTACGCTTGAAAGTACAGGATGCAGAGGATTTGGCTGTTGTTTCAGCTTTACTGCAAGACGCGGTTCTACCAATGAAAGAAACTTCATGGCAACCCGATACAAACCGTTTTGGCATGTTGGTAAACCGATTTCGTTGGGAAGATAAAGCCCATGCGGAAAACGGAAAACGCGCCTATGAACGCGTCCAATCCATGCTGGTGATCGACAGCGTACAGAACGTATCTTCAATGGGCATTGATCACACGAATAAAGACCAGATCATCTCAATTCTTGCCGTTAATTATGATGCTGGCAAAGTGGTATTCACCCTTGCAGGAGACGGTGCATTGGCTTTGGATGTCGAATGTTTGGATATAACGGTTAAAGACGTCACCAAGCCCTATGCCGCAATTTCCAAGTCAGCCCCCAAACACGCGCTGGATTAGACAATGCCCGTTTTTCTAAACACCAAAGACGCCGATTTCAATGCGTCATTCACCGCATTTTTATCCAACAAACGCGAAACCACGGTTGAAGTCGACGATACGGTTGCCGCCATTATCACGGATGTTCGCACGCGTGGTGATGCTGCCGTAATGGATTTGACCGCAAAATTCGACCACTTTGATTTGACAACCGAAACGCTGGCCTTCACACCCGCTGATATCGATGCCGCTATTGCTGAGGTTCCGGTAAAAGAGGCCGAAGCCCTGCAATTGTCAGCTGACCGTATTCGCGCCTACCACGAAAAACAGCTTCCCGAAGACGCATGGTGGCAAGACGCCACGGGTGCGCAACTTGGCTGGCGTTGGTCAGCGGTGGAAGCTGCCGGACTGTATGTGCCGGGCGGCCTTGCCTCTTACCCGTCATCAGTTTTGATGAATGCCATCCCCGCAAAAGTTGCCGGCGTCGACCGTTTGTGCATTTGTGCCCCCACCCCGAACGGCCAATATAACCCGCTGGTTCTGCTGGCTGCCCGCTTGGCTGGTGTCGAAACCGTTTACCGGATCGGCGGCGCACAGGCAATTGCGGCCATGGCTTATGGAACAGAAACGATCCCGAAAGTCGATACTATCACCGGCCCCGGGAATGCTTATGTTGCAGCCGCTAAACGCCGGGTTTACGGCACTGTCGGCATTGACATGATCGCGGGTCCTTCCGAAATTCTGGTCATCGCCGACAAAGACAACAATCCTGATTGGATTGCTCTGGATATGCTATCTCAGGCCGAACACGACGAAAGCGCGCAAGCAATATTGATTACCGATGACACGGACTTTGGTGACAAAGTGATCGCAGCCATTGAAAAGCGATTGGAAACGCTGGAGCGGCGCAAAATCGCGACCAATAGCTGGCAGGAATATGGGGCCGTAATTATCGTAGATGACCTTGATGAAGCGGCACAATTGTCCGATCGTATTGCCCCCGAGCATTTGGAACTGTGCGTTGCCGATGCTGAAAACTATGCAAAAAAAACCCGCCACGCTGGTGCAATTTTCATCGGCGCATGGACACCTGAAGCAATTGGCGACTATATCGGCGGCCCCAACCATGTGTTACCCACAGCACGTTCTGCCAGATTTTCATCCGGATTGTCGGTTTTAGACTTTATGAAACGCACAACTTTGGCCAAGATGACCCCAAACGCACTGGCTGCTATCGGACCGGCAGCCGAAACATTAGCCAACTCCGAAAGCCTTCAGGCCCACGGCCTGTCGGTTCGGGCGCGGCTGAACCAACTGAATGAAGGCAACAATGGCTGATATTTCGTACCTCACCCACATTGAACTGGATGACACTGGCTTGCCGGCTCCCACGCCCGAAGTGGATCAGGAACGTAAAATTGCGATTTATGATCTGTTGGAAGACAATATTTTTGGTCTGCCGGATAAAGATGGCACACCTTCACCCACTGGCCCGTATAAACTGACCTTATCGATTCAGGACAAGCGCCTTGTATTTGATGTTTTAACTGAACAAGGCAACAAAGCCGCCGAGTTTCACCTATCCCTGTCACCGTTTCGCGAAACCATCAAAGATTATTTCCAAATCTGCGAAGCTTACTTCGACGCCGTCAAATCCATGCCCGCGGCCCAAATCGAAGCCATCGATATGGGGCGTCGCGGTATCCACGATGAAGGCGGGCGTTTGGTACAGGAACGCTTAGAGGGCAAAATTGAAACCGACAAAACCACGGCAAGGCGCTTGTTCACCTTGATCTGTGTTTTGCATTTCAGGGGTTAAATATGACAGATATCACACCCTCTGCCGTGCTGTTTTGCTGTGATCACAACTCCATCCGCTCACCCATGGCAGAAGCGTTGATGAAGAAATTGGTCGGCACCCAGATTTTTGTGCAATCCGCTGGCGTCAAAAGCGATCACGATATTGATGGTTTCGCAGTGGCTGTTTGCCAAGAACTGGACGTTGAGCTTTCCAAACACAAAGTACGTTCCTTTGAGGATCTCGAAGACTGGGGCGAACGTCTGGATAGTTTTGATTTGGTGGTCGCCCTGTCACCGACATCGCACAGGCGGATCACTGAATTGACCAAGGACCACGCAGTTGATGTGGAATATTGGGAAACTGCCGACCCAACAGGCAAAGGCGAAAACCGCAAAGATAAACTGGCCTCATATCGCGCAGTCCGAGATGACATTATTGCGAATATCCAACTTCGGTTTTTAGATAAAAATTAACCTACCTTAACAATACATACCAAAACTACTCCGATATTTTCATAACACGGTACTGACGAATTACCGACGCGGTACAGGCACGCAATTTGCCTAAAACCTGTGGCAATTAACCTATGTTGACGCCCCAAAAAGCCCTCTAAACGTCCTTTTTNCTTGTGTTTTTGTGTAAAGCCCATCATGTAAGCCCCGCATGGGGTAAAAACCCCTGTCAGCTAACAAATTAGGAGTAAACATGGCTAAAGAAGAACTTCTCGAATTCGATGGTGTCGTTATCGAGCTTTTGCCAAATGCGACATTTCGGGTAGAGCTAGAGAACGGCCATGAAATTATCGCCCATACTGCAGGCAAAATGCGCAAAAACCGCATTCGTGTACTGGCAGGCGACAAGGTTCAGGTGGAAATGACACCTTACGACCTGTCCAAGGGCCGCATCAACTACCGCTACAAATAAGCCATGAAGCTGGTTCTGGGTTCCGCCAGTCCACGCAGGCTTGAACTGCTTGCACAGATCGGTGTTGTACCTACGGACATACGCCCTGCCGATATTGACGAAACTCCGTTAAAGGCAGAGCTGCCCTTGATATATGCGCGCCGTCTGGCAATAGATAAAACACGCGCCGTCACCTACTCCAAAAACGAAATCGTCCTATGTGCGGATACTGTTGTTGCAGTGGGGCGCCGTATTTTGGGAAAACCCAAAAATACAGCCCAAGCCGTTGAATTTCTTAATCTTTTATCAGGCCGTCGCCACCGCGTTATCACTGCAATTGCGGTGAAATCAGGTGACCGTTTATTGGAAAAACAAGTCACTACGGCGGTAAAGTTCAAGCACCTGTCAGACACTGAATTGTCAGCTTACATTCGGTCTGATGAATGGCAGGGCAAAGCAGGCGGTTATGCCATTCAGGGTATCGCAGCCGCCTTTATTCCGTGGATAAATGGCTCTTACAGCAACGTTGTTGGTTTGCCATTAGCCGAAACTGCAGGCTTGTTAACAGGCGCAAACTATCCACTTAATTTTGAGTTGGAAACACCATGAAAAAAGGCCGTATCGTTGCCATAGACACCGTTGACGGGCGCAAAGCTGCTGCGTTGCTGCAAGATGGTATATTGTACGACCTACTAGTTGATCCGGTTAATGATCGCCCGCGCCCACATGCGATCTACCGTGCAAAAGCGACGCATCCCATGAAGGGCCAAAACGGCATTATCCTTGATCTGGGGCACGGCCAAAAAGGATTTTTAAAGCAGGCCAAGGGAATCGCATCGGGTACGACACTGCTGGTTCAAGTCAGCACGCACGCCGAAACAGGCAAAGCCACACCCGTTGTCAACAAACTGTTATTCAAAAGCCGTTACGCTATCGTCACACCAAACGCCCCCGGTATTAACATAGCACGCAGCATTCGTAACGAAGACGAACGTCTGCGGTTGCATGAGATTGCCCATGAAGCCTTTGAAGACGCACCAGAAGGCTGCGGTCTAATCCTGCGCTCTGCCTGTGAAGATGCTGATGACGGTGATATTTACGCAAATATCGCCGCAATGTTGCAAGCTGCAATGGCTGTGTTAGGTGACACAACAGGCGCACCAGAGCTATTATTAGACGCGCCCGACGCGGCCGAACAGGCATGGGCCAACTGGGGCGATATCGACGAAGTTATCAGCGATGAAGGTTGCTTTGAAGGTTTAGGTGTCTGGGATCATATCCACGCGCTGGAACGCCCCGAATGCATCTTATCCGGCGGTGCTTCTATGGTGATCGAACCGACCCGAGCGTTGATTGCGATCGATGTCAACACAGGTGCGGATTTTTCACTTTCCGCAGGGCTTAAGGCCAACATTGCAACGGCCAAAGATCTGCCGCGTCAATTGCGTCTGCGCGGCCTTGGCGGCCAGATCGTGGTAGATTTCGCCCCCAGCCCCAAAGCTGAACGACGCACCATCGAAACCCAGTTACGCCGTGCGTTCAAAGCCGACAGCATCGACACAATCCTTGTGGGATGGACATCTTTGGGGCATTATGAATTGCAACGAAAACGCGAACGCTTACCCTTGTCAGAGGTTCTATAAACATGAGCTGCCCTATTTGCAAAAAACAGACCGACGCTACCTATCGCCCGTTTTGTTCAAAACGCTGTGCAGACATTGATCTGGGTAAATGGTTGACAGGCAGTTACGCTATTCCAGCCGCAGAAACCGACGAAGAAGACAGCATTCCAACCACAAATAATCTGCAAAATCGGAAATTGCATTCGTAGATTATACTTCAATATTTATTCGGAATTGTTGATAAAATTGACTGGTAAGACACGGCAACCATTGCCCCTCTTGCAATATTTTCGGCGGTCACAAGAACAAGATTTTGAAACACCCCGTTGATTTTCCAATCAACAAAACTGCCTATCATAGTGATGGGAAAACCATACATATTTACAGCCGAATGTTCAAATCCGACTCCGATAAATACCTGTGTCTGGCTTAGATGCAATTTGATATGCGTCAAGGACACAATATTCGTTTCAGTCCAAACTGCTAGCATGGTCATAATAGTGGCTGTGCTGCGATTGGCGGATAAGATATTGTTTAAAGCAAGCGGATAACCACCTTACGGTGATTTATCTAACGTATAAATAAGGACACGGATGTCAGAAAAACCCACAGACCCTAAAGGAACCGCCCCTTTCCAACCCAGTGGATGGAACATTGTTGCACTTGGGTTTCTTCTAATATTCGCGATGATATCCTTATTAGGACCTAAAACCGAAACCTCGGTTCAAACGGTCACTTACAGCGAATTGAAGACAATGATCCGTGACGGCGATGTATCATCGGCATTATTGGAAGAGCATTCCATTACCGTTGTTATTGGTGACAAGGATACACCTGACAGTCAACAGTTTAGTGCAGTGACTCCGACGCAGGAAGACCCGACACTTCTACCCATGCTTGAACAGCAAAACGTGGAAATAACCGCACGCGCACCCCAAGGTGTATCCATTATCAGCTATATCTTGCCTTGGGTTTTGATCCTTGGTGTCTATATCTTGTTGCAACGCCGAATGATGGGTAGCATGGGTGGACAGTTGGGTAGTGGTGGTTTGGGCGGCTTGTTCAAAGGCCGTTTTTCCAAACCGACCGAGCAAAAGCAGCACATCACCTTTGATGACGTTGCCGGGCAGGATCAGGCCAAGCGCGAAGTTGCCGAACTGGTAGAATTTCTGCGCGAGCCCGAACGTTTCAGCAGTGTTGGCGCATCGGTTCCTCACGGCGTGTTGCTGATGGGCCCCCCCGGCACGGGCAAAACTCTGCTGGCCAAGGCATTGGCGGGTGAAGCAGATGTGCCGTTCTTCTCAACTACGGGGTCAGAATTTATAGAGGTCTTTGTCGGTGTCGGTGCTGGTCGGGTGCGTAAAATGTTCGAAGCTGCACGCAAAGTCGCCCCCGCGATCATTTTCATAGATGAGCTGGACAGTATTGGGCGCACACGCGGCACAGGGCTTGGCGGCGGACATGACGAACGCGAACAGACCTTGAATCAAATACTGGCCGAACTGGACGGGTTTGACGGGCGCGAAGCGGTTGTGGTTCTTGCCGCGACCAACCGGCCTGACGTGCTGGATCCAGCGCTATTGCGACCCGGGCGCTTTGATCGCCATGTCACACTGAATCTGCCGGACAAGTCGGCACGCCGTGCGATTTTGGACATTCATGCAAAAGATCTGCCTCTGAAAGATCACAGTGATCTGGATATGATTGCAGCCGGAACACCGGGGTTTTCCGGTGCCGATTTGAAAAACCTGCTGAACGAAGCTGCAATCGGTGCCGCGCGGCGCAAAGGTAATAAGATTTTAAAGTCTGATCTTGAGGAAGCCCGCGACAAGGTTCTGATGGGTACAGTGCGCACGTTGGCAATTCAACCCGAGGAAAAACACAGGCTTGCAGTGCATGAGGCCGGGCACACCACGGCGGGCTTTTACACGCCGGAAGCCGACCCACTGTTCAAAGTCACAATCATTCCCCGGGGCCGCAGCCTAGGCGGAACCCACATGCTGAACACTGAAGAACGCCACACCTTACCAGAGGATTATTTACATGGCCAATTGATTACATTGCTAGCCGGGCGGGCGGCTGAAAAACTACTGTTGGGCACGGTCAGTTCAGGGGCTGATGATGATATAAAAAGGGCAACATCAATGGCCCGATCGATGGTATCAAGGTGGGGTATGGACGCAGACATTGGCCCCGTTGATTTACGGCAAAGTGAAGATCATCCGTTTCTTGGCCAGTCTATCGCCCAACCACGCGATTATGCCGATGAAACTGCTGCACGTGTTGACCGCGCCGTTATGGCAATTCTCAAAAACGCAGAAACCGAAGCAACCAAGATTTTAACTGACCACAAATCCGGACTTGAACATCTGATCAAGAAGCTGGAAGTCGACGAAACTTTGGACTTTGAAGGCATACGGGAATGTCTTGAGCTTAACAAAAATGTGCTGCCCTTAGATGCCAAAGCTAGCAAAAACAAAAAGCCCCCTTCAGCAAAATAAAGCTGGATACTATATGGGGAATACCACAAAAACAGATGCTGGCGACAGTATTTCGCCCCATCCATGCACCAAAATCAGAAATTGCACTGACAAGTGCATATTCCCTCTTGCCAGCATGCCCCCCCTATCCTAAAACGCCCCGACCCAGTGTAGGTTATACGCTTACACAAACAAGTGCCCGAGTAGCTCAGGGGTAGAGCAGTGGACTGAAAATCCTCGTGTCGGTAGTTCAAATCTACCCTCGGGCACCATTTAAATCA
>JGI24723J26617_10002193_pt1 | contig 15812 bp, 13 predicted proteins | sample Cruoilmetagenom6_FD_26617 | JGI IMG/M metagenome (IMG submission 26617)
GCGCCCGCACAGCGCCGCCTCGATCGGCAGGTGGTCGCCATGCCAGCCGAGCGCGCGGATCACCGGGTCCGGCAGGGCTGGCAACATCGGCAGGCGGGTGTGCCCGGTTTCGGACGCTGGCACAAAGAGCACGCTTTCCCGCTGGTGCACCACCGCGATGTTGCACCCGGTCCCGAGGCCGAGAACCAGCCGTGTCGCTTGAGCCGGTGCCGCACGCCCGGCGATCAGGCCGCGGGTATCTTCGGCGTTCAGATCGTCCAGCGCATGGCCCTGCGCTTGCAGGTCGTTCAGCAGATGCGCCCGCCCGACACCCAGCCTGCGCGCCAGATCGCGGCTGTCCAGGTGCCAGTCGAGATTGGTCAACTGGGCCGCCCCGTCGCGTACCGGGCCCGCGACACCGGCGCAAAGCGCGGTGATAGGTCCGGCCTCGTGCTCGGTCAGGAAACGCTTCGCCAATTCGACGAACCCGGCCGCGTCGGCATTGCGGTAGCTGCGCGTGGTTTGCGCGCGCAGATGTCCGCCCCGCGCCAGCCCGAACCGGGTATTGCTGGCTCCGACATCGGTCAGAAGCCAGATTTCAGTCATCGTCGCGCCAGCGCGCCATCAACCCGCGGGCGGCCTGTGCAAACATCACCACGTCGATGCCCACCGCCAGAAACTGTGCGCCCCAATCGCGGTAGGTTTGCGCGGTGTCGTGGTCGAGCGCGAGGATGCCCGCCGCCTTGCTTGATGCGGCAATGCGTCCCAACGCGTGTTTGATGACGGCGCTGACTTCCGGCGCGCTGCTTTCACCGGCATGGCCCATATCAGCGGCAAGGTCCGAAGGCCCGATAAAGACACCATCCACACCTTCGACAGTCAAGATATCGTCCAGCGCGTCGATGCCCGCCCGCGTTTCGACCTGCACCAGCAGGCACATCTGGTCATTGGCGGTGCCGATATAGTCGGAGATCTCTGCAAAGCGCGACGCACGCGCCAGTGCCGCGCCAGAGCCGCGAATGCCCGCAGGCGGGTAACGCATGGCGCGCACGATCCGGCGCGCTTCCTCGGCGCTTTCCACCATCGGGATCAGCAGGGTCTGGGCCCCGACATCCAGCACCTGCTTGATCGCCCAGGTCTCGCCCATCGGCAGGCGGACCACGGGCGCGCTGTGTTTTTCGTCAAGCACCTGAAGCTGCGCCATGATCGTGCGCAGGTCGTTGGGGGCATGTTCGCCGTCGATCACAAGCCAGTCGAACCCGGCGGTGGCCAGCATTTCGGTGGGGTAGGGATCAGCGAATCCGGCCCAGCAGCCATATTGCATCTCGCCATTTGACAGGGCGGATTTGAAACGGTTCTCGGGGGCGGGCATGGGGTCTCCTTTGGTCGGTTCGGCCACAGCATAGAGCGCAGGGCGAGGGCTGGGAACGGGGCATGATAGCGTCAGGGGCGCGGGATCAGCGTCATATGCACCGCGATCGCCGCGAACATCAACAAGGTCAGGATCAGCATACGGCGACGATCGACGCAATAGCCGGGTGCGGTCAGGAAGCTATGGAAGGCCGACAGTTGCTCTTGGATCTTGGGCCACATTCCGCCGCGCGCCTCTGCCCGTGCCCGAGCCACCCGCGAAATGCGAAAGAGGCTGAGAAAAAACTGCGCCGCCCATATGGCGAATATGATGCCCGTCAGAACGAACCAGAAAATTGAAATAGCGGGCACTTGGCCTCTCCGAAACGGCGTGAGATAGATGTGACTTTAACAGACAGGCGCTACGACGAAAGCATGTACACCCTCGCCACATCACGTAATCTGCAGGATTTTCCGCCCTGTCTGTTCTGCCCGGTGGCCGAGCCCGACGGGCCGGCGTTTCGATTGATGCGGCGCAACGCGTGGTGCGCCTTCGTGCACCATGCCCTGACCCGGCGGATCTCTGGCACATGAATGAACATCTGAAAGGCGTTGTCATCACTGCGCTCGGCGTTCTGCTCGTCGTGCCTGACAGTCTCTTTGTGCGGCTGATCGTGGCAGATCCCTATACCATCGCCTTCTGGCGTGGCGCGATTGCCGGGGCACTCATTCTCACTGGAGTGCCGATTTTTCAGGGGCTTGGGGCATTTCGTGCCGTCGCACGCACCGGTTGGCCCGGAGTGATCTACACTGCCTTGTTGAGCTGTACCGCCTCGGGATTCGTGATCGCGGTCAGCCTGACCAGTGTCGCAAATGTCGTCTTTATCTTTGCATCCATCCCGATTTTTGCGGCCTTGATGAGCCGGGTCTTTCTGGGCGAACCGATCCAGCGCCGCATGGTGCTGACGATGATTCCGGTCCTGGCGGGGTTGGGGTTGATCGCTTACGGCTCGCAGGGAAATCAGATCTCGACGTGGCAGGGCGATCTGGTGGCACTGTTGGTGTCTGTCGCGTTTGCCGGGGCGTTGACCGCGGTACGCAAGGTCAAGGCAACCTCGATGATCCCCGCCATCCCGTTTGCCTATCTGGTCGCCGCCAGTGTGATGTTGCTCTTTGCCGAACCGGGAACCGCAATGCCAAGTCAATGGCACCTCGTTGTGCCGCACGGCATGTTCATCGCGCTGTCGACCTGTCTACTGACGATTGGACCGCGCTATATCAGCTCGGCGGAAGTGTCGCTGCTGATCTTGCTGGAATCGGTACTGGCGCCATTGCTGGTCTGGGCCGTGGTGGGCGAGGATCCGGGCGCCTGGGCGATCATCGGTGGCGCGGTGGTGATCGGGGCGCTGCTGGTGTCCAACCTGCTGGCGCTACGGCGCCGGCGGCCGGTCGGCGCATAGGCCCTGGGCGCAGAGAAAATTCTGCGAAATTTTTAATGCAGGGCCGCCGCAGCGACATGAGCTGTCTTGGAAATACGCAGCCGAGAGTGTCAGAACGTTACTTCGATACCGGGCAATTTCAGCGCCTTTAGCAGATCACGCAGTTCCTGCCGCGCGGCCACGTTCGAGATGTTGAGCTGCTTGACCCCCACATCCTTGAGGTCGAGCAGCGTGAGTCCGCGCGGAAAAAGTTCGCGGAAGATAACTCGCTCGTTGAACCCGGGCGCGATGCGAAAGCCGATGCGCTTGGCCAGGTTCTCCAGCGCGGCGCCCATCTTTTGCTTGTTCACCATCTGCTGTGCGCCCATGCGGTTGCGCACGACGATCCAGTCAATCGGCTTAAGTCCGGCCTGCGCGCGCAGTTGGCGCGCGTTCCAGACCATTTCGGAATACACAGATGGTTTGAGCACCTTGGTGGCGTTGGCGTCGACATGTGCCAGCAGATCGAAATCCACGAAACTGTCGTTCAGCGGCGTGATCAGCGTATCGGCAAGGCTGTGCGCTACCTGACTGAGCCTTGTATGCGAGCCGGGGCAGTCGATCACGATGAAATCGCTGCCCGGTTCCAGCTGGGCCACTGCCTCTGAAAGGCGACGGTCATAGACGTTTTCGCCGGGATTCAGGCTGGACTGGTCGACCTCGGGCAGGTCGTGATAGTGCGGGCTGGGCAGATCGAGGCCGGATTTCTCGATAAATTTCTGACGGTTGTCGATATAGCGGCCGAATGTCTTTTGCCGCAGATCGAGATCGAGCGCACTGATCTGGTGGCCCATCCGCGCCAGCGCGGTCGCCACGTGCATCGACACGGTCGATTTGCCCGCGCCGCCTTTTTCATTTCCGACGACAACGATATGCGCCATGTCCCGCACCCCTTATGCTGCGCCGTCATGCGCGGCGCTTGGCGGCACGTTACCGCGCACCGCAAAATTTTGGAAGGGCGACGCGACTTGTCGCGCCGCCGCGATGTCAGCTTTTCATACTGTCCCAGAAGGACTTCACCGAGTGAAAGAAGCTTTTGCTCTCGGGGTTGTTGTCTTCTGACAGGGCTTCGAATTCGCGCAGCAGCTCTTTCTGCTTTGACGTCAGGTTCACCGGTGTCTCGACGGCCAGTTCAATGAACATATCGCCCATCCCGCCGCCCCGCAGGGCTGGCATGCCCTTGCTGCGCAGGCGCATCTGGCGGCCCGATTGGCTGCCAGCGGGAATCTTCACCCGGCTGCGGCCACCATCGATCGTGGGCACCTCGATATCACCGCCCAGTGCCGCGGTCGTGACCGACACCGGCACGTTGCAGAACAGGTTCACGTCTTCGCGCTCGAACAGGGGGTGTTTGGCAACCTCTATGAAAATATAGAGATCCCCCGGAGGGCCGCCGCGCATGCCGGCTTCGCCCTCGCCCGAAAGGCGGATGCGCGTGCCGGTTTCGACCCCTGCGGGAATGTTCACGCTGAGCGCGCGATCCTTTTCCACACGGCCCTGGCCGCCGCAGGCGTTGCACGGGTTCTTGATGATCTGGCCCATGCCCGAACATGTGGGGCAGGTCCGTTCCACGGTAAAGAAACCCTGTTGCGCGCGCACCTTGCCCATGCCCGAACAGGTCGGGCAGGTGGTCGGTTCGGCGCCGCCTTCGGCCCCGGTTCCATCACAGGACGAACAGGCCACCGAGGTGGGCACGTTGATTGTCTTCTGCAGCCCGGTATAGGCTTCTTCCAGCGTGACGCGCATGTTGTAGCGCAGGTCAGAGCCGCGTGCAGCGCGTCGGCCACCGCCGCCACCGCGTGCGCCCATGAAATCGCCGAAAAGATCGTCGAATACGTCCGAGAAGGCACTGGCAAAATCGCCTTGCCCGCCGCCGGGGCGCTGTCCGCCGCCGCCCATTCCGCCTTCAAAGGCAGCATGGCCGAACCGGTCATAGGCGGCCTTCTTTTCGGCATCCTTCAGGACGTCATACGCTTCACCCGCCTCCTTGAACTGAGCCTCGGAGTTCGGGTTGCCCTTGTTGCTGTCGGGATGCAGCGCCTTGGCCTTCGCGCGGTAGGCTTTCTTGATTTCCTCCGCCGAGGCTCCTCTGGAAATGCCGAGCACTTCGTAATAGTCGCGTTTGGCCATTCGAGAACTCCTTTCCTCGAACCGTCAGGGGCCGGGCGTTGGACCCGGCCCCTGCAAGTTCTAAGCGGCGCTTAGCTGCGCTTGTTGTCGTCGAGGTCCTCGAAATCGGCGTCGACGATATCGTCGTCACCGGGTCCGGCGGCTTCGTCAGCGGCTTTGGGGCCGTCTTCAGCCTCTTCGGCGCTGGCCTTGTAAATGGCCTCGCCCAGTTTCATCGCCGCTTCGGTGACGTTCTGGATGCCAGACTTGATCTTGGAAGTGTTGTCTGTTTCCAGCTCGTCCTTGAGCGCGGCAATAGCGAGCTCGATCGCTTCGATCGTGGTCGGGTCCACCTTGTCGGCGTGCTCTTCCATCGACTTTTCGGTCGAGTTGATCAGGCTTTCGGCCTGGTTCTTGGCTTCCACCAGCTCGCGACGTTCCTTGTCGGCCTCGGCATTCTCTTCGGCGTCGCGGACCATCTTTTCGATGTCCTCGTCCGACAGGCCACCCGATGCTTGAATGGTGATCTTCTGCTCTTTGCCGGTGCCTTTGTCCTTGGCCTGGACCGACACGATACCGTTGGCGTCGATGTCGAACGTGACTTCGATCTGCGGCATTCCGCGCGGCGCGGGCGGGATGTTCTCCAGGTTGAACTGGCCGAGCATCTTGTTGTCCGCAGCCATTTCACGCTCGCCCTGGAACACCCGGATCGTCACGGCGTTCTGATTGTCCTCGGCGGTCGAGAAGATCTGGCTCTTGTTCGTCGGGATCGTGGTGTTGCGATCAATGAGGCGCGTGAACACACCGCCCAGAGTCTCGATGCCGAGGCTCAGTGGCGTCACGTCGAGCAGCACCACGTCCTTGACGTCGCCCTGCAGGACGCCGGCCTGAATGGCGGCACCCATGGCCACGACCTCATCGGGGTTGACGCCCTTGTGGGGTTCCTTGCCGAAGAACTTGGTCACTTCCTCGATGACGCGGGGCATACGGGTCATACCACCGACCAGAACGACTTCGTCGATCTCGCTGGCCGAAATGCCGGCATCCTTGAGCGCAGCCTGGCACGGCTTGATCGACGCCTTGATCAGGTCGCTCACTAGGCTCTCAAGCTTGGCGCGGGTCAGCTTCATGACCATGTGCAGCGGCGAGCCGTCCGAACCCATCGAGATGAAGGGCTGGTTGATCTCGGTCTGGCTGGAGGAACTGAGCTCGATCTTGGCTTTCTCGGCAGCTTCTTTCAGACGCTGCAGTGCCATCTTGTCTTTAGTCAGATCGACGCCGTGCTCTTTCTTGAACGAGTCCGCCAGATAGTTGACGATCCGCATGTCGAAATCTTCACCGCCGAGGAACGTATCACCGTTGGTCGACTTCACTTCGAACAGGCCATCGTCGATTTCGAGGATGGTCACGTCGAAGGTACCGCCGCCAAGGTCATAGACCGCGATGGTGTGCGTTTCCTGCTTGTCCAGGCCATAGGCCAGTGCGGCTGCGGTCGGCTCGTTGATGATGCGCAGCACTTCGAGACCAGCGATCTTGCCGGCGTCTTTGGTCGCCTGACGCTGGGCGTCGTTGAAGTAGGCAGGGACGGTGATGACGGCCTGCGTGACCTCTTCGCCGAGATAGCTCTCGGCCGTTTCTTTCATCTTGCCGAGGATGAAGGCACTGATCTGGCTGGGCGAATATTTCTCACCGCGGGCCTCGACCCATGCATCGCCATTGCCGCCGTCAATGACGTTGAACGGCATGTTCTTATTGTCTTTGGCCAGATACGGATCGTCCGCGCGGCGGCCGATCAGACGCTTGACACCAAAGACGGTGTTTTCCGGGTTGGTCACAGCCTGGCGCTTGGCCGGCTGACCGACGAGGCGCTCGTTCTCAGTGAAGGCGACGATCGACGGTGTCGTGCGCGCCCCTTCGGAGTTTTCGATGACGCGTGCCTGGCTACCATCCATGATGGCAACGCAGCTGTTGGTGGTTCCGAGGTCAATACCAATGACTTTGGCCATGTTTTATCCCTTTCTCTTCAGGCGATGATGCGAGGCCCGACCCGTTACGGCATCCCGGCCCCGATGGTGATGGGTGATACCGCCGGACTATTTCTGGCGGCGCTTCTCGGCGTATATAGGGAGCGCATCTGCGCCCTGCAAGCGCCGCAACGGGACGGATTTGGCAGATTCGTGTAAAATTCGGACTGGCCGCCCGTGTATTGCGCAAATGCAACTGGTACGGGGCGACGACAAGCGAGGCGGCGACATGGCAGAAACCGGCATCATCCTGCGCGGATTTCGCATCCTTCCGGAATATCTGGACCGGGCGGCGCAAACCGCGCTGGTAGAGGATCTGCGCACCGTCCTGCGCGCCGCACCGCTGTTTTCGCCGCAGACGCCCCATGGCAAGCCGATGACCGTACGCATGACCTCTGCCGGGCGCTATGGCTGGGTGTCGGACCGCTCGGGCTATCGCTATGCGTCGCGGCACCCCGAGGGCATGGCATGGCCTGCGATCCCGGCATCGGTGCTGGCGCTCTGGCGCAGCTTGGTCAGCGATGCCCGCGATCCAGATTGTTGCCTGATAAACTATTACGGCGAGGGCGCCCGGATGGGGCTGCACCAGGACCGTGACGAGGCCGATTTCAGCTGGCCGGTACTGTCGATCTCGCTGGGCGACGAGGGGCTTCTGCGGATCGGCAACCGGACGCGCGGCGGCAAGACGGAATCGATCTGGCTGCGCTCGGGCGACGTGGTGGTGATGGGCGGAGAGGCGCGGCTGACCCATCACGGGGTGGACCGGATCAGGTTCGCCAGCAGCACGCTCTTGCCGCAGGGCGGACGGATCAACCTGACGCTGCGGGTGGTCGACTGACGTGCGGGCGAACGCGTTGCGCGCAGCGGACACAGGGCTGGCAAGTTCCGCGGGGCCAGACGACGCGCTCAACCAGTGCCCGGCAATACTTGGGCGGCACCGCCTGACAGGTACCGAGGTTCATCCGAGTTCAGGCTGCCAAAACTGACTTCACATTCGCGGCGTGCACCCGCTCATAGGGTTCGAAATAAATGAGCGCTCCGCTTTCGATATCACGAGCAACAAATTCTGATAACTTAAGCGTCGCCAAATCTGGCTCGTTTCGGCAGCGCAATAGTTTTTCGACGTAGTTTCGGGTTGCGTCTATGAACGACGGATCATAACCGCCGCCAGCAATTCGGTCGAAAGCACCGTGACTGGGCAGGATTTTCTGGATGTCCCATGAGGCAAGGCGCTCCAGTTCTGCACAATGCACTTCGAGTCGATCCGGCTCGGTCACAAAAGTGACTGTGTCTTCCAGTGTATCGCCAGCAAGCAGTAGTCGTGTTTGGGGCAAATACATTGTGAGTCCATCAAAGCTGTGGACGTCCAAGGGCCGCAGCTCAACGCCGATGTTGCCGACCGATAGCTCCATGACACCGTCAAAAACCGTGGTTGGCATAACCAATGGGGAAATTGGTGGAGTTGCCTTTGCGAAGGCCTCTTGGTTGTCGCGAAGTGCCTGCGCACATTTCTCACTGGTAATGATTTCGCAATCAGCGAAGACTTCGGTTCCGGCAACGTGATCCTTGTGGTGATGACTAAGTACGACACGAATCGAGGTGACGCCCCGGCGGTCGAGTTCGTCCATTATCGCCCGTGCATGTTCAATGGAAATACTGGTGTCGTAAACCAATGCTTCGCCCTGATCGAGTATCGCGAAATTGGCAAATCCAAGCGAAAATGCACCGTCGTCCAACCAGTTTTTCTCATTTGAATGCAGGCGAAGGCCGTCGATCCGGCCATCGTAGAACGCGAGAACATTGGGCGAGATTTCCAAAACGCGTAGGTTTGAAATCGATACTGGCATCTTGGTTCCCTCGAAGTTTGGTGCTTTTGACGAACTGATGATCGACATGACCTGAATGAACTGTTCAGCTATCCGCTTCAAGCTGCTCCGTTTCAATTTGCATGGCAGCAACTTTCGTCCGCAAGGGCTTGGAGCGGACAATGGCTGTATCCCGCGCCAAGCTTCGCAGCGCGGTTGCCGCTCACGCCTGAGCCTGGCGACCTGAAACGGATGCTGTCTGCGGCTTTCCGAAACCTCTGAAATTCACGGCAAGGGGGCCGTCCTTCACCCCTCTTTCGTGACGTTCATCTGATGCGGATAGGGGATCGAGATGCCGCCCGCGTCAAAGGCTTCCTTGATCTGTTTGGTCAGCCCGAATTTCAGGTCCCAGTACTCAGCCGCGTCGCACCATAGCCGTGCGGTTATGTCGACCGAACTATCGCCGAGATTCGTCACCCGCACCCAGGGTTCGGGATCGGAGTGAATGCGGTCCTCGGCCCGCGCATGGTCCAAGATGATCTGCATCGCCTTGTCCGCACTGTCGTCGTAGTCGATGCCGAAGGTCAGATCGAGACGGCGGGTCTGGTGATGTGAATAGTTGGTGATCACCGACCCCCAGGCCCGTCCGTTCGGCACGATGATCTGCACGTTGTCGGGGGTCGTCAGTTCGGTAAAGAACAACGTGACCTCCTTCACGGTGCCGCCGGTGCCGCCGATATCCACAAACTGTCCCTGTTTGTAAGGCTGAAAGACCACCAGCATGATCCCCGCCGCCAGATCCGACAATGTTCCCTGCAACGCCATGCCGATGGCCAGCGTGGCCGCGCCCATCACAGCGACAAGACTGGTCGCCTCGATGCCGAACAGGCCCAGCACGGCCATCAGCACCATCAGGCGGACGACCCATGTGATCACCGTGGCGGCAAAGTTGCCCAGCATCTGATCGATGCGTTCGTGGCTGTTGACCTGGCGGCGCACGAAACGCCCGATCAGGCCCGCGACGATCCAGCCGATGACAAGAACGATCAGTGCCTTGACCGCGTTGATCACCAGCGGGCCATAAAGCGCCGCTTCCTCAAAGAATTCTTCCATTGTTACGCGCTGTCCCTATGTTCCTTGTCCCGCCATCGTACTACGGCGGGTTTTACCCGCAACGCATGAAAAAGGCCCGGGGTTCCCCCCGGGCCTCGTGATGCGGTGCGATGGACGTTACTTTTTCAGCGAGTCGCGGATTTCCATCAGGATATCAAGCTCGGACGGGCCGGGTGCCGGTGCGGGCTCCGCCTCTTCCGTACGNTTGGCACTGTTCACTGCCTTGACCAGCATGAAAACCACGAAGGCGATGATCAGGAAGTTGATCACGGCCATGATGAACCGGCCAACCGCAAAGACCGCTGCGCCTGCCTCTTCGGCTTGGGCAAGGGTCGCGTAATCGCCGCCGCCCAGGACGAAGAAGAGCTCGGTAAAGTCGACACCGCCCATGAAGAGGCCGATGATCGGGTTGATAAGATCAGCCACGAGCGAGCTGACGATAGCGGTGAAGGCCGCGCCGATGATGATACCCACGGCCATGTCCATGACATTGCCTTTGGCGATAAAATCTTTGAATTCCTTGATCATGTCTGTCCCTTTTTTGCGTTTCTGGCCCGCACCACCGATTCGAAGCGCACGGTTGAGTGTGTATGCCTTAATTTTGCTCAGGTTCGCATGGGAAAGCACGGTGGGTTTTCCCGTGTGACGCAGCGTAACCCGGTCGCGCGAGCGAGAAAAGAAGCGCGAGGCATTTCATACGCTGTGACCACTGGCCAAACGGGTCAGGTCGTTTTTGTGCCAAGAGCCGTCGAAACGCGGCAGACGTGGGCCGTCCCTGGGATAATCTGACCGCATGGACAGCCGTTTTCATCTGGCCCGTACTGACCGGCGGGCGCTGAAATCCGACGTGGTGCCTGAATAGGGCCTGCCGCGCTTGTGCGTGATGCTTGCCCTTTTTGCCCCACCTGACGGACCTGCCCCATGACAAACCCGCCTCTGCGCCTTGCCATAGATATTGGCGGCACGTTTACCGACACCGTTTTGATGGAGGGCGCAGGCGATATCCTTGCCTCCACCAAAACGCTGACGACCCATGCCGATCCATCCCAAGCAGCACTTTCCGGGGCGGCGCGCGCTCTGGAGCAGGCCGGGCGCGCCTTCGACCAGGTGACGGGGTTCGTGCATGGTACGACGCTGGCAACAAATGCGCTGATCGAGCGGCGCGGGGCCAAGGTGGCGACGGTCACCACCGAGGGGTTTCGCGACATTTTGGAAATCGCCTACGAGCGGCGCTACGACCAGTATGACATCATGCTGGAAAAGCCCGATCTGCTGGTGCCGCGCGACCTGAGTTTTACCGTAACCGAGCGGATGGATGCCGCTGGCCGGGCGCTGACCGCGCTTGATCCGGCATCGGTTGGCGGCGTGATCGAAAGCCTGCGGGCCGCCGGGGTCGAAGCTCTGGCGATCTGCCTGATGCACGCCTATGCCAACCCCGCCCACGAGCTGGCATTGCGCGATGCGGTGCAGGCGGCATTGCCTGACCTGTCGATCTCTCTGAGTTCCGAAGTCAGCCCCGAAGCGCGCGAGTTCGACCGGCTTTGCACCACCGTCGCGAACGCGTATATCCAGCCGCTGATGTGCCGGTATCTCGACGGGTTCCGCCAGAGTTTCGCGCAGGCAGGCGTGCGCTGCCCGGTGCTGATGATGACGGCGGGGGGCGGCATGACGACGATCCAGACGGCGATGCGCTTTCCCATCCGGCTGGTGGAATCGGGCCCGGCAGGTGGCGCCATTCTGGCCGCAAGGATCGCGGCAGAGGCCGGTCTGGACGAGGTGTTGTCATTCGATATGGGCGGAACCACGGCCAAGCTGTGCCTGATCGACGGTGCCCGCCCGCAAACCGCGCGCCAGTTCGAGATCGCGCGCGCGGCGCGCTTCATCAAGGGCAGCGGCATGCCCGTGCGCATCCCGGTGATCGAGATGATCGAGATCGGGGCGGGCGGCGGGTCGATCGCGGCGGTGGATCGGTTGGGGCGGTTGACCGTGGGACCGCAAAGCGCCGGATCCGAGCCGGGACCGGCCGCTTACGGCAATGGCGGGACTCATGCGACGGTGACGGATGCCGATATCGCACTGGGTTACATCCGGCCCGAGAACTTTGCCGAAGGCAGGTTCCAGATTGACCGCCATGCAGCCGAGGCAGCACTGACGGCAGAGATCGGCAGCGCGCTGGGGCTGGAGGCTGGCGATGCGGCGGACGGTGTCAGCCGGATCGTGGACGAAAGCATGGCAAGCGCCGGGCGTATGCACGCGGTCGAGTCCGGCAAGGATCTGGGCGCGCGTACGATGATTGCCTTTGGTGGCAACGGTCCGCTGCACGCCACTCGTGTGGCACGCAGCGCCGGGATCACCCGTGTGGTGGTGCCACCCAATCCAAGCGTCGGATCGGCGGTCGGGTTCCTCTTTGCGCCGGTGGCCTTCGAGATCGTGCGCAGCCACTATGCGCTGCTCGAAAGCCTCGATCTGGCGGGGCTCAATACACTCTTGGATGCGATGAGCGCCGAGGCCCGCGCGCTCGTCCGGCTGGGCGCGCCGACAGGGCCGCTGGAACTGCGGCGCGCGGCGTTCATGCGGTATCACGGGCAAGGGCACGAGATCGAGATCGCCTTGCCGGTCCGGGCGCTGGACGCAGACGATATCCCCGGCCTGCAAGAGGCGTTCGAAGCGGCCTACAGGGTGCAGTTTTCCCGCCCCGTGCCGGGCATGCAGATCGAGATATTGAACTGGTCGGTGGCGGTCAGCACAGTTTCCGACACGGTGCCCGGCAGGCCCTCCGCCGCCGCGCCCCGTGATCGCGCGGGCGACACCCATGTGCCGATCATCTGCGACGTGGATGGCAGCCCGCAACAGGCGCAGGTCAACGAACGCGCCACGCTGGCCCCCGGCGACCGGATCACCGGCCCAGCCCTGATCACCGAGCCGCAGACCACGACGCTGGTCAGCCGCGATTTCATCTGTTGCGTCGATGGGTCCGGCAATCTGGTGCTGGAACGGCAGAACCACGGAGCAAACCCATGACCGATCACAGCCCGGCCCGCCTGCAAGTCATGTGGAACCGCCTGCTGGCGGTGGTCGAGGAACAGGGCCAGACCCTGATCCGAGCCGCCTTCAGCCCGATCGTGCGCGAGTGCGGCGACATTTCTGCAGGCATCTTCGACCTTCAGGGCCGGATGATGGCGCAGGCCGTGACCGGCACGCCTGGCCATATCAATACGATGGCCGAGGCAGTGCTGTCCCTGCGCGAGCGGTTCGGGGTTCAGACCATGCGCCCGGGCGATATCTACATGACCAACGATCCCTGGATGGCCTCGGGGCATCTGAACGATTTCCTGTTGCTGATGCCCGCGTTCCGGGGCGGGCGCGTGGTTGGCTTTACCGCCTGCACATCGCACCTGGTGGACCTCGGCGGGCTGGGCATGGGGCCGGAAGGGTCGGACATCTATGACGAGGGGCTTTTAATCCCGCCTTGCAAGCTGGTGGACGCGGGCGAGATCAACGCCCTGCTGATGGATATCGTGCGCGCCAACAGCCGCGAACCGACGGCGAACGAGGGCGATATCTATGCGCTGATCGCTTGCTGCGAAGCGGGCGTGGCGCGGCTGGTCGGCATGATGGACGACTTTGGGCTGGATGATCTGGGCGTGTTGTCGGATTTCATCATCGACACGTCACGGCGCGGCACGGTCGCGGCAATCGGCGAGGTGCCCAACGGGGTCTACACCAACATGCTGCGCGTCGACGGCTACGAGGCCGAGATCGAACTGCACGGGACCCTGACCGTCACCGACGATGCGTTGCATCTGGACTTCATCGGCACCTCCAGCTGCTCGTCCAAGGGGATCAACGTGCCGCTGAATTACGCAACCGCCTATGCGGTCTTTGCGATGCGCTGCATCATCGGGCACGACATCCCCAACAATGCGGGGTCGCTCGCGCCGTTCACGGTCAGCGGGCCGCCGGGCTGTATTCTGAACGCTCAACACCCCGCACCAGTGGCGATGCGGCACACGTTGGGGCAAATGACGCCTGATTTGGTGCTGGGCTGCCTCTATCAGGCGTTACCTGATCGCGTCCCGGCAGAGGGGGCATCCTGCATGTTCGATCTGCCCTTGCGCCATACGGCAGAAGCCGCGCGGACAGGCGGGCGCGAGTTTGCCGTCGAGTTGGTGCACAATGGCGGTACCGGCGCGCGGCCCGGAGCGGACGGTCTGTCGGCCACTGCCTATCCCTCGGGCGTCTATGGCAGTCAGGTGGAAATCACCGAAGCGGTGGCACCTGTCACCATCTGGCGGCGCGAATTGCGCGCCGATAGTGGTGGTGCGGGACAGTATCGCGGCGGTCTGGGCCAGCGGATCGAAATGACATCGGCGATTGACGCGCCGTTTCTGGTGTTTCTGTCGCTGGAGCGGCTGAAGAACCCCGCGCGGGGCCGTGCGGGCGGTCTGCCGGGGCTGCCGGGGCGGGTGCAGGTGACGGGGCGCGCAGATGACATTCCCGGCAAGGGAGAGCTGCGCGTGGCCCCCGGCGAGCGTCTGATTTTTGACACACCGGGTGGCGGCGGTTTCGGCCCACCCGCCGCGCGCGACCCTGCGGCGCTGGCTCGCGACGTGGCGCGTGGTATCGTCACCAACGAGGGCGCGAAAGCCTATGGAGGCACGCCATGATCCCGGCGGTCGAAAACGTGCAGGCCATGGCTGCCTACACGCTGGCCGACACAGGAGGGGCAGGTATGACCTCACTCGCCCAGAACGAGAGCGCCTTTGCCCCCAGCCCGCAGGCCATCGCGGCGGGCGAAGCCGCGCTGCGTGCTGCGCCGCTCTATCCCGATCCCGATTGGGCCGACCTGCGTGCGGCGATCACCGGGGCGCATGATTTGCCGCCGGGCGACATCCTGTGCGGCGCGGGGTCTATGGAACTGATCGGCTGCCTGATCCGCGCCTTTGCCGGGCCGGGTGACGCCGTTCTGGGCACGGCATATGGCTATCTCTTTGCCCGCACCGCAGCCGCTCAGGCAGGGGCGGATTTCGTGGCCGTGCCGGAGCCGGATTTTACCGTCTCGGTGACACTCCTGCTTGAGGCGGTCACGCCTGCGACGAAAATCGTGTTTGTTTGCAATCCCGGCAATCCGACCGGCACGCGCCTGCCGGGGGCCGAACTGATCCGCCTGCGCGAGGCATTGCGGGGCGACATCCTGCTGGTCGTTGATCAGGCCTACGCCGAGTTCGACCCGCAGGATCCTGCCGATGTCTTTGCGCTTGTGGCGCGCGGCGATACTGCCGTCATCCGCACCCTGTCCAAGGCTTACGGCCTGGCCGGGTGCCGGGTCGGATGGGGGCTGTTCCCGTCCGGCGTGGCAGTACAGATGCGCAAGTTGATGAACCCCAACAATGTTTCGGGCGTGGCGCAGGCGATGGCGGCCGCCGCACTGCGCGACCCTGCTCATATGCGCGATGTGGTGGAGCGCACGGCGGCGCTGCGCGACGGGGCGGCCGCACGGCTGCGCGCAGTCGGGCTGGGTGTCCCGCACAGCCACACCAATTTCATCCTGATCCCGTTTCAGGTTGCACAGGAAGCCGTGCTGGCAGATGCGGCCCTTCGCGCAGCGGGCCTGCTGTTGCGCGGCATGGCAGGCTACGGCCTGCCGCATTGCCTGCGCGCGACCATCGGCCCGGCAGAGGTGATGACCCGGCTCTGCGATGTATTGCAGCGTTTCATAGAGGGCAGGCGATGAGCCAGGGCCGCAAGACGAAGATCGGCGTGTTGGTGCCCTACACCAACACCAATCTGGAGCCGGATATGATGCGGCTCTGCCCGGCAGGCTGCACCATGCATTTTCAGCGGCTGGGCGGCTATGATGTGGACAAGGTGCCGGGATCCGACCAGATGGCCGGGCTCGGGGCCTCGGATATCGGCCATGATCTGGCGATGATCGCAGGCGTGCGCCCGGCGGT
>JGI24723J26617_10002194_pt1 | contig 15809 bp, 15 predicted proteins | sample Cruoilmetagenom6_FD_26617 | JGI IMG/M metagenome (IMG submission 26617)
ATCGGGCGCGTATCGAATACGGCAATCGAGACGATGGACTATGACAGCTACGATCGTCTGGTCGCGTACGGCAGGTCGGGTTCGAACCCGGTCCAGGTAGAATACGGCTATGACTTCGACGGTCTGCTTCATTCGCGACGCGTAAACGGACAGGCTACATTCTATTCGTGGGACCGGTCCAATCGTGAAATGCCAATGCTCGCAGAAGAGATCGACGAGGCCGGTGCGCTTATTCGCCGGTACCTGCACAATGGGCTATCCATAACGCACTCAGTCGATGCGGCCGGCGGCGCAATATACTATCTTCGCGACCACGTAGGCACACCGTTGGCAGAAATCGACGAGAACGGAACGGTAGTCCGGACGGTCGAATACGATGCTTACGGTCGAGTTCTCTCCGGCGCGCCGTCAACCATTGGCTTCGCAAACGCCATATCTGATCCGGAGACCGGGTTCGTTTTCATGCGAAGCAGGTGGTACAACCCGGAGATGCGGCGATTCGTCAATATCGATTCCGCGACGCCGGCTGCGCACAAGCCCGCGACTATCAATCGCTACACTTATGCTTCGGGTGATCCGGTGAATCGCTTCGATCCAAATGGGCAGAGCGAGTTTACGATCGCTGGAACGATCGTGAAGGTTAATCTCGCACTAGTGGTCAGTTATGCAACGGTGAGCTTGATCAAGTCGGGGCCTGTAGAGTTCTTCGGAAGCTTCTTCGGAATCCGCAACATAGTCCGAAACTTCGACAACCGACGTACAGACGCTGTGTTCATGAGATTGTTCGGTAGCGGAAGCGCCAATATCAATGCGGCAGGAATCGGAATCACCGGGGGGTACGAGGCCCTGAGCTTTTTCAAGAAACACAAGAACGCTGTGTATCTGTACTTTGGCCCAAGCCTCAGCAACCCGGGCGGCAAATTGATCGGTGGTGGCGCCAGTCTCAGTCTCCTGGGGATCGTGTCACGCGTTTACAACACTCCGACGCCTGACGACTATCAAGGATTCTTTGTCGGCGTGTCCGGGTCTTACGCGGGCTCATTGATACCGCAATTGGCAACCATAGGGGGAGGTGTGTCTGCATTCTGGTCACCGAATCCCACGTACCAGGTAAGGCCGGGTGGGCCAAACAGACCGGTCAAGGACTGCTCCGATTGTGAGCATCGGTACAGTTTTGGATGGCGCCTTGGCACGTCGCTGGGTGTTAACAGTGGATCAGGCGGAGGCGGCGCCAGCGTGGCATTCACGTATTATTGGAAAATTCATGAATATGAAGCCCGGCGGAAAGGCTGGTGGTAAGGGTCCGCCGGCAGGCATTGCTTGACGGACCGTAAGCGATCATTACACTGAAAAGCTCGGTCGCCCGAAACAATAACAAGAAAGGACCCGATGCCCGCCGACGATAGCTCGAAACGCGTCCTCGAACTCTGCGACCGGGCTTTGGCCCTGGCCGCGGAGGAGCGGGCCAAATTCCTCGGAGAAGCCTGCGAGGGCGACACTCGATTGCGTGCGTCAGTCGACTCGGTCCTGATCGCTGTCAACCAGGCGGGTAGCTTTCTCGAGGCCGATGATGACGCAAGGGTAGAGCCGGCTAACCTCGTCGGTACCCGCGTTGGCCAGTACGAGATAATCGACACGCTCGGGAAAGGCGGTATGGGCTCTGTGTACCTTGCTGAACGTCGCGAGGAAGAGTTCACGCAGCGGGTTGCCATCAAGTTCGTTCATAGCCACATGTTGGCGAGAGAGCTAGCCGAACGCTTCAACGCCGAGCGACGAATCCTGGCCGCGCTCAATCATCCATTCATTGCAGCGCTGATCGATAGCGGTACGTCGGACCAGGGTGTCCCATACATAGTCCTGGAGTACGTCGACGGTATTCCGATCGACGAGTACTGCGACCAACACGAGCTGGACATCGAACAACGAATTCAACTCGTTCAGAAAGTTGCAATGGCAGTGCAGGCAGCTCACCAGAACCTCGTCGTTCACCGTGACCTGAAGCCATCAAACGTGTTGATTACGTCCGATGGAATACCGAAGCTGCTGGATTTCGGTATCGCCAAGCTGATGCAATCTGGGGACTCGAGTGAGCACGGCAACACGACGGTTTTCGGTCGTCAGGCTATGACGCCTGACTACGCGAGCCCAGAGCAGATTCTGGAAAACAAGGTAACGACGGCGAGCGACGTCTACTCGCTGGGAATACTCGCTTATCAGTTGCTTGCTGGCGAACGCCCGTACAGCATTCCCACGAGCTCACACAGCGAGCTGGTGAAATCTGTAGAAAGCCTGACAGTCCCGCCCGCCAGCAGTCGACTCGACAGTATGGCATCTGGTGAACGCGTCGAGAAAATCGCGGATAGCCGCTCGACCACACCGAATAGACTACGCCGTAAGCTGGTCGGTGATCTGGACAACATCCTGACGAAAGCCCTTCATCGAGACTCGAATCAACGCTATTCGTCGATCGCAGGATTCAGTGCGGACTTGCAACGCTATCTGGACGACCTGCCCGTCGAAGCGAGGCCGGACTCGGTTGGCTACCGCCTCTCGCGATTTGTGGCGCGGCATCGGGTGGGAGTGGCAGCGTCGACTGCACTTGCACTTTCCCTGATCGCTGGCCTGGCTGGCACGGCTTGGGCGTATCTGCAGGCGGAGGAAGCGCGGGCGGAGGCGAGCGAGCGCTTTGGCCAGNTCCGCAAGCTCGCCAACACGATGATGTTCGACGTATTCAGCGAAATAGAGAATGTGCCGGGCACGAAGACGGCTCGGCAGATGCTAGCAGCAACGGCGCAGGAGTACCTGGAGACGCTGTCCGAGACCGAGAATGTTCCAGCCGATATCAAGTTGGACGCGGCGCACGGCTACGCGCGCCTTGCTGCGATATTCGACGATCAGGCAGTCCCGGATCCGACGTTCAGGGAGCGCGCGAAGGAAGCCGCGGACAATGCGTTGCAGCTCTTTGAAGAACTGACGGAGAGTAACGTTGTCAGCATCGAAGCCTATCGTGGTTTGGCGAAGCTCAGGTCTGATCGTAGCAATGCGAACCTCTATAACCTGAACGATGCTGTCAAGAGCCGGGAGGAAATCGAGCTGGCGCTAACAGCTTATGATGGCGCGCTGACAATGACACCGGACGATCCTGAGCTTATTGCCGAGGTGATAACTGCACGAGTTCGTCTGGCCGACACCTACAAATGGCAAGATGACTATGCCCCAGCGGAGGCGTTGATGGATGAATTGCTTGCCGATTCGGACGCGGCACGGGCAAAGTTTCCTGAAAGTCACGACGTGCTAAAAGCTGCTGGCGATGCGCAGTTCTTGCGCGGCGAAATTCGGTCGTTCGATGATCGCATGGAAGAGGCGATCGATGACTACGAAAAAGCGCTGTCCTTGTATGAGCCGATCAGCCGCGTCAGCGGCGAGCGTAATCCGGTGCGACAGGCGCAGACAATTGCAAGTTGGTCGCTCGGCAATGCTCTGATCAACATGGAGAAACCAGCGGAGGCGGAGCCACACTACCGTCATGCAATGCAGCTCACAGAGGTACGTTTCGTTCGCGACCCTGACGACCGCAATGCACAAAGAACCTATCAGATACTACGTGGTTCGTTGGCGTCAGCATTGGTCCGGACCGGGAAGGAAGATGAGGCGATCGATCTGATTGTAGCCGTGAGCGAATGGTTCGAATTACAGGCGGCTGCAGATCCCGATACACCCGGAACCCATCGGTCCGTCGCTGTTGGGTATCACGAAGCCGCTAATATTTACGAAGCCGCCGGAGAGGATGCTGAAGCTTGCCGCTGGTATGAGAAGACCTTGTCAGCCTGGGAGAAAATCGACCAGACGTTCGGCATTTCCGAGTTCGATGCTGAGCAGCCGGAGATACTGAAAGGAATCCTCGATGAGTGCTGAAGAGCGACGTTTTCTTATATAAACACCAAAAAAGCTTCGCCCTGTCTGAGCTGATTTGCGGCAGAACTTCGCCATAATAACTACACGTATTGATTTACGTGGAAAGGATTGCAACAAGGGCCAGGGGATGTCCCTATGATTTCATCAATATTCACGATGCTTCTGACACTGACGCCTGATTGCGAGGTAGCGCTTTGGGGTCCAACATCCCTCGAAGTCGGAAAAACCGGCGCTGCCATCAGGTGAGCGATCCTGGCCGATCAAAACGAGTATTGGACCTATGCGAACAAGCATTGCTGCTTGACGTGAAAGAGCGGCCGGCGTTTTTGGAGAAGGCCTGCTCAGGTGACGATAATCTGCGAGCCTCGGTGGAGTCACTGCTGCAGGCCGTCGAGGATTCCGGCAGCTTTCTGCTCGTCAGTGGGGCTAACGACAAGCAGGAATGCTAGTCACGGATTCGTTCCTTCAATGCCCGATAGAGCCAGCCGCGCGCCACATCCCAGTTGCGTTTCACGGTTGCTGGTGAGCTGCCCATGACTTCGGCGGTTTCTTCGATCGTCAATCCGCCGAAAAATCGCAGCTCGACGAGATGGGCCCTGTCCGGATCTGCCTCGGCCAGCTGTTCAAGTACTTGATGAATGGATAGTGCGTCAGTGGGTGGTTCAGCGGCCGCAAGAAAAGCACCGCTAAGCGTAATGCGTTGGCCGCCATCCCGTTTAGAAGCACCACGTTTGCGCGCCCTGTCGACGAGAATGTCGCGCATGATCTTTGCGGCGATGGCGAGAAAATGCGCGCGGTTTCGCCACTCGATACGGTTCATGTCGATCAACCGCATATAGGCTTCGTGCACCAGGGAATTCGGCTGCAATTCAACCACGTGACGTTCGTTGGCAAGGTGGCGCGCCGCGATCGTATTGAGTTCCGAGTAGATGCTGTCGATTAACGACGCGCGCGCCGTATCGTCGCCGCTGTTCCATTGCAGAAGAAGCTCCGTTACGTCCGACAAACTCTACCTCGTTGCTTTTGTTATATGGATACGGGTATGCGAATTCAGTGTAACAGTGGACCGTAGCGAAAACGGCTCGCGTAAAATCCGAATCTGAAATCGGACAGCGGCGCACAAACAGGACCGTGACGCACATCACCTATCGCTGATTATGTACGGTTAGTGTCGATTGACCCGGCGTCAAAGCTCCCGGAGTGCCGTTGCCACCGGCAGCCGCGCTGCCCGGATCGCCGGGAACAGTCCGCCACGTATTGTCCTTTTTGTATTGACTGACTGGACTAGTCTTTCGGCCGATCAGGAAAAGTGATCTCGAGCATGTACTCGGCCGCGGCCTGGACGACCTCATCGGGCAGGTCGGTCTTGCCGCCGCGAGCGGGCATTTCGAAATAGCCGGTCTTCGCATGCTCCATCAGAACGGCCTGCCAGAGGTTTGAGCGGTCTTTCCAGTCTGATGCTTCACCCTCGCGAGGGGCGCCCATCATTCCCGTTTCATGGCAAACAGCACAGTTCTCCTCGTACGCGGCTTCACCGTCGATGGCGGTCGCCCCGTCGACTATTGTCGACACTGGCTCCTCACCATTGTGAGCGCAGGCAGCCAGTGCGATACCGGCGGCGATCAGGAAAACAGTCTGTCTCATAAGGTCACCTCTTTGCCTACTATGCTGGTATTTCGGCCCGTTGCCAATGACAGGCACTGTTGCCTATGTTGGGGTCTGCAAGAACTGACCCAACAGTCGAAACTCATCTGCTCGGCGGCTGCCCTTGCGCCAGACGAGCCCAATCGTTCGATAGCTGCGTTCGTCCATCGGCCAAAGCTTGACCGACGTGTTGCGTAGCAACGCTGAGTCACGCGCCATCTCGGGAAGGAACGTAATGCCGAGATCGGCATCCACCATTTCAATCAGCGTCAGCAGGCTGCTTGCACCGAAACGACGGACCTTCTGGGTATCGCGCAGACGGCATGCAGCCAGTGCGTGCTCCCGGAGGCAGTGACCGTCCTCGAGAAGCAGGATGCTGTCAGCATCGAGACGGTTGAACCGATAGTTCTCCGGGTCGACGCGATCCGTGCCATCCCGGCAAGCGAGACGGAACTTGTCCTTGAACAACGGCATCTCTTCGACACCCCGCATGGGCCAGGGCAGGGCGAGTAACAGCAGGTCGAGTTCGCCCGCCATCAGGCGGCGATAGACGCGTTCGGTCTGGTCTTCGGCGAGCAGCAATTCGAGTTCCGGGTATTGCTTTCGCAGTCGCGGCAGCGCACCGGGCAAAATAAACGGTGCAATCGTAGGAATGACGCCAAACCGCAATTGGCCGGTCAGCGGCTCGTTCCGACCGCGAGCGATTTCGACCAGGCTGTCCATGTCACGCACCACGAGGCGTGCTTGTACCGCCACCTCCTGCCCCTTAGCCGTGATAGTCACATTTCGGTTCGTGCGATCGACAAGCTGTGTGCCGAGGTTGGCCTCCAGTTCCTGGATCGCGTTGCTGAAGGCGGACTGGGAAACAAAACAGCGGTCTGCCGCCCGCCCGAAATGCTCCGTCTCGGTCAGCGCGAGGAAATACCTGATTTGTTTGAGAGTTGGTATTCGCATCATCGATAAAATCGAATAGTATATTCGAATTAAACCATTTTATTTTAGGCGTGAAAACCCTCAATATCGCGTCAACCCACGGATCGGCTGATCCGACATATCCGGAAACAAGGAAACAAGCATGTTCAAAAACCTCGAAGGCAAACGCATTCCTGACGTCACGTTTCGCACGCGTCAGGACCACCAATGGGTCGACGTAAGCAGCGAGGAAATCTTCGCCGGCAAATCTGTTGTTATCTTCTCACTGCCTGGCGCATTCACGCCGACCTGTTCATCGTCGCATGTGCCGCGCTACAACCAGCTCGTGCCGACATTCAAGGAAAAGGGCGTTGACGAGGTTATCTGTGTATCGGTCAACGATGCGTTCGTCATGAACGAATGGCAGCGTGCCCAGAACGCCGATCGCCTTACGTTTCTACCCGACGGCAACGGCGAGTTTTCCGAAGGCATGGGTCTGCTGGTTGGCAAGGAAGACCTCGGCTTCGGTCGCCGCTCATGGCGATACTCAATGCTGGTTCGTGATGGCGTCATCGAGAAGATGTTCATCGAGCCGGAAGAGCCTGGTGATCCGTTCCACGTATCGGATGCTGACACGATGCTCAAGCACCTGGACCCGGCAAGTGAGTTCCCGCACGATGTTGCAGTGTTCTCGCGCGATGGCTGCCCATTCTGCGTACGTGCCAAAGGGCTCCTGGCGGATGCCGGCATCGAATTCGAAGAGCTGGTGCTGAACCAGGACTACACGGACCAAACGTTGCGAGCAGTCTCGACCAACACATCGTATCCGCAGGTCTTCATCGACGGTGAGTTGATCGGTGGATCAGACGAACTTGCAACCTGGTTGTCCAACCGCGCTACGCGTAACGCTGCATAGGTCCACATCTGATTGTGCTGATGGGCCGGGCGGATGAGAATCCGCCCGGCCTTTTTACTGTGGCCACAAGGGTGAGCCCGCCCGATATTCATACAGGTCCGATTATGGCTATATTGGGTCGTGCCCGGGCGTATACTCTGCGTCATGGATTCCACCGCCACCGTCAGCACCGATATCTATGAACGCGCCCGGCTTTCGCGTGATGCGCGTTTCGACGGCCGTTTCTATGTTGGTGTAAGAACGACCGGAATCTACTGCCGGCCGATCTGTCCGGCCAATCCTCCCAAGAGCGAGAACGTCACGTTTTACCCCACAGCGGCAGCAGCCAGTGAGGCCGGGTACCGGCCGTGCCTGCGCTGCAGGCCTGAGTGTGCACCGGGGACACCCGCCTGGGCCGGCACGTCGACGACGGTACAGAGAGGTTTACGGCTAATCGCCGACGGTGCGCTGGATGACGGCAACGTGGAACGCCTTGCCGAGAGGCTGGGCGTTACCAGTCGCCACCTGCGGCGCTTGTTCACAAAGCATGTTGGAGCCAGCCCGTTGGCCGTTGCTCATACGCAGCGACTGCATTTTGCCAAGCGACTCATCGACCAGACGGCTTTGTCCATGCAGGAGATTTCAATCGCGGCAGGCTTCGGGAGCGTCCGGCGGTTCAATGACACGTTCCGGAAAACTTACGGGCGCACGCCCCGTGAACTGCGCCGTGGCCGTGAAGCTGATGTGACGACGGCCTCGTTGAGCGTTCTCCTGCCGTACCGGAAACCCTTCGGTTGGCTCGAGATGCTCAGCTTTTTCGCCGGGCGCGCGACACCCGGCGTCGAGCGCGTACAGGACGGGCGATACCTGCGGACTGTCGACACGGGTTCGGGCTGCGGAGTAATCGACGTCAGTGAATCTAACGGCGCGTTGTCATTGAGCGTGCACGGCATAGGAACAGACTCACTGTTTTCCATAGTGCAACGAGCCCGCGGCATGTTCGACCTCGACGCTGCCATCGATGACATCAGCCATACTCTGTCGGCGGATCGTGTCTTGCGCGGCTGGCTCAGGAAAAACCCCGGGCTGAGGGTGCCGGGTGCCTGGGACGGGTTCGAGCTCACCGTGAGGGCGATCCTGGGCCAGCAAGTGTCGGTCAAGGCGGCGACAACGTTTGCCGGTCGAATCGCCGAGCGCTACGGAGAACGCATTGATGTCCCCGTCGATGGCCTTTCGCACGCGCCAAACCTGCTGTTTCCTGAGCCGCGCAAACTGATGCGTGCACGGCTTGAAAAACTGGGTGTCATTCGTAGTCGAGCTCAGACGATTCGAGACCTGGCCCGTGCTGTGGTTGATGGGTCGATTACGTTCGACCTGGCGCAGGATATGGATGAACACCGCAAGGCACTGCTGTCGATCAAAGGCATTGGTGACTGGACCGCCGAATACGTGGCGATGCGCGCGCTCAAGAATCCCGACGCGTTTCCTGCTTCGGACCTCGGGCTGTTGCGGGCATTTAACGGGCCCGATGGCGAACGGCCCAGGCCGGCAGAGCTGCTTGCCCGAGCTGAGGCATGGCGCCCATGGCGCGCCTATGCTGCATTATTGATTTGGGGCTCCGAGAGTGGGGCCGGAGGCTGATATGTACTACTGCTACCTTGATACACCGATCGGCGAATTGCTTTTGGCCGGAGAAGAGGGTGCGCTCTCGATGATCGGATTCCCAAAGGGCTCGATGCGACGCGAACCAGAGGCCGACTGGATCTTTAGTGAAAAGCCGCTGGCAGAAGCCTGTGATCAATTGGGCGAGTACTTTGCGGGCAGCCGCAGGGATTTCGATTTGCCGCTAAAACTGAATGGCACGGAATTTCAGGTCAGTGTGCTCGAGGCGTTACAGGACATTCCCTACGGGCAAACGACGAGCTACGGCGAAATCGCAAAACGCATCGGTCGGCCGAAAGCCGTACGCGCGGTGGGCGCGGCTAACGGCCGCAACCCGATTCCGATCGTCGTACCCTGCCATCGTGTGATTGGCAGCACAGGTGATCTGACCGGGTTCGGCGGCGGGCTTGATACCAAGGAAGCGCTGCTCCGGCTGGAGGCCGAACATACCCAGGACCTCCTGTGATCTAAGGGGCAAGCTAGAGTTTTGTGTTCTCCAGGGCCCGGAGGGCGGCGGAGGGCTCGATACCGTCTTTGACAAGGTCGTCCGCGACGAGCTTGGTGAAGCGGGATTCGAGTGGCAATACGCCTCCCCAGATCGGCGTGTCGAGATCGCACTCTTCATCGCCGGGCATGCCGGTCGAGATCTTGGCCGAAGCGGATTCAATGTCGAGCGCTACTACACCTGTCATTTTGACTTCATTGTCCAGCGAATCGCGAACCTCGGCCCAGCGACCGGGCATAGTGCACTCGCTGATGACCCGTAGCGCCTGCAACTTGTCGTCCGGGTCGTCGACCAGGCGTGCCTTGCCAAACACGGTTGCTGATCGGTAGTTCATTGACGACGCAAATGCCGAGCGCGCATACACCAGGCCATCGAGCAGTGTGACATTTACACAGGCTGTCCCGGTTCCTTCCAGCAGGCGAATGATGCGCGCCTTGCGTGCACCGTGCAGGAAAAGTGTTTCGTCTTCACGGCCGTACAGCATCGGTACAACGACCGGGCTCCCGTCCTGGACAAATGCGACGTGCGCAAGCAGGCCTGCATCAAGCACCTTATGCACGGTTTCCTTATCGTACGCCGCCTTCTCTGGCAGCTGTCTGACTTTGTTCTGTTTACTGACTTCGTACTCGGTGGACAAAAGCGGACTCCCTACAGGAACTTCGGCGCGAGATAGAGCGCAACCAATGACACAAGAAAGATACTGACTACGTTCAACATCATGCCGGCTCTCACCATTTTCGGAATGGTCAGCATGCCAGAGCCGAACACAATTGCGTTCGGTGGTGTTGCGACGGGCAACATGAATGCACAGCTTGCCGCGAAGGTGATGGGAACCGTGACAACGATCGGATCGAAACCAGCCTCTATGGCGACGGCTCCAACAACCGGAAGAAACGTCGTCGTCGTTGCAATGTTGCTGGTCAGCTCAGTGAGGAAAATAATGAGGGTCGCCGCCAGAATGACGATTACAGGCAGCGGCAGCGAACCGACAGCCTGCAGCGCAGTTCCCAGCCATGCGGCCAGTCCCGTGTCAGCGACTCGTGCAGCAAGTGACAAACCGCCACCGAAGAGGAGCAAGACGCCGAACGGCAACTGTTCGGCATAGGACCAGCGCAGCAAGATCGGGTCACGTTTGTCGCCGCTTGGTATGACAAACAGGGCAATTGCGCCTGCGATCGCAATGCCGGAATCGTCCAGTCCCTGCAGCCCGGGAATCTGGGCCAGCAGTGGCCGCGATATCCAGGTGGCCGCGATGAACAGAAAGACTATCGCAACGCGCTTCTCCGGCGTGGACATTGGGCCGAGTTCGTCTTTCATGCGCCGCAACTCGGCGCGTCCTTCGCCCGACGTCTTGAAGTCGACTTTGAAAGCAAGCCGAGTAAGTACGAACCACGCCAGTGGCAGCATCAGGGCCGTTAGTGGCAAGCCGACGAGCATCCAGCGCGCGAAGTCGATCTGAGTTCCGTAGGTGTCCGCCATGAAACCGACCAGGATGGCATTCGGCGCTGTGCCAACCAGGGTCGCCATGCCGCCAATCGTGGCGCCATAGGCAACACCGAGAAGCAACGAGTATTGAAAGTCCTTCTTGCCGTGTTCATCCAGACCGTCAACAGATTTGTGAATAACTGTAATGACCGACACGGCGATAGGGAGCATCATCATCGTCGTCGAGGTATTCATGACCCACATGCTGACTGCCGCACTTGCCAGCATGAAGCCACCCACGAGCGAGCGTCCGTTACCCCCGACGGCTTGCAGTACAGTCAGGGCGATGCGCCTGTGCAGGTTCCAGCGCTGCATCGCGAAAGCGATGATAAAGCCACCCAGGAACAGGAAGAGCACCTTGTTGCCGTATGGCACAGCTGCGTCCTGAATCGACACAACCTCGAGAACCGGGAAAAGCGCTAGCGGAAGCAGCGACGTTACGGCGATCGGCACCGCTTCAGTCGCCCACCAGACCGCCATCAGGATCCCGATCGCCGCCGTTGTCCAGCCAACATCGGACAAGCCCGCCGGTGCAGGCGACAGCATCATTAAAATGCAAAGCGCCGGACCGAGGAGCAGTCCGACAACCTGGTGCGTTGATCGGCCCTCGTGATGGGTATCGGTCAAGACTGTAGCCCCGCAATGTCAGAGAATCGGCAAGCCTACCTGTTTCGATCGAAATCGTCGTCGTTTTTCAAAAACAGCCTAGATATAGTGTATTGCTCGCCTTCCCATACAAGATGTAGTAGCATTCCGTGCGTACCGATTCGGTACGCACGGAGATGGGATGTAAGAAGGCAACGCGGGTGGACCGCCATGCCGGATGCGTGAATCGAAGGCGGGCTTTGCGTGAAACCTCTCACCACGCCGTCCGAATGACCAGAATCCTGCAACTGGTCTTGCCAGCGATGAAGCGGATTGCCAACCGGGGGACGAACAACGCCGAATGCGTGTAACAGTGATGTTGCTTCATTCGTACGAAACCTGAACCCAGCCGGATACATCTTCTGCTTGCGATGCCGCCCAGATTCTGGGCGGCATTTTTTATTATTCATGCGGGTAGTTGTTCCAATGACAAAAATCGTCGCATCGTTAATAGCCATCATGTCGCTTGCAGCCTGTGCCAGCGGCCCACCAAAACTCCCGTACCCGGCGTTCATCCAGGTCGATGAACTCGAAGACATGTTCATGGCCACGTTGCCGGGTGTTCGCGGCAAGCAGCTGGCGGGTGACCCGCAGACACGGCGCTCGAGCAATCGCATCGACCTGCCGCCCTCCTGGAAAGGTACCAGCGGCGGCATGCCCGGGCGCTCGATGGAAATATTCGTCGTTGAGGGTGCATTGACGATTGCTGACCTGGAGCTGCCGCCGGGTGGCTACGCATTCCTGCCAGCGGGCTCGCTCGGCTTCAATATGGAGGCAAAAGAGGGGGCGCGCATCTTGTATTTCGTAAACGATACTGACCCCGACTCGGTCATCCGTTCGCCGATCATCATCGACGCCGGACTGCTCGAGTGGGCGCCGACAACTACGCCGGGCATCACGAGCAAGGAACTGCGCAATGATCCGGGTAACGGTGCGAAGACATGGCTGCTGCGGATCGAAGCGGGAACCTCGCCACCCTGGCAATCGTCTTCCGCGCTGCGAGAAGGCTACCTGCTGCGTGGCGACTACCATCACAGTGAGTGCGTGTCCGGTGAAGAGCACACGTCGCAATACTTGCAGGGCGGGTACTTTTTCCGGCCCGCGGGCACGATCAACGGAGGCCCGTTGTCGGTCGGGGAGACCGACGCGATCTGGTTCCTGCGCGAAGCGGCGCTTGGAACAGAGTCCGTCGTTCCCGGGTGTATCGAAGTCCCTACTTTCTGACGAGCTTCGTAATTTTCTTGCCGAGCCCCATGAGCTTGGTCAGCGTCCCGGTTGGGATGTCACTGATTTCCTCGTACCAGCTACTCGTTGTCTCGACGAAATTGAGCATGCTGCGAATGCGTTCCTTGGTAACCGGGTCTGTCTCCTTTTCACTGTCGACCTCTTCCGCACAGCCGCGCAGCATTGTGAGTGTCGGATTCAGCTCCCGCTGTTTGCGTTGCTCGATGATGATGCGAAAAAGGTCCCAGACATCGTGTGGGGATTCAAAATAGTCGCGCCTGTCTCCGAGCACATGGGTCATGCGGACAAGGCGATAGCTCTGCAATTCGCGAATGCTCGTGCTGACGTTGGAGCGCGCCACTGACAAGAGGTCGACAATCTCGTCCGCACGCAAGGGGTTCGGCGAAAGGTAGAGCAGGGCCTGGATCTGGGCCACGGTACGGTTCGTGCCCCAGCGCGTACCCATTTCGCCCCAGTGAAGGACGTATTTCTCGACGGCCGGTGTCATCTGCATAGTGATATTTCCGTTATTTCTGTTTGTACAGAAATTACTACGGAGCGGTCGCCGTAACAACCACTCGATGCGGGGCCGGCCAGCCTTCGACGGTCTTCAGGGGGTCGTGCGGATCCAGCGCCTCACGCAGGGACTCAAACGTCATCCACTCTGTGCTGCGTTGTTCGTCGGTGGTCGTGATCGAGGTATCGATAACCTGGACATCCCGGTAGCCGGACTCGCGCAGCCATGCCTCGAGCTGTAGCAGCGTTGGCAGCGACCAGACATTGCGCATGCGGGCGTAGCGGCCCTCCGGCGTTTCGGCGCGCAGACCATCGCCGGGCAGGAAGATTGTCTCAAGCACGAGTTCCCCGCCAGGGCGCAATGTCGATTGCAATTGCGCGAGGTGCTCAAGCGGCTTGCGCTGGTGATAAAGAACGCCCATCGAAAACGTGGTATCGAAGATACGATTGGCCGGTGGCGTTTCCTCCAGCCGGCACGGCAGGATGAAAATGGCCGGGTCCTGCTCGAAGACATTGATCGCCAAGAACTGCATCGCAAACAGGAGTGTTGGGTCCACACCGATCACGGTCGCGGCGCCGGCCCTGCGCATCTGTAGTGCGTAGTAGCCGTTGCCTGAACCGACGTCCAGGACATTGCGCCCGTCGAGAGGCGCAACGCTGTCTTTCACGCGTTCCCATTTCCAGTCGCTGCGCCACTCAGTATCGATCCTGACCCTATCGAGTGTGAGTGGACCCTTGCGCCAGGGGTGCAGGTCCATGAGCAGACCGCGAAGTTTCTCATTGTCGCCGCGCGCTGCCGGCAGGTNTTCCACGACCTGGTTCCAGCGGGTCCAGTCTCCATGGGTGTAGCCGGTCAGGCGTTGGCGTAGCAGCGGGCCGAGCTCTTCATTCCAGTGCCCGAGGCCCAGCGCATCCAGGCATTCGGACATCGCGTCGAAGTCAAACATTGTCAACGTATCGCAATAATCGAGACAAAATTGAAATAGCGCAGCCAGACGGCGGAATGTGAGAACCCGGCTTGCGCCAGGCGCTCGCGATGAGCCGCGACGGTTTCGGGAATCAGCACGTTCTCGAGTGCCGCGCGTTTGCGGGCAATTTCGAGGTTGCTGTATTGGTTGCGGTGCTTGTGTTCGTGGTGGAGGTCGACAAGTAGCGACTCCATATGCCTGTTTTCGTCGACAACCTTCTCTGAGAGGACCAGCAGACCGCCTTCGTTGAGGCCATCAAAAATTCGCTGGACCAGGGCATCCCGATCATCGGGATCGATGAACTGCAGTGTGTAATTCAAAACCACCATGGACGCGTTGTGGACGTGAGCATCCCGGATATCCTGCTGTGCGATATCGACCTGGGTTTCGGGCCCATTCAGCCGATCGTCTTCTTCGATGAGTTCGCGACAGCGCTCGATCATCGCCGCGGACGTATCGATGGCCACGACCCGGCAGCATGGCGCGTCAATCCCATGCCGCATGGCTATGGTCGCCGCACCGAGAGAACAGCCCAGGTCATAGCAGGTCGTTCCCGCACGGACGTAGCGGGCCGCCAGGGAACCGATCGCCTCGATCGACGCCGCGTAGCCCGGGATGGACCGCCTGAGCATGTCCGGGAATACCCGGGCCACGTTCTCATTGAAACGAAATGGCTCTGAGCCATCCTCGGTCGTGTAGATATGGTCGTCTTTCATTCTGGCGCTACTGTGGGACAATCGCGCATATGCTACGCGAACTTCACTCAGAACTCGGCATTCCCGAGGATTACGGACAGGATGGCACGCGGCCGGTTTTCGACGAAGCCATCGATCTCGTGGATGTTGGGCCAAATCTCGTCGGGCGAATGCAACACCTGACACCCGAAGCGGCCCGGCAATGGACCGACATGCAGGCCGCGGCTGCCGCGGAGGGCGTGATTCTCATGATCGTCTCCGGTTTTCGGAGTATTGATTACCAGGCGCGCCTGATTCGAAAAAAAATCAATGCAGGTCAAATGCTTAGCGAGATTCTGTCGGTCAATGCGGCACCTGGATTCAGCGAGCACCACACGGGCAGGGCAATCGATATAGCCTCCCCGGGGTCTCGTCCATTGACCGAGGAATTCGAGGATTCTGATGCCTTTCGGTGGCTCGAGCGCCGCGCCGGGGCGTACGGATTCTCGATGTCCTACCCGCGGGACAACCCGGGCGGGTTCATCTATGAGCCCTGGCACTGGGCCCAAAAAGCCTGATTCTTACCGAAAGCCCCATGGCTCAAAGGATTCAGGTACAATCCTCGCCCGATCAAAACTTAAAAAAACAGTCGTTTAGCTGTTGACACTACGGCGGCGTAGATAGAAAATGCCCGGCTTGCGTACCGGAGGGGTACTCAAGCGGTCAACGAGGGCAGACTGTAAATCTGCTGGCTTATGCCTACG
>JGI24723J26617_10002197_pt1 | contig 15791 bp, 18 predicted proteins | sample Cruoilmetagenom6_FD_26617 | JGI IMG/M metagenome (IMG submission 26617)
CGCTGGCGCTGGCGCTGGAAAAACAGACGCCGCTGAGTAAGCACTCTCAAAGCACAAAAAAGGGCGGTCGGGGAAACCCACACCGCCCTTATGCATATCTAATCCTCTATTAGACGCGCACGCCACCGGCACTAATTAACGCATAGAGATCTTTGTCCAAAGGCACGAACGCCTTGGCCGCTGGATCATTAAAAAATATTCTGTCGCTGATCGCTTCAGGGTCGAAGCCTTCTTTCACAAGATCAACCTTCCGGTGCTTGAAGGTGCCAGTAATCTCCATTTCCGGTTGAATGCGCACAAAAAGAGGCTGCGCGTAAGGGGCCAACTGTTTTTCCAAATGCGCGCGAAGCTTCGGCAAATCAACTTCTTCGCTCGACACAATTGACGCCATGCCAGCACGCCCATCCGCACCCGGCACGTGAACGCCGTAGACGTTTGCTTCCTTGATACCAGGAAAAACCGAAATCGCTTCGGCAACTTCAGAGGTAGCCACATTCTCACCTTTCCAGCGAAAAGTATCGCCGATCCGATCAACGAAATAATAATACCCGAGCGCATCTTGTTTCAAAAGATCGCCTGTGCGGAACCAGGCATCTCCTTCCTCAAACACGTTGCGAAGAGTTTTCTTTTCAGTCTCTTCTTTTTTGGCATAACCATCAAAACGAGAGGTTGGTTTACTGGGGTCATTTATAATTTTGCCAATAGCCTCGCCGACTTCACTCGGCGCGCACACTTGGCAAAACCCATCGCTGCCGCGCAAAGGCTCTTCATTCTCAACATCAAACTTCACGATCTCAACGTTGTAGTTCGATTTTGCCCAGCTTGGAATACGCCCAATGGCCCCAACAGTGCCATCGTAATTCAACAAAGCGACATTGCCTTCTGTTGCCCCATAAAATTCCAACACTTTGGGGATCTTGAAACGGTTTTGGAATGCTAGCCAAATCTCCGGCCGCAGCCCGTTCCCAATCACCATACGCACCTTGTGCTTGCGTTCCTTTGGGTGCGGGTCTGTGTTCAGCAGGTAGCGACACAGCTCCCCAATGTACTGAAAGAGCGTCGCCTTATTGTCAACCACATCATCCCAAAATTCACTCGCAGAAAACCGACGCTTGATGATGATCGACCCACCCACCGTGAGCGTAGTGCCAACAGCGCAAACACCGCCAGCGGAGTGATAAAGCGGTAAGCAAATATACATGCGGTCTTTTTCCGTCGCATTGGCACCAGCAGAAAACCCGCCCATCATAACTAGCAAACGCGCATGAGAAATTTTGGCCGCTTTTGGATTGCCTGTGGTCCCGCTGGTGTAAATATAAAGAGCCGTATTGTCCGTCGTCAGCCCGTCGCGAAAACCAGATGCCAAGGGCTCCGGGGATCGATCAGCAAGAATGGCATCCAGGTCTTTTGCGCCTTGAACATTGCCCCCTGTTGCCCAAACAGTCATGGGGCGTTCAAGCTGATCAACAGCGCTGGCATAATTTTCCGCAAGCTCCGGGCCCAAAACCAGATGGTCAGCCGTAGAGATCGAGAGCGAGTGCACAAGTGGGCTTCCCATTTGATTTGTATTAATAAGCGCAGCAGCACCACCGGCTTTAATAATGCCAAGCCACGCCACAATATAGTCAGCACGATTTTCCATCAGCAGGGCAACGGACTTATCAGGGCCTATCCCCTGCTCCCGTGCCCACCGGGCATACCGGTTTGCAGCCGCATTCAGCTCAGCATAAGTCATCTCGCCAGCGTCCGACACAATCGCAATATTGTTCGGTTTTTCCGCAGCAAAACCCTCAATCACATCCGCGAAGGTACGACTTGTATCATCATATACAGCGCCTACGCGCTTCAATGAGCGCAAGGCAGCACGTAAATAAGTGATCTCATTACCGATCCGTTTAACAAGTCCCATGTCCGCTCCCCTTTGTTTTTCATTTCAACTCTAGAATGATATGTATCCCCATGCCAGTTGGCGAAGCGACGCAAAACGCAGAAAAATGAATTGATGGCCCAAAGTTACGACTATTTGCTAGATGTGACCGGGCTCACCTGCCCATTGCCGGTCTTGCGGGCACAAAAATTCCTCAGAGAAGCCGCACATGGCGTAATTGTGAAGGTGCGCGCCACCGACCCCATCGCTGCCATCGACTTTCCCCACTTTTGCCAGGAAAGTGGCCATAAGCTTTTGGAACATGAGCTTTTGAAAATGGAAAATTCAGACGATATTTTTATCTTCTACATCAAGTGCATCAAACAGGAGTTTCAGGAAAACTCCGACGCCAGCACAGCGTAACAATGCTCGTTGATCCACTCGCCGTTTACCCGGCGGCTCTCCTTTAACGTCGCCTCCCGGCGCATGCCAAGCTTTTCCAGAACGCGTACAGACGCGACATTGCGCGTATCACAGGTCGCCCAAATTCGGTGCAATCCAAGCTGGTCAAAACCGGCTCGCACGAGCACAGCAGCGGCTTCTGAGACAACCCCCCGCCCCCAATAATCAGGGTGTAGTACGAAGCCTACTTCTGCATCATTTCTCATTTCGCAGTTGCCGAGGTAAAGGCACAAAGCGCCAACAAGCTGATCGCTGGCCGCTAAAACAATGCCCATCTCATAAATCAGGCGCGGCTCATCGTTTTGCGCCGCTATGAAAGAGTTCAAGGAGCCTTGCGTCTCTTCATACGTATTGGGACCCCAAAACAAATAGCGTGCAACGTCAGGGTTTGAAGCATAGGCATGCATAGAATGAACATCGCCAGGCACCAGATCACGCACCTGCAATCTCTCACTGAAAAGAGGAAGGTGCAGCGCCCGCTCGCTCATTTCTAAAGCGCCTTCAAAGCGGATTGTTGCGCTGCCTTAAAGCCAACAAGCGTAACGTCGCCCGCTTCAAAAACCGGTCGCTTAATCAGCGTTGGGTGTTCAACCAGCAGAGACGCAGCCCCCGCACCCAGAGCCTCGGTTTTTTCCGCATCACTCAGGCCGCGCCAAGTCGTGCTGGCTTTATTGACGAGAACATCAAAACCCACAGCACCTCCCCATCGTGTCACTTCTTCCAGCGACACAGGGTCCGCGCGGATATCTCGAAAAACCGCGGGCAATCCCTCTGCTTTCGCCCATTTCACCGCCTTTTTGCAGCTGTCACAGTTCTTCAACCCGCTAATTTTGATCATCAAACCTCTCCCAATCGAATGACGCCATCTTGAAGGGATTCGATGCTCTACCTCAACCATTCAAAGAACCGGCAGTTGAACTACGTACTATCATGTGGCCCAAGCCTTGTTATGATGGTCTGTCGGAATATGCGGCCTGGTCGGCAGCCCAGCCGCCAGCAGAAAGGCACATAATGAGTAAAGCGCTCGAAGACACAGCGCCACCTGCAAAGCCCGCGCAAAAACGCGTGCGACGGTCTGCTGAAGAATCACGACGCGTCATATTGGACGCCGCGGCCAAGCGTATTGCCGAACAAGGGCCCGATGGCATTCGCCTTCAAGACATTGCCCGCGACGTCGGCATTTCCCATCCCGCCATTCTGCATCATTTCGAAAGTCGTGCAGGACTGGTTTCTGCTCTTGTTGATCGCACCACAGCGCAATTGCGCGAAAAACTTCTCGCCGTTCTTGAAGGTGGCTACGATCAAAGAATCGAAAGCCAAATGCCGTCATTGGTCAAAAATACGTTTGAGGCCCTTAACGACCAGGGCACAGCAAAATTGATGGCATGGATGTTCACCGCAGATGCATCAGCAAATCAAGAACCGACAAAAGACGTGGTTCGAGACATAGCGGAACGCGGCCATCAAGCGCGGGTAAAGCTTGCCGACAAAGTGAACTACCCGCATCCAAAACGCGAAGACACATTGTTCCTGACCTTGCTCGTCGCAAATGCGGCTTTTGGTGAAGCCATCATGGGCGACTATTATTACACTGCGTGCGGATTGGGCGACGATCCAGAGGCACCTCAACGTTTCAGAAAATGGTTCGGCAAGTTGCTATCAGATTATTCGCTGCCCCCTAATCTTGATGCCTCGGACGAATGATCAAGGCTGGACGCAGCTACTTCCAAAGTCATAGGGATTTATGAATCGCCTTTTGACAAAGCGTCCTGATATTCTTCTGCCGTAATCAGTCCACCTTCTTTCTCGGCGCGCCCCACATCTTTTCTGGGCAAAACACCCTGAAACAGATCAATGCGCTTCCAAGAAGGAAACGGCTGCCCCCCATTTTCATCTGGAACATATTTGGAAGTCTCTAAGCGTTTGTGCTTGTGAATGTAACGCGCGCAATTGATAAAGACGGACGTCACCTCGACCTCAACCACCATATTCGCCCCTGGAAAACGTGCCATCAATTCAGGCGCCTGGCTCAGAGAAGCCGTCCCCTGCACACGCACCCGGTGCGGCGTCTCCATATCAATGAACAACATGCCCACTTTTCCAAGCTCTGCAATATTGCCCATGGAATAAAACATGCCGTTGCCATCGAAGCTTGGAAATGCAATTTTTTTTGAGTTCAAAACCTGAACGAAACCAACCGGCCCACCTTTGTAAGACACAGTCGGTTCGCCTTCTGCGTTCACGGTCGACAACATGAAATAGTCGCGGCTTGCAATGAAATCACTGTGCTCGTCTTGCAACTCATCAAAAACGATTGTTGCCGCCATTGCCTCAGCGAGAGTTGAGCTATCCTGTTCCTTTTGAATGCCACGTTGTGCATCAGAATAGAATTCTTGGGGATCAGCCATCTCGTTTCCTTGAATTTCAGTGCGCCCATTTGAGCGCACAAAAGGCCTATCACTTTAACAGCAACACGCACGTCAACAACAGTGGAGGGATTTGAGAATGGAAAGGATCAAGAAGAAGCCACAAAAAAATCGCTCTCAAACTTCTCGGCATGCCTCCGCAACGGAGCAAGCCTGAAAAATGATGCAATCGCTTTTGATGTGGTGCCCCTGGCCGGACTCGAACCAGCACGCCCATAAGACAGCAGATTTTGAATCTACCGCGTCTACCAATTCCGCCACAGGGGCCCCGAACGCTTAGAAAGCGTCAGAAGCGGCGCCATAATAGGCATGGCGAGCTCAACGTCAAAGGATAAGAACGCCTGATAGACAGAAAATTGTCATCCTGCTATGAAACTGACCATGTTGCGTAACCTCTACGATTGGACTTTGAACCTTGCCGCCCATCGCCACGCGCGCTGGGGGCTGGCACTCGTCTCTTTTGCAGAGAGTTCGTTCTTCCCAATCCCACCTGATGTCGCACTGATACCCATGATCTTGGCCAAACGGGCGCTTGCGTGGACCTACGCACTCATTTGCACGGTCGCGTCGGTTTTGGGCGGCGTAGCTGGATATGCCATTGGCTTTTTCTTCTTTGTGCAGCTTGGCGAACCCATCCTTGATTTTTATGGATACGCCGACAAATTTGCGAATTTTGCAGAACGATACAATGAATATGGCGTCTGGATTGTCCTCATTGCTGGCCTCACGCCTTTTCCCTTCAAAGTCATCACCATCGCCAGTGGCACCACAGGCCTGAACTTTCTGGTGTTCATAGCAGCAAGTATTGTGGCGCGCGGGGCGCGCTTTTTCATGGTCGCCGCGCTCTTGTGGTGGTTTGGCGAACCTATTCGTGCCTTTATTGAGCGTTACTTTGGCATCCTGTCGGTACTCTTCATTGTGCTTCTGATCGGCGGTTTTCTTCTCGTCGGTGTCCTTTTTTAGGTCCGTCTTATGTCGCTTCTCAATTCGATACCGATCACAAATCGGCAAATACCCTGGCTCATTTTTGCCATTTCGCTCTCGGCTCTCGTCTGTGCTCTCATATTTGAGCATATCGGCGGTCTGGCACCCTGTGATCTCTGCCTGAAACAGCGCATGCCCTATTGGGTGTTGATCCCAGCCTCGCTGCTGGCAGCCATCATGGCGCGTGAAGCAAATCTGGGTCTCATTCCCGTCGTTCTCATCGCCATTTGTACGCTCGCGGCTCTCAGCAATGTCGGCATTGCCGGGTACCACGCTGGCGTCGAGTACAAATGGTGGGAAGGCCCCCAAGGTTGCACCGGCAGCGGATTCATGGCCGGCAGCATTGAACAATTCCAGCAAGAACTCGCTGGCGTTAAAGTTCCCAGGTGCGACGAAATTCCCTGGAGCCTGTTCGGCATTTCCATGGCAGGCTACAACTTCCTGATCTCAGGGATGATAGCTGACTTGGGGTTATTAGCCCTGTTACGCTTCTGGACAGAGACAGGTATTGAGGAAGAGTGAGATGACCAACCCCGCGCAAGATCATCCAGGTCGCACAGCGACGGCTGACCGCATCAAGGAAATGATCCGCGTCGATCATGCGGGCGAATATGGCGCAGTGCGCATCTATGAAGGCCAGCTTGCAGTCTTCAAAAACTTACCCCACAAGAAAAAAGTCACCGAAGCGCTGACCCGCATGGCGCATGAGGAAGAAGAACATCTGGATCGCTTCAACAAGCTGGTGAGCGAACGCAACGTGCGCCCCACCGCGCTCAACCCTTTCTGGCACGTAGGCGGCTTTGCCATGGGCGCTGTCACCGCCCTGATGGGTGAAAAAGCGGCACACGCCTGCACCGTGGCCGTGGAGACCGTGATTGACGAGCATTACCAAGCCCAAATCACAGAGCTTGATGCTTTGGGAACCGAAGAAGATTTAAAAGAAACCATCATTCAATTTCGCGAAGAAGAAATTGCCCACAAGCAAGAAGCCCTAGCGAACGGCGCAGAAGATGCACCGGGCTACCCAGTGCTGGCCGGTGTCATTCAGGCGATCTGCCGCGTCGCCATCCGTACATCAGAAAAAACTTGATCCCACAACAAACTCACGCTTCAAGCTCACTATCCCAATAAAGATAATCGCGCCAACTATCGTGCAGATAGTTTGGCGGGAACCGTCGACCGTTTTTATGCAGCTCGTTCACTGTGGGTCTAAATGGTTCCTGCATGGGGATCATGCCAGCGTCACGCGGCAGATGGCCGCCTTTGCGTAGATTGCACGGCGCACAGGCCGTCACCACATTTTCCCAGGTTGTCTGACCACCTAGGCGCCGTGGGATCACATGATCAAACGTCAACTCATTTAGGTCCTTGCAATACTGACAGGAAAAACTGTCTCGCAAAAATAGATTGAACCGTGTGAAAGCCGGATAGCGTGCCGGTTTGAGATAGGTTTTCAACGACACCACACTGGGTAATTGCATCTCAAAGCTGGGGCTGTGAACCGCCAAATCATAATTAGAGACAATATTGACGCGGTCCAGAAACACCGCCTTTATCGCATCCTGCCAGGACCACAATGAAAGCGGATAATAACTGAGAGGCCGAAAATCAGCATTCAGAACCAGTGCCGGACATCCCTCCGGCGTCGCGAACTCACCGTGCACCTGCAATCTCCCGTACTGTTTATACAAACGGTCATTTCAACTACGGTCTTGAAAATACTATAACCACCACAACACGTGTGTGAAGCCGCAAAGCCGTTTAGGCCAAAAACTGGATTTGATTCTCGATGGTCGCCGATATCGCCCGCATACGATTTGCCCCAAGTCCCAATGGCCATCTCCACCTTGGGCACGCCTTTTCGGCGATTTATGCCTCAAAGGTCGCTGACAGCCTGAACGGCATCTTCATGCTGCGAATTGAAGATATTGACGTTGGGCGATGTCGCGAAGAATTCATCGAAGGGATTTGTGACGATCTTGAGTGGCTTGGCCTAACCTGGGAAGAACCTGTCCGGCGACAATCTGAACATTTCGACGTCTATGAAGCCGCGCTAAAGCAGCTTCGAGACCTGGATGTCATCTACCCCTGTTTTGCCACCCGTCGAGAGATTGAACGCGCCATTGCCGAAAGCGGCATCCCAGCCGATCGCTGGCCACGCGATCCAGATGGGGCGCTGCTCTACCCCGGCATTTACAAGCATATTAGTTCTGGCGACCGAAACAATTTGATGTGGGAAGGCCGCTCCTATGCCTGGAGATTGGATGTTGAAAAAGCCGTTCACCTCGCGGAGGAGATGAATTCAGGGCCCATCACCTTCCACGAAGAAGAAGGAGGGCCGCACGGCGAAAAAGGCATTCAGTCGATCCAGCCAGAACGATTTGGCGATGTTGTAATTGCGCGAAAAGACGTCCCTACCTCTTACCATCTGGCCGTCACGGTGGACGACGCCTTGCAAGACATCACCCATGTCACGAGAGGACGTGATCTTTATCCCGCCACCTATATCCACCGATTGCTTCAGGTACTCCTCGGCCTTCCCGAACCAAGATACAGACACCATCGGCTAATCGAAGATGACAGGGGCCGCAGGCTTTCAAAAAGCGCGCGTGACATGGGATTGCGCGACCTACGCTTAGCAGGAAAGACGCCCGATGACATTCGCGTGATGATCGGCATTTAACCGGCACTCTGGCCTCCAATCTGCATCGACCTATCTATCAGACGTCACCCGTCCCAATAGCGCACATTTCTGTGTCATTTTGGGACAATGGGTGCTGCGCCGATGAGGATGGAGCCCAATATGACCCAATACGCCCCCCAAAACACCGCAAGCGCACCGCGCGTGGAATGGATTGACTATGTGAAGGGTCTCACCATCATCCTGGTTGCGCAAATGCACATCACCCTTGCCACACAGGCGAACCTGGGCGGGGGTCATATGTGGCTTGCCGATCTGGTGGAATTTGCCCGTCCGTTCCGTGTACCCTTATTTTTCATGATTGCGGGTCTTTTTGTCAGCAAATCCATGAAATGGGACCTGCCCAAATTCATTGATCGCAAGCTCGTCCATTTCGCCTATTTCTATTTTGTCTGGGCAGCCATTCAGTTCGNNCTCAAATTTGGCCTCGCGGGCCAAAGCNACCACGCCATTGGCCTGCAAGATATTCTGCTATTGCCAATTGAGCCNTTCTCGACACTTTGGTTCATCCACGCGCTCGCCATCTTTTTCATGATCACCCGTGCATTGAGAAATGCGCCACCGCTCTTCTTGATCGGCAGCGCACTTATTCTCTATGTGGCACCTATCCATACCGGNTGGGGCGCGGTGGATGAGTTTGCAAGCCGCTATATCTTCTTCATTGCAGGTTATTTAGGTGCTCAACATTTCTTCACCCTGGCAGAGCTTGCAAGAGAGAACATGTTACGCGCCGTTGCCGGCTCCATTGGCGCCTTTGCCATGGTTTTCATTTTCGTCCAGGCAGGCATCGTCACCAAACCACTCTTCGGATTGATGGCGGCATTTGGCGGCGCTGCTGCTACCATCGCTCTGCTCAGCATTGCGGCTGACTATGGCCGGTTGAAATGGTTAGCCTATATTGGTGAGCGTTCGCTCTATGTCTATTTGGCGTTTTTTGTGCCGGGAGCCGCTGTGCGCATCCTGATGACCAAGACAGGCATCATTGAAAACGGAGACGTGATTGCATTGACCGCAACGATCATCGCCGTCGTCACACCGCTCATTGGTTTCAAACTGATCGAGAAAACACCACTCTCATTCCTCTTCGTGAGGCCCGCCGCATTCCGCTTAAAAGAAGAGCCACGCTTGACAGTAGCAAACGCCTAAACCTGTTAGAAAAACAGGTTCAGCACAACCGTTAGTGTGACAAGGCCACTGCCTGTGGCCAGAAGAATGGCGGATGAGGCAGCACCTGGGGCTGCCGCGTAACGATTAGCCAGAACAAAACAGAAGACCCCCGTTGGCATAGCAGCCATCGTGACCGCTACTTTGGTCCACAAGGGCGGCAGCTGAAAAACATAAGTTGCCAACACGAACACAACAATCGGATGCACAATCAATTTGACGCCCGCCATCAAGGATGCAGCTCCCACAGAGCGTCTGATCTCATAGCGCACCAAAGTTGCACCAAGCACAAACAGGCAGCATGGAATGCCAGTGCGGCCCATCATCTCAAGCGTTACATCAATGGGAACAGGAATAGTAAGCCCTGTTTGGCCAAAGGCGATGCCAGCGCCCAACGCCAGGATCACAGGGTTCTTCACCATGCCACGCAGGCTCTCGCCAAAAATCGCGACAATTGACAGTGGTGCGCTGTCCCGTGGCCGTGTGGTTTCCAAGAGGAACGTCGCAATGGTGAAGACGGTCAACCCGTGAAAAGCCAGAATGAAGAAAAGCGGCACGCCCGCCTCTTCCCCGTAAGCAGTCAAAATGATGGGAATGCCCAGCATCACCGTATTGGAAAAACCGCCGCCAAAGCCGATGATCACACTATCGACGGGAGAGCGTTGAAGAGCATAGCGGGCAGCAAAGCCAGCTATCGCCCAGACCACCAAAACACCCCCGTAATAGGAAAGCCATAGCCCCCAAGGAAGGGCAGCTGGCAGTTCTGTATTGGCGAGCGCGCGAAACAACAGCGCCGTAATTCCGAAATTGAAAGCATATTTGTCGATCCCATCAACTGCCTCATTGCTGAGAAAGCCGGACCGCGCTGCGAAATAGCCAAGTGAAATGACGCCAAATATTGGCAAGACGAGCAATATCGCTTCCATGAAACCCTCAAGGCAGCGAGACGACGGAAAGGAAAACGATAGGCCTCGCGCGCGAAACCTAACGGCTGAGGCGCAATCCGGTCAAATCACCAGTCGTAGAGACCTGTGAAACGATCAAAACCAGCGCCTGTTGCCCAGCCTGTCCATTCGGCACGAAAACGCTCGGTTGTGCGAGGGCTGTTAAAGCCGCGCCCAAGCCCGAGCATGAGCAACTCATCACATCCGGCAAACGATCCCGCGCGTGGGTCAGGCAGGCTGCCACCGTTACGTGTCAGACGACCAAGCTCACTGTCTTCGGCCCCATCGGTTAGCAGCACAATTCTGGTCGGCTTCGCACAATCAATGCCGCCAGACATCGTCTCAAGAAACGGCACGATGTTTGTTTTCATCTGCGCTTCTAGTTTCCCTTCGCGCACAAGCCGCGGCAAGTTCGTCACCAAAGCCTGAATGCCTTCGGCCACATCATCCGGACGCGCGCGCCCGGAAATTACCTGATCAATACGCAGAGAATTGGAGCCTGTGTCATAGACACCGAACGAGCGCACCGTCACACGCGCACGAATAGGCAAGTCACGGATCTCATCTCCAAGCCGGGCGCCCACTTGAGCTGCATAACTATCGCTCGTCACCAGAGGATTGGATTTTGATAGATCCAAACCGATCACCAAATGGGGTGGTTCAGCAGAATCAGACCGAGCCTCATCGGACAAAGCGGCATCAGCGGAGCCAGAAACTAGGCCTGTGCTTAGCATGAGTGCGAATGCCATACTGAAAAGGCGCGNCTTGTTCATTACTGTGCGGCCTTCTCAGTCGAAAAACGAAACCCAGAGCGCGCACCAGCAGCACCTTCAATGGGNGGTAAAACTTCACCAACCGGTGCACCAACCGATCCGTCGTTCAGCGTCATGCGTTGGCGACGTGACCACCAGTCTTCAAACAAAGCTTCATATCGCCCCATCTGTTGGCTGTCTGCACAGGCTTTCAATTGNTCCGTCCGTGCAATAGCCGACTTCGCCGTGCGCCGTCCCGACCCAGGCAAAGATAGCACTTTGCGCGCGCTGATTGTCTCACTGCGTATACCTTCAAGGCCTCGCTCATGCGCCCGACACGATGCCATCAACCGCGTCCACAAGACGTTGCGACGATGATCAAGCCGCTCCATGTCAATGAGAGCTTCGCGGTTGCGGGCATATTCAGCTTCCAAGGCGGCAAGGCGCGCAGTGTCGATCTTGCGCTCTGCAAAATCACGCGTCTCAAACAGCTTTTTGATGTTGATCAGAGCATAGTGAAGAAACAGAGCAGCCACACCAGTGACCACCAAAAAGATGACGCTGAGGGAGGCCATCCAGAAAACAGGCTGGTAAGCCCGCATCTCATCTAGACCGGTTTGCGCAACCACAGCTTCACGAGCGGCTTCGGTTTCAATGCCTAACCCAGAGAGCGCTGCACCAAGAGAGGCACCCGGTCCGCCAAGACCGGCATCAGCCAGCCCGGCAGGCAAAGACATGAGCGCCAGCAACATGCCAACGCCGCCCAACATTGTTAGTGCAAGTAGAAAGAGAATACGAACAAAGACGGCCCGGCCAAACCCAGACATATGTTCCAGGAATATATGAGCTGCAAGCGTGGCAAAAAGAACCTGAAGGCTCTTAAAAGCAACGGAGTCAGACAAAGACCCTGGCAGTTCCAAAAACTCATTGGCGAGCGCACGGGTCCAAAACTCTGTGACAATCATATAGTCAACAAAGAGCGCAGCGAGAGCCACNGCAACTGTGAACAAAATCGCACCGAAGTAGAAAGGACGGAAACGCGCCGCACGTTGGCTGGCGAGAAAATTCTCACTCATCCGATTGCGTTGCTCCGGCCCGACGAAAGAAGAGCTAGCGAACCTCATGCCTCACTCCCTTGNTGTGGTTTTGCCGNGGCACGACGAAACCAGCGCTTGCGGGGTTTTTCATCGCTAAGTGGGGCGGCCAACCGTTTGGTCAGAGATGTGATCTCGCGTTCCAGATGTTCCTGACGCGCACGCGTTTCGCGCAGCGCATCACCATATTCCGCGTCACCAGCGGTCAGCACAGAATGTATATGAATGTCAGGAAGAGGTTCCGCGCGCTTGCCGTATTCGGCAGCGGCTCTAACTTCTTCTTCCTGGCTACGAGTGTCTTGCCCCCAGCTCATGGCGTCCCTCTCAAAATCATTTGCCCTCGGACAGTCTAGCCGTCTCTATGACGTCTGTCTGTCCCCACCGTCTTCTCGTACGCCAAACAATCGAGAAATCGTTAACGTCAGTTCTGACGCCCCATTGCGGCAAAACCAATGCCTAATTAGGGCAAAACTGTGTCGGGTAAAACTGGAGGATTTCGCCAAAAAGGCAGCGTTTAGGGCTCAAGAATGCCGTTTTTGATCTTTTGGACCATTAAGTCGTCCCGATAATAGCACTCTTCGACGATCTCATCGTTTACCCACTTTTGCCAAACCAGCCCGTCAATTTGCATCCGTTTATCGCCTTTCGTCACAAACCGAGAGCGATTCCGAAACACACCAACGCCACTCGTTGCGTTCGCATCTTCTTGGCTTATCGCGGCATCCTCGATGCACCCCTCAATGGATTTAGCTGACTGAAAGAAGGGCAATTGTTTGGCCCGCCCCTCTGCCTTGTCGGCAGCGAACATCTCATCATTGTCATACATGCGGACTTTGTCGGCATAGAAAGCATCAAAGGCCTGCAANGGCTCACCTGCGTTGAGGAGCGCAACTTGCTCGTGAAACCGTTTGNGGAAACTCANAACACCCGCCTTATCGAAGAAAATAGAACACGCCCAAGCTTGCAAGATAGATAGCGAGGACCAACACGGAATCAATGCCCATTCCGAAGAAACGCTTTTTGTGGCGCAAAAGCAGGCCAATAATATATATGCCGGTCACAACAATACCCGACACCAACGCAAAGGTTGCTGTCTCATCCATCTTTTCGAGGATGAGACCCTGGCGATAGAACACATCGGCTGGAAGTAACAGCATCAACATGATGAGGTTGCTGCCAAAAATATTGGAAATCGCCATTGTGAAAGACCCCATCCGCACTGCAGCAATCGTTGTGGAGACTTCCGGCAAAGACGTAACGGCGGCGAGCAATGTCACCCCAATAAAACTCGGGCCAAGCCCCGACTGAACCGCCAAGGCTTCTGCCAAAGAGATCAGCGCCACACCAGCAATCAAAATCACACTAGCCATGGCAATAGACAGCCAAACCAACCCTTTGGTTGACCGTTTGGAAATTTTCTCCGATCGAATAGCAGGAAATGGACCACTTTCTTCGTCGGGCAAGTCAACCGGGCGCCACGCACTGGCCTCCTCATAGGATCGCAAAAGTGAAATCGATCCAAAATAGGCCAAAGCAAAAAACACGGCCCCAATGCCCACGTTTAGAAACAGCTCTCGCTCCCCAACCACGCCCACCGCCAACAAGACCGCAAGCAACACCACGAGGATCGCCGCCTCAAGCACGGGCGTCGGTTTGCGAGGATAGAAAGTAAGGGTCGCGACAGGCACTGCAGCGTCCGCCACTGCCAGGATAGCCGTCTGCATAGTAATGCCGCCAAAGACATTGTTGAGCACAAGCAAAGCTTCGCCTGCCAGCGATCCGGCAATCGTTGTCACCAGCTCCGGGAGAGATGTGGCGGCCGCAAGAAAGACAAAACCAGTAAAAGCTTTGCCGATACGTTTGCGGTCCGACACTTCGTCGGCATAAACAGACAGAGATGTACCCGCAACCCAGACAGCCACGGCAGCAAGCGTGAAGAAAAACAGATTGCCCCATATCGGCAACGACAAGAACAAGCCAGTCATGCGTCTCCCCTATTCGCGCCTATCATGCGCCGTCAGGATAGACTAACTATCAGCTCGCGTCAGAACATTGATCCAGCTCACGCCTCGACAGGCTCCACCAGCTTCACGATATCGCTCATGATCTTATTGAGGTCGAAATCTTTCGGCGTGTAAACACCTGCCACACCCGCTGATTTCAATGTTTCCGCGTCTTCGGGCGGAATGATACCACCAACCACAACGGGAATATCTGTGACACCCGCCTTGCTTAGTCTAGCCATCACATCTTGCACCAATGGCACGTGAGAGCCAGACAGGATTGATAGACCGATCACATGCACTTTGCCACTGATCGCATCCTCTACGATCTGTTCAGGCGTCAGGCGAATGCCATCATAGACAATTTCCATGCCGCTATCGCGTGCGCGCACCGCAATCTGTTCTGCTCCATTGGAGTGGCCATCAAGACCGGGTTTGCCAACAAGAAACTTCAACCGACGACCAAGCTTGGAGGACACGGCATCCACGTCTGCACGAATTTCATCAAGGCCAAACACATCATTGCGCGGGCTTGTGCCAACGCCAGTTGGCGCACGGTATTCGCCAAAGGTGCCGCGCAACACTTCACCCCATTCGCCCGTCGTGACGCCCGCCTTCGCACACACGATGGACGGCTCCATAATATTGCGGCCAGACTTTGCAGCCGCGCGTAGATCCGCAAGCGCTGCTTTCACGGCGGCATCGTCGCGCGCGGCGCGCCATGCTTCCAAGTTCGCGACCTGATCATGTTCCACTTCTGGCGGCACAACCATGATGGCTTCATCGCCCGTACCAAGGGGAGAATCTGCCGTTTCCAAAAATTTATTCACGCCAATAACGGTCATGTCGCCCGTTTCAATGCTGGCAAAGCGCGCGGCATTGCTCTCAACCAAAGCCTGCTTCATGTAAGCGCTGTCGATGGCAGCAACCGCACCCCCCATCTCAGAGATGCGCGCAAGCTCGTCTTTGGCCTCGGCTTTTAGTGCGGCGACCTTTTTGTCCATCACCACAGAGCCTTCAAAAATATCTTCATATTCCAAAAGGTCAGTTTCAAAAGCCAAAATCTGTTGAGCGCGGAGCGACCATTGCTGGTCCCACGACCGTGGCAATCCAAGGGCTTCGTTCCACGCGGGCAATTGCACCGCTCGGGCACGCGCACCTTTCGACAGGGTCACCGCCAGCATCTCAATCAAAATGCGGTACACATTGTTTTCAGGCTGTTGCTCAGTGAGGCCCAAAGAGTTCACCTGCACACCATAACGGAAGCGTCTGAGTTTTGGGTCTTCAACGCCGTAGCGCTCCTGACAAATCTCGTCCCACAGCTCCACAAAGGCACGCATCTTTGCGATCTCAGTGACAAAGCGCACACCGGCATTCACGAAGAAACTGATGCG
>JGI24723J26617_10002200_pt1 | contig 15780 bp, 11 predicted proteins | sample Cruoilmetagenom6_FD_26617 | JGI IMG/M metagenome (IMG submission 26617)
GCTGGCATTTTTACCTATGTTGATGTTAGCCAGTGATACAGGGGACTTTATTCGCTCTATGCCAGTGACTGTGGTATTGGTTTTACTAGCATCTTTACTCGTTGCCTTAACACTTACGCCGCTGCTGGCCAGCAAGTTTTTTAGCCAAAAGAAGGGGGGAATTAAACCCTTGCAGCATTACACAAATATATTTGCTGAGCGAACTTATGTCGGGTGGCTGAGCCGATTAATGCATGCAAAATTTATTATGTTGGTCTTCGCCTTTGTTGCACTATTTGGCATGCTTTCTCTATTCGGTCAAGTTGGTGTTAGTTTATTCCCTAAAGCTGAAAAATCAATGTTATTAATTGATGTTGAAACGCCAGCGAATTCTTCGTTAGATTATACCAATAGTGTTATGCATTCGATGACGGACTTTATCGAAGCACAACCCTATGTTGATAAAATTGCCCTCAATGTGGGCAACTCAAATCCCCGAATTTATTACAATGAAATCCCGAAACGTAGTATCGCAACATATGGCCAAGTGCTATTGGTGCTAAAAGAATATGATGAAAAAAAAATCAACAGGTTAGTTAAAACATTGCGCACAGAATTTTCCCAATGGTATCAAGCAAAAATTACGGTTAAAGAATTTACCCAAGGTCCGGTTACCGACCAGCCAATAACGGTTAGGCTAATTAGCGATTCTTTATCTGATCTTGAGCGAGTTGCGGTGGATTTACAAAATAAAATGACCTTATTGCCAGGTGCAATAAATATCGACAACCCCATGGGTGTTGGCAATACCGAGTTAGCATTGGCTATAGATTATGATAAAGCTGCAATGTCAGGTATTGATATAAACTCTTTAGATAGCAGTATTCAAACGGTACTTTCTGGCCGTTTTATCGGCAAATTTAATGATGATAATGGCGAGAATTATCCCATCTTAGTGCGAGGGCCTAAAAGTAATTTAACAGGGCTTGCTAACTTAACCATCGTTAGTCAAAAGGGGGAGAATGTGCCTTTAGGGCAGTTTGCAGAGATGAAATTACAAAAAGGCCATGCAGATTTTTTCCATTTTCAAAAGTTACGCATGGCACGAGTATCTGCGGATGTAACGCAAGGATATTCAGTGCAAGATGTAACCGCAGAGGTTGTTAGCTATCTTGACAGTTATCAACTGCCTGCCGGGATGTATTATCTATTAGGTGGAGAAGAAGAGTCTCGACAAGAATCATTTGCCGGTTTGTCACAAATTATGTTGATAACTGCTATTGGTATTTTTGCGGTGCTCGTTCTACAGTTCAAATCATTTTTGCAACCTTTGATTGTTTTTACCTCGATACCTTTTGCTATGGCTGGCGCTGTGCTGGGCTTGTATTTAGCTAATTTATCATTCTCGATGATGGCATTTATTGGTCTAATCAGTTTGTTTGGTATTGTAGTGAATAATGCCATTATTCTCATTGATACCGCTAATCGAAATTTATTGACGAAGGGAAATAAAAAACAAGCAATATTGTCTGCTAGCGCTACCAGATTTACACCTATTCTATTAACAACGCTGACCACCATTGCTGGCTTACTGCCCTTAACACTTTTCGGTGGTGGCATGTGGAAACCCTTAGGGGTAGTGATAATTTCAGGCTTATGCATCTCAGCTCTGGCAAGTTTTATTATTGTGCCAATTCTTACCGAGCTGTTTACTCAAACCGAATCATCAAATCAACTAAAAGACTAACTTATGGATTTTATCGGCCTAATAGGATTTTCTTTAGCCAGTGCGGCCTATATATTATTCGCGTTGCTTATCATTGCAGCACGTAATAACAGTTTGCTCGCACGTTGGGTACTCATTTGCACTTTGGTAACCTTAGCGAGTAATTTAATTGCCGCATTGCAAATTAAAGTGGGATTTAGCTTACAATGGGTCATACTTGCTGACGGCATAAAAATTGCCTGTTGGTCTTTGCTGATTATATTGTTTAATACCGAGCATCGTCACTTTCGAGCACTGGTGAGTAATTATTATGTCCGACAGTATGTCGGCGTTTGGTCACTTTTAATGTCCGGTTGTTGGCTGGCAAGTTATTGGTTTGATTATTCATATGAGTATCTTTTTTTGCTTTTTCTTGTGCTCAACTTATGGATACTGGTATTACTTGAGCAATTATATCGTAATGCAAATCTGCAGGTACGCTGGGCTATTTGGCCCTTAGTTGTTGCCTTAGCGAGTGTCGCTATTTTTGATTTTGTACTTTATGCACAGGCCACCATGGTTGACGGAATAGACTTTGATTTTTGGTTTAGTCGTGGATATATAGCATTATTTGTTGTGCCACTATTACTCATTAGTACCCGACGAGTTAAAAACGGCGAAGTACGAGTTTTTGTCTCCCGAAACGTAGTTTTTTATAGTTCAATGCTAATGATAGCTGGCGTTTACTTACTCCTTATGGCCCTGGCTGGTTATGTTATTAATTATATCGGTGGTGAGTGGGGCAGTTTAGTTAGTATCGGTTTTTTAATGCTTAGTGGCATCGTACTGGTCGCCTTACTGATCACCGAATCTTTGCGCCGGCGAGTTAAAGTATTTATCGCGAAAAACTTTTTTGCCAATAGATACGAATATCGAGACGAGTGGTTAAACTTAATTGAAACCATTGAAACCACCAGTGGCGAAAACCATTACCAAATGGCGACGCAAATCATGATGTCGAAGGTAGATGTCTTGCGCGGTGCTATGATTAAGAAAATATCAAACCAACATTATCAACTTCAATATAGTCAGGGGCTTGAACTAAACGAAGCAATAGAAGAGCACCTATTAGAGGTTGGAGTTTTTTGCCAGCTGCAAGGTTGGATTGTGGATGTTAATGAGTATGAAGAGACTCCGTTAGTCTATCCTAATTTAACCTTAAATGTTGCCTTATGCCGAACACAGAACATTCAAATTATAGTACCCATTTTCATCGGAAAAGCATTTTACGGTTTATTTGTACTGGCTGATGAGCATAAAGTTAAGCAATTAAATTGGGAGGATAGAGATTTACTGTTTGCGGTATCCAAACAGTTAGGTAATTTTATTTCGTTATATGAAGCAACCGATAAGTTAAGTGAGTCAAAGCAATTTGATGCCTTTAATCGAATGTCTGCTTTTCTGGTACACGACCTAAAAAATGTTCAGGCGCAACTTGCGTTAATTACTACCAATGCAGAAAAGCATCGAGATAATCCAGCATTTATTGATGATGTTTTTGAAACCGTTGAATCAGCGACTCAAAGGCTGAACAAAGTTTTGTCGCAACTGCGTAAAAAGCAAGTAGAACAGTCCTCTTATCGTAAAGTAGATTTAGCATCGGTTATTACAAAAGTTGTTGCACAGTGTAGTATAAATGAACCAAAAGTTGAGTTTGAACAACAAGGTGATTGTCGTACTTTTATAAACAATGAATCTTTTCATTCGGTTATACATCATTTAATACAAAACGCGCAAGAAGCAACAAAAGATAGTGGATGGGTGAAAGTTTCCATTGAAGAGATAAAACGTAAAATTAGAATTACCATAGCAGATAATGGTTGTGGTATGAGTGAAAGGTTTATTAACGATCGTCTGTTTAGACCCTTTGATACCACCAAAGGCAATGCGGGTATGGGGATAGGCGTATTCGAAGCAAAACAGTTCTTTGAAAGTATAGGAGGTACTATTAAGGCAACCAGTACGCCAGACGTTGGAACAGTATTTACTATTGATCTGCCAATAAACTTAACCAACACTATGAGTAATCAAGATTTATCATAAGGATTTCAACACCATGGAAAAGTTGTTAATCGTCGATGACGATAAAGGTATCCAAAAACAATTAAAATGGAGCCTATCTGACTACGACGTTGTTTTAGCTGATGATCGCGAAAGTGCCGTTGCCGCTGTACGCCGCTATGAACCGAAAGTCATTACCTTAGATTTAGGTTTACCGCCTGATGAGGCCAATGCGTCGGAAGGCCTTGCAGCTTTGCAAGAAATTTTGACCATTGCTCCGCACAGTAAAGTTATCGTGATCACCGGCAATGATGACAGAACCAATGCCTTAGCAGCAATATCCGCTGGCGCATATGACTTTTATCAAAAGCCGATTGAAAATGACGTGATTAATGTCATTGTTGCACGGGCATTTAGTGTTGCAGCAATAGAAGAAGAAAATCGGAAAATGCGTGCTGTTGCAGGTAGTGACATTGGTATTATCGGAAATAGTGACAGTATTGAGCGTTTGCGGATGATGGTGAAACGCATAGCACCGACCGGCATAACTGCATTATTGTTAGGTGAAAGTGGCACGGGTAAAGAAGTAACGGCTAAGGCGGTGCATTTTGCCAGTGATCGTAATAAGAAACCGTTTGTGGCGATAAATTGTGCTTCTATACCAGAAACACTATTGGAAAGTGAGTTGTTTGGCTTCGAAAAGGGCGCTTTTACCGGCGCGCACCGTACCACAAAAGGCAAAATTGAATGTGCAGAAGGTGGGACATTATTTCTCGATGAAATAGGTGACATGCCTTATAGTTTGCAAGCCAAGCTATTACGTTTTCTGCAGGAAAAGTGTATTGAACGGCTAGGCGGTCGACAAGAAATTGCCGTCGATGTCAGAGTGGTTTGTGCGACAAATCAAAACCTTGAAGAAATGGTAAAAGAGAAAACTTTTCGAGAAGATCTCTTTTATCGCGTCAGTGAAATCACTATAAATATTCCCCCACTTAGAGATCGAGATGAAGACGTCATAATCCTAGCACAGTACTTTCTTCAGCATTACGCCATAGAGTATAAACGGAACGTCAAAAGCTTCTCAGATGACGCGTTAAGCGCTATTAAAGAGCATAAGTGGCCGGGTAATATTCGTGAGCTACAAAATAAGGTTAAAAGCTCGGTTATCATGACTACAGGCCGGCAGGTAACCGCAATGGATTTAGGCTTTTTTGATCATCAAGATAGCAGTTTTGAATTGTCGCTAAACTTAAGAGTGGTGCGTGAGCAAGCTGAATCTATTGCTATCCAAAAAGCTTATGCATTGGCAGAGGGCAATATCTCTAAAGCTGCAGAACTGCTTGGGGTCACTAGGCCCACGTTATATTCTTTAATAGAAAAGTATGAACTAGCAATTAACGGTTAAACTTCGCTCTGATAACGTTAGCTTTTATGATAAAACTGCCAGCTTGGCGGTTTTATCATAAATATAAGCTTAAAAGCTCTAGTCTTCGTTAGTTTCGGCAGTATTGGTGTAGATACGACTTTTATGTTTAAGCATTTTATCAACATATCGAGCCATTTTTATTTTTTCCTTGATGCTGCTTTCCAAAATATCTTCAACTTCTCGCAAAATATTTTTAATATTTTCAACGTTTTCTGTTGAATTCACTACCAATTGACTTGGTTCATTACTAGCAAGTTCCGCCGTATTAAGTGAGCCTGTCAATTCAACTTCCATTTCTTCTGCTACTTCATTGATAGCGGCAGAATTGATACATTCAAGTTCTTCAAGAAATCCAAATAATAGTAAGCGGTCAACAAAAATATTGATCTTTCGAGGCACGCCTAAAGTTTTCTCATGAATCAGTTTAAACCCGGCTTCTGAAAATAACGCCTCTTTATTGCACCCAGCTTGCAGTAACCGGTGATTAATATATTCTTTTACTTCTTCTTTGGATAAGGGTTTTAAATGAGCAGACGCGATAATACGTTGACGAAATTGCTCCATATTGGGGGCTTGTATTATCGCTTTCAATTCTTCTTGGCCGAGTAAAAAACTCTGAATTAACGGTTTATTGTCTAATTGGAAGTTTGACAGCATACGTAACTCTTCTACTGTTTCACTGGGTAAATTTTGTGCTTCATCAACAATTAGCAAGGCTCTCTTACCTTGTTGATGCAATTGAATAAGAAACTTTTCAATGCCCTGTAGCAAATCAGCTTTGCTATTACCGGTAACCGAGATGTTGAATTCAGAAACCACTAATTCAAGTAATTCTTGTGGGTTAAGTTTAGTTGTTACCAGCTGCGCGGCAACAATACTTTGATCAGCTAAATTATTTAACAAGTTTCGGGCGATAGTCGTTTTACCAGTGCCGATAGGCCCTGTTACTACAATAAAGCCTTCACCTTGGTCTAAACCGTACTGCAGGTATGACAACGCTCTTTGATGGTGACTAGACGCAAAAAAGAATCTCGGATCGGGACTTAACTGAAATGGTCTTTCTTTAAAACCATAATAACTTTCATACATACTGCTAGAAGCCTTTGGTTATTTTGGCGCTAACGCGGCCTTCTTCATAAGTGAACGTTAAATTGTCAGAACTTCTGTTGAGGTAACTAACAGCGAGATCGAAAGACAAAGTACTATTTAATGATTTTTCGTAGTTAACTTTGTAACGACGATAGCGGTCTGTGCGCTCAAACTCGGTATTAATTTGTAAACTTGTTTCGGTATAAGATATATCTAAACCGACTCTAGAACGACCGCTAATTTTTCGGCTGATATTTAAACTTGTAGCGTTATATTCATCTTCTATGCGACTATCGAGATTAATACGTTTGTGCCTATTCGTGTTAAAACTAATATTTGTTCGTGGTAATGCTAATACAGAGCTCCAACCCAGGGTTTTATTAAGAGAAAAAACATTATCTTCCACCAACGTAAGCTCTTGAATTGGAAATACTTGATAGCCTTGATTATTAGGATTATCAGGGGAAAGAATTGCACTATCTTCCACAAAACACTCATCTATAGTGCTAACTGTATTGTTTGGGCAGAAATAATAACCAACAATGTTTGTGACAAAATTATTGCGAGTAAAGGTTTGTACATCTTCCTTGTAAATAATGCTATTGGTTAAACGCCGATTTTCGTGGCTAAAGTTAAATCCGTAACTATTACCATAAAAGCGTTCGGAAATGTTTGCCTCTAATCTAGTACGAGATGATGGTTGCCATTTTATCGCAGCGTTAACATATTCTTGCTGTTCATTGCCATCGATATCAAGTTTATTGCCAATAGGTTGGTTATATGACACATCTAAAAATACTCGTGGTGAAATTAGCCAACGTATACCTAAGCCATATGAATTAGATTCTATTGACCGACTTGGATTACCTAATGATCCACTATTACCTTCATTATAATAACGCAAAAATGGGTTGACTTTATAGTCAGTAATTAACCCTAGCTTCACTTCACTTTCGCTTAGTTTACCATTGAGGCCGTTATTTTTTAGTTCTTGATAGCTATGTCTTAACTCCCAGAATACATGTCGAGCGCTGGTGCCATTGTTACTGTTAATTTTAGCAACCATGCCTTCACTATCGCCAATATTGTCTTCTGAATTGGTTTGGCGATAACTGATTGCAGAGTTTATGATAAAATCACTATTGTTGACATTATACTCAATGCCCCCTTCATACGTCGCTACTTGTACTGTGTCAGCCGACACAATATCAGCCAAGGCATTTCGGGCGAAATTACGAGATCGGTTAGCAATATCTGCAGTCGCTACGAGGATTATGCCGTTTGGCCAAAGCTGTAGCCGTAAATCGCTCGACACACTGTGGTAGTCATTATCAAGTTTATGGTCATGACTGTATAAAGCATAAGTACTTTGTGATGAAAAATTAAATACAGCCTGCTGTGCTTTATACGTGGAATCAATACTTATACCAGCTTGGCTCACTAAGCTGGAAATTTCATTACTAGCAACCAAGCCCACATTATCGGTATAGGTTTCATCAATAATAATGCTCGGGTCAAATTGCCAATCACCAGCATAGGTAAAATTGGCGCAGCAAAATATGAGAAAAACGGCACTAAGTTTAGTTTTTTGTGCCATATCCATAGCCATAATAGCCATACAAATCCTTATGAGATCTTATTGCCTTATTAAGTACCAACCCGACAGCTAAATCTTCATTGAGGTGTTCGGTCGCTGCTTGTATGTTAGCAATTGAGGTTTTAGATTCTTCAACAACTATTAACGCTTGCCCCATTAAATTGGCTAACACGAGAGTTTCAGTTACTCCAATTAACGGGGGACAATCAAAGATAACAATACGATCGGGGTACCTATTAGCTAATTCACTGGCAAATGTAGCCATTTTTTCACTGGCTAATAATTCGTTCGATAAGTGATGTGGCTTACCGGCAGGTATTAATTTCAATTTATCAATGTCAGTGTTGTAAATTATATCACTTACTTGTCCGGACTTACCCAATAAATAGTCGATAATGCCGGGGTGTTCCTCAATACCTAACTCACGCATAATACTGGGCCGTAATACATCAGAATCAATAAGCAATACTGTTTTGTCTTGCTCAAGTGCAATACTCAAGGCCAAATTTATCGCAACAAAGGTTTTCCCCTCATTAGGCTTCGCACTACTCACCATAATCAAATTGCTGTGGTGCAGGGTTTTCGCGACATTGCCAAAGGCATTGTTGAGCAACTTACGTTTTATTTGTCTAAATTCGTCTTTAATACTTTTTCGGGTACCGTTATCGATTAAGTAGCCTCGCTCGGCCAGACATGCCTTATTAATGACTAACGCTGCCTTTTCGTTTTTTACCTCGATATCGGATATCGCATTACTATCCGTATTATCTATGCTCTTTACTTCTTCATACTCGTTAATAACTTTACCAGCGTTATGGCTACTTTTTTGTTGTTGTTTTGCTAGCGCTTTTTCGATGATGCTCATAAATTATAAAACTCCCCTGATTGGCGCTAATATGGTATCTGGTGCAATGGCATAAAGTATAAAAAATGCCAGCATGATCAACAATACACTATTAGAGATAATAAAGATCAGTGTCTTTCGTTTATGCCAACGTTGCAAGCCAAGGTTCTCTGTCGCTGATACGACGCCAAAAATAGGAATACCCGTGAGTTTTGAAACTTGACTACTGGAGGTAACCACTGGGTTGATTTGACTAAATAATAGTGACAAACCTACACCTACACCAAAACCAAAAATAGTAGCAGCAATTAAGAATAAAATACGCTTTGGTCCTGCAGGCTCAGTGGGGGCACGAGGAGGATCGATAACTCTAAATTGAATTGGGTTAGTAGTTTCATCCGCTTGCTGGGCAAGTTGTGCTGTTTCTTTGCGGTTAAGTAATTCTTCATACTTATTTTTAGTGATTTCATAGCCACGATCCAACGAAGTTAACTCAGCTTCAATTTCCGGCAAGATATGAATTTTGCTTTCAAGCTCTTTAACTTGCTGACGATAGTCATTGGCTCGAACTGTTGTAGACGCCACTAAATTTTCTAATTGATTGACCTGTATTTGTAATTGTTGAATAACAGGATTTTGACTTGTTGATAATTTATTATCACCATTTTCCGTTGCATTTAAATATTCATCAATTTCTTTACTGCGTTGATTGGTTAAGTGCTCAAGCCTGCGCTTTACCTCTTTGACGTCCGGATGCATTTCTGTGTAACGTAATTGTAATGAATCCAGCGAGGCTTCTAGTTCCGAGATACGATCGTCATACGTAGTTTGAATAGTGTTAGAATTCATTATCTTATTTTGCGAAGTATCACTACTCGAAGGTGAAGAGCCCAATTGTGCTTTTGCTGATTTTAATTGCGTTTCTTGTTCGAGTAAATTTAACTCGGTTATCTTTAGCTGTTCTTTGACAATATTTAGTTTTTGATAGTAACCGCCATATTGGTCGGGCAATACACCACTGTATTTTTGTTTAAAATCGGTTAATCGAGACTCAGCAGCTAACAAGCGATTCTCATAGTCTTTTATCTGGGTATCTAAGAATTTTTGTGCTGAATTTGAATCGTTACGGTTCTCTCCTAATGTATTCTCAATGAACACCGTTAATGCTGAATTAACGACATTTTTTGCCATTTCCGGATCTTTATTTTTATAAGTAATGGTAAATATATTTTCTCTTCGGCCGCCTGTTTTTTCAATAATGATGTTAGATTTAAGATCCTCAATTAAGGCTTCATATGCTTTGGGCGTGTTCGCTTGAACGTCAAGATCTGTCATACGGGTAATACGTTCGAGATTAGGGCGACTTAACAGCGTTTTAATCATTAAACGAATTTGTATTTCGGGATCATTCTTAACGGTTAAACCTTTTAACAGCGGACCAAGAATGGATTGGGTATCGGCATAAACTCGGGCTTCCGACTCATAAACATTATCGAGTTGGGAAATTAAAACCCAAGCTAAAGGACATATTAACCAAGTCGATATAATAATAAAGCGGCGCTTCAGCCAAATACCTTTAGAATAATCTATAATTTGTTCTATAATTTCTTGCATTCCCGACCTCTAAAACAGGTAAATAAATCTATTGTTTTTAAAACCATGTTTCAGGTATTACAATAATATCGCCAGGTAATACATCAACGTTAGCCGATATTTCCCCATTTTTGATTAAGTCTTCAATAAATATGTCGTATTGCTTTTGTTGACCATTTTCGATACGCACTAATATTGCGCCGTTACCGTTGGCAAACTCGGTTAATCCCCCAACACGGATCATAACGTCTAATAATGTCATATGTTGGGTATAGTTTATTGCTTGTGGTTGGGAGGCCTCACCAATAATACGAATTTGTTCACTAAACGGACCAACAAAATTATTTACGGTGACAGTAACAACGGGCTCCCTAAGATAAGTCGCCAGTATTTCTTCAATTGAGCGGGCAAGCTGTGTGGGGGTTTTTCCAGATACTGGAATATCTTCTACCAGCGAGGTGGTGATCATACCGTCTGGACGGACTTTAAACGTGCCAGAAACCTCAGGGTTACGCCAAACAAAAATATTAACTACATCGCCGGCACCAATAAGATATTTGTAGGAGTCAACGTCTATTGTATTTGATTGATGAATTTTTGCGGGAGGTAATGTCAGTGAACTACAGCCAGTTACAATGTAGCCCAGTGTAATAAATAAAATCGCTTTTAATGTATTAGTCATGCGTTTTTCCATGGTATTAACCTTCTTATTTACAACCGTTTTTATATAAGCTATCCGATTGTATTTTATTTTCACCTATGATGCACATTATTTAAATTGTGTAAATAGACTGTAATTATAGTATTTTAAATATACATATGTTTACATTTACCTGTTAATCAATTCTAATATACAACTTAAAAAGTAAAAGCGTCTCATGCTGGTTTATTTTTCTCACGAGAAAGGAATTTTCTAACCTTATGTCTAGCCCTAAATTTCGCGATTTATCTGCGGGTAGCAAGACTTTAGTTTTAATCGAGTTTATTTGTTTTGCTGGCGCATTGTTGCTTAGCTTATACCTTAATAGCATATTTCATTTTATTGACCATAATATACAAAATATTGCGATGAATGTTTTGTTTATTCATGCTGTTGTTTTTGCGTTAGAGATCNGNNNAGCTCGCCTCTTTATCTATGGGACTTTATAATTCCAAAATGCGGGAAAATTTTCGCGGCGTGGTGAGAAGGTTATTAGTTTCAGTAGCCATTGGTTTTTTTATAGTTACTTTGCTTAACCCGATATACGGCTCTGGCGCATTAGCGATTGAATTACTCGCGGTGTCCTCTCTGATTAGTTTGCTACTCACTAGCGCTTTTCGTTACTTTACCTTACAAATCGATTTTTTCGGCCTCAACAAACGTAATGTGTTGGTGTTAGGTGCTGGTGAGCGTGCTTCGATTATTGAAAAGCGTATGCGTCGTGATGTCGACCGACAAAGCTTTTTCATGCACGGCTTCGTAATTATGAACGGCGATGCTGAGCACGGTATTGTCAATGAAAATAGAATCCACTTAGAAACTTCTTTGGTTAATTATGCCTTAGAGCATCAAATAGATGAAATTGTTGTAGCCAATGATGAACGGCGTGAGAACTTACCAGTTGATGAATTATTTGCCTGTAAAATACGGGGTGTAGAAGTTACAGAAATCCTTGACTTTATCGAGCGTGAAACCGGTCAAATCGCCGTTAATCTAATCTATCCTAGCTGGGTAATATATTCTAATGGTTTTGCTTCTGCTAATCACCTTCGTAACACTTTAGATTGGGTGTTCAATGCCACTATGGGCTTTTTCTTATTCTTGCTGACCTGGCCAATAATGCTTATCACGGCATTGTTAATTAAACTGGATGAAGGTATAAGCGCGCCTATTTTTTATCGCCAAGAGCGTGTGGGCATAGATGGTCAAGCATTTAGTATTATTAAATTTAGAAGTATGCGCATTGATGCGGAAAAAAATGGCGCACAAATGGCCTCCGAAGATGACGACAGAACAACAACCATTGGTAAGGCCATTCGCAAATATCGTATTGATGAATTGCCGCAAATCTACAATGTAATGCTTGGTGATATGGGCTTTGTAGGACCGCGCCCTGAGCGTCCGGAGTTTGTTCAACAGTTAATTAAAAATATTCCTTACTATAACGAACGCCATAACGTAAAACCGGGCCTAACGGGCTGGGCACAACTTCGATATCCCTATGGCGCAACAGAAGAAGACTCGTTAGAAAAACTAAAATACGACTTGTATTATATTAAGCACCGCAGTTTTATGCTCGATTTACTGATTTTAATTCGGACTGTTGAAATCGTGTTGTTTGGTAAAGGCCGTTAATATTAGCTTAACCTAGCTGCGAGTGACTATTTCGTTTAACTAAAAGCTTAACTAAAGTGTTGGTGCATTTAGGCACAACTCCATAAATTTTACTTCATCGAAAGGTTCTGAAATAGAGAATCGTCCTAATTGGAATTTATTAGCACTTAATTGTTGATTGATAAAGTAGCGGAAGGTAAAAGCCAATTGATAACCTTGATGCTTGATCTCATCAAACATTTCTTTGTTATAGGTTGACGCATTACCAACAGGGTAAGAAATAGAAAGTACCTCATTGGAGAGTCGTTCTTCTAATATCTTTTTCGCATGAGATAATTCGTGTGATAAGTCTATGGCATTTAAACTCGAAAAAATGCGATGGGAATGTGAGTGAGCGCCAATGGTCATACCGGCAGACTCCATTTCTAATAAATGTGCCCATGTCATAAATTCACTGGAGTAGTGTTCTAGCACTAAGCCTGTAATACTGCGCAGTTCTACTAATTGCTCCTCTATTTGTGCTGATGCCGCTTTGAATTGGCTTAATACTTGCCGAATATTTTTATTGGTTGTGGTTTTCGCTATAACAATTGTTTCAGGCCATGAGCTCAGTTTAAGCTCATTTAAATGACAATGTTTTATGTGCCAAGCAATTTCATCCCACCATGGTATTACCTTTGTTTCAATCAGCCCTGTTGCAACAAAGAACGTTGCGGGAATTTTCATGGCTTTTAAGATAGGGAAAGCCAACTCATAGTTATCTAAATAGCCGTCATCAAAGGTAATGTAAGCAAGCTTTTTATCGACCAGTTTGCCACTGGCTATGAGGTCAATAAAGCTGTCTTGATTGATGATCTCAAAATTATTTTTGATAAAATGCAGGTGCTTTTCTAAGTCTGCCGCACTACAAGAAAACACATTAGGGTCATAGTTACAGTTATTTACATCGCCTATCCGATGAAAATTAAAGCAATAAACGCCATTTTGGCGATGATTCCATAATGTTTTCGTCATGCCAAGGTGGCGTATAATTCTTGTTCTAATTTTGTTGAATAACATCGGCTATTTCACAATAAAGCTAGGTTTTGGTAAAATATAATCGCGGAACAGGTGTGGACTTCCAGTTTCATTGGCTTCGGCGGCTTTAATAATATTATACATTTCCCTACTATTAACATAATGCAATTGGTGGCGCTCACCATCGTTGTATTTAGCTTCTAAATAAGAAAACATATCATCGACAGGTTTCCCTAATAAAACATCCATATCTTTTTCTTGAGTACCGTGCGTGTGCACCTTAATAAAGATCCAATCCGGCTTTCCTCGGACATGAACATTTGCTTCCACCCACAAATCTACCCGATCTTTAGTTGGCTCCATGCCTTTTCTAATATCAGAATTTTCAATTTGTGGAAATATGCCCTTTTTGAGTTTTTTCCAATTAAGCATTAATGGCCCGTTTACTATCATGAGATCGCCCCATGGGCTACCATTTACTGCGACGTTGATGCCGGTATTATGTGATTTTGGTTTGTCTGGGTCATCTTTTGCGTAATAAATACTATTGATAGTTTTAGGCTGAGTGGGATGGGGTGCTGATGGAAAAGTAAAGTCAGCATAACATCCGGTTTCTTTTAACACGATTAGCTCGTCGTTGACACCACATAATTTACCGTCATGACCGGAGTTATCTAATGTCCAGTTACCGTGAATAAAACCATACATGAGCTGATTAGTTTCAGGATGGTGAGATAAAGCGCCATGATCATTGTGTAAGGTATGACAAAACTGAGTAATAGAAAGGCGTAAATTTTCTGATGTATCATCATGATGATGCAGGTGTACTTCAATCTCACCAAAACCGTTACGGCACATATTCGCAATTTTATCTAAATGTTCAGCTCTATATTCCTCTTCAGGGTAAAAAAAGGTATGTTGCGGATGTACACCATCTGCGTCAACATGTTTACTGGCCATTTCTGGGTATTCTTTACACCAACGATCTACTCGGCTTCGCTCTATATCAATATTGTCAGGCTTCCCCCATTGGGGTTCATAATGGTCAACAAATGAGAACATGATATGAGTCAACTTTTGTTCAGTGTTTTTCGTTTGGCAATACTTTTGCTTGATGTATTGCATCAACCATAAATGCAACTGCTTTTTACGAATAACTAGGGTTATAAGCCCAATAAAAATGAAAAAAATAACTATTAGTAACATTATCTAGGTGTCCTTTGCCAAGTTCCTTGCACATTTTTAAAGGCATAATTATAAAAACCTTTAAGCAAGGCAATGTTCATAGAAACAAAAAAAGTTAAAAAAGATATAATCGTCGGAATCTTATTCCCCATATCACTTTGCTTTTTACCCCATATAGCTAAGGCATAACTAATTAGCTGTATTATAAAGATAATATTGTAAGTCAACAGACCAAGTAGGTAAGCATTTGATAAAAATGCCAAGATCAAAAAGTGTGGAGTAAACCAACGTAAAATTTTGTGTGAGAAATAACTAAAAAACCGCCAACCGATAAATGGATTTAACGCCCAAGTCAGTTGAGCAAAAGCTTGATAATTTCCTGTGCCAATCCTAATCCGACGCTTTGTTTCTTCAGCGATGTTTGGTGCTACCTCTTCATGGGCAATAGCAAATGTATCATAAATTACTCGATACTTTGCTTTGGCTACATTCATTACGATTAAAAAATCATCAACAATCGTGTTTTTAGGTATAGGTTTATATAAGTTAGTTCTTATAGCATAAATGGCGCCATTAGCTCCAAGTAGTGCATCGAGTTTACTTTCACAGTTTTTGAGAAATTGCTCATAGCGCCAATAAACATTATCTTTGTTGTCTACACCATCAGGGGTATATAAATTAAGTTCGCCGCAAACTGCGCCAACTGTTTCATCTTGAAAATGGCGAACTAGATTTTTAATAGCATAGGATTCAAAGTTGGTATTTGCGTCTGAAAAAATAGTAATGGGTTGAGTTACTTGGGATACTAATTCATTAAGTACATTTGCCTTACCTCTATTGACTATATATAGCTTTATCAATAAGCGAGGATCATCAAATTTTGAGAGAATTTCATTGGTGCTATCGGTGCTGCCATCCGAGCCGATATAAATTTTTATTTTGTCGTGAGGGTAGTCAAGTGACAATAAAT
>JGI24723J26617_10002204_pt1 | contig 15760 bp, 17 predicted proteins | sample Cruoilmetagenom6_FD_26617 | JGI IMG/M metagenome (IMG submission 26617)
CTCCTTAGTCGATTCCGCCAAGTACGCTCGGATCTTTTTGCGCGTTGGCATGTTTCGGCCTTTCAGAAATTTGGATTTGTCCCATGGCTGCTCCGATATCTCATCATAGAATCCTTCGAGGAAATTGGAATGGAGCGTCGTAATGTCGTTGTTTAAAATTCCCAACGCCAAGAACTCGACGTCTTCAACAAATTCGTCGAGTGTGCGCTGAAGTGTTGCTTGCTCTTGGAGGAAACCATGGCGGTTCAGTAAGTAGATGGCATTTAGGCCACTCGTTATTCGGGCCAGTTTTTGAACGATAGCTTGCTGGCAACTTTTTTCGACAAACCTATAGCAGTAACCACCATTCATTTTGACAGATTTGGGTGCCGGCACAGTCGCCAACAGCATCGCCATCCATTTGTTAAGCAAAGGCGTATAGTCGTTTGCAGTACTCATTCAGGTCGGACTTCCGATTAGTAACAAGGAAACAATGGTCGAGCCAGTTCAGGCGAAGCAAGAAGAAACTTGGATTCTACAATTCCAGGAGCGATGCACCAGCCCAGGCAGGCGCGGCCCTCTGTTGAGTGCGAAACGTCAGCCAAATCGCGGGTTGAACCAAACCCAAACCCCGTCTATACGCCTCCGGTGGCCCATCAGGGTCCACAGAATCATCAGATCAAGCCGTGGTTGGCCCCTATCGCTTCGAGGGTCACATCCGGCAAAGGAGAAGCGATATGAAACTGCACGAACTCAGCGATAACGAAGGTGCCACCAAGAAACGCAAGCGCGTTGGTCGTGGCCCGGGTTCCGGCACCGGTAAAATGGGTGGCCGGGGTATCAAAGGTCAGAAATCCCGTTCGGGTGTGTCGATCAATGGCTATGAGGGCGGCCAGATGCCGCTGTATCAGCGCTTGCCAAAGCGTGGCTTTAACAAGCCGAACCGCAAGGCGTTTGCCGTGATCAACCTGGGCCTGATCCAGAAATTCATCGACGCCAAGAAGCTCGACGCCAAGAAAGCCATCACCGAAGATGTGCTGATCGAAAGCGGTCTGGTGCGGCGCAAGCTGGACGGTATTCGCGTCCTTGCCAAGGGCGAGATTGCCAGCAAGGTGACGCTGGAAGTGACCGGTGCCTCCAAGTCCGCCGTTGAAGCGGTCGAAAAGGCGGGCGGCTCACTGACGGTCACAAAAGCGGCTGCGGCTGAGTAACGGGTTGTGAGCGGCCCCCGTGCCGCTTACATAGGCTTTGAAGTTTTCCCTGATGCCGCCCGAGCCGGAAAACGGCTCTGGGCGGCGTTTTCATAAAAGAGACCGAAAACAATGGTATCAGCAGCGGAACAAATGGCGGCCAACACAAGTTGGGCAGCCCTTGGCAAAGCTACAGATCTGCGCAACCGTATCCTTTTCACCCTTGGCCTGTTGATCGTGTACCGTTTGGGCACATTCATTCCGGTGCCCGGGATCGACGGAGCCGCCCTGCGAGAGTTCATGGAACAGGCNGGTCAGGGCATCGGCGGCATGGTCTCCATGTTCACCGGCGGCGCGCTGGGACGGATGGGCATTCTGGCGCTGGGGATCATGCCTTATATCTCGGCCTCGATCATTGTGCAGCTTCTGACGGCGATGGTNCCNTCGATGGAGCAGCTCAAGAAAGAAGGCGAACAGGGGCGCAAGAAGATCAANCANTANACNCGNTTTGGNACNGTGGCNCTGGCCACGGTNCAGGCCTATGGGTTGGCGGTGTCATTGGANGCAGGCGATCTGGCGACCGATCCGGGGCTGTATTTCCGCTTTTCGACGATGATAACGCTGGTGGGCGGCACCATGTTCCTGATGTGGCTGGGCGAGCAGATAACCGCACGCGGCATTGGCAACGGCATTTCGCTGATCATCTTTGTCGGCATTATCGCCGAAGTGCCCGCCGCGATTGCCCAGTTCTTTGCCTCTGGCCGTTCCGGGTCGGTCAGCCCGGCGGTGATTGTCGGTGTGCTGATCATGGTGATTGTCACGATCACATTTGTGGTGTTCATGGAGCGCGCCCTGCGCAAGATCCATATTCAGTATCCGCGCCGTCAGGTCGGTATGAAGATGTATGACGGCGGGGCATCTCACCTTCCGGTCAAGGTTAACCCGGCGGGCGTGATCCCGGCGATTTTCGCCTCGTCTCTGCTGTTGTTGCCGGTGACGATTACGACATTCTCGTCCGGTGCTGCAAGTGGTCCGGTCATGTCCTGGCTGCTGGCCAATTTTGGGCCGGGTCAGCCGCTGTACCTGTTGTTCTTTGTCAGCATGATTGTGTTCTTTGCCTATTTCTATACCTTCAACGTGTCGTTCAAGCCCGATGATGTGGCGGACAACCTGAAGAACCAGAATGGTTTTGTGCCCGGTATCCGGCCCGGCAAAAAGACGGCTGAGTATCTGGAATATGTGGTTAACCGGGTGCTGGTGCTTGGTTCGGCCTATCTGGCGGCTGTTTGCCTGTTACCGGAAATCCTACGTGGTCAGTTCGCCATTCCGTTCTATTTCGGCGGCACTTCGGTTCTGATCGTGGTGTCGGTGACGATGGATACGATCCAGCAGGCGCAAAGCCATCTGCTTGCGCATCAGTACGAAGGCCTGATCGAGAAATCCCAGCTGCGCGGCAAGGGNCGAAAACGCGGCAAGCGANGCCCGGCACGACGATGAATATTATTCTGATGGGCCCGCCGGGAGCGGGCAAAGGNACCCAAGCGCGGTATCTGGTTGAAAACCGCGGCATGGTTCAGCTGAGCACCGGNGACATGCTGCGCGANGCCAAGGACAGCGGCTCCGAGATGGGCAAGGTCGTCGCCGACGTCATGGCNCGCGGCGCGCTGGTGACGGATGAGATCGTCATCGGTCTGATCCGCGAAAAGATTGAGGCCGGGCAGGGCAACGGGTTCATCTTTGACGGCTTCCCCCGCACATTGGCGCAGGCCGACGCACTGGCTGAATTGCTGGAGACGACCGGTCAGACATTGGATGCAGTGATCGAGATGGAAGTGGATGACGAGGCGCTTGTGGCGCGCATCACCGCCCGCTCGACCTGTGGGGCGTGTGGCGAAGTTTATAACGACGCGACCAAGCCGCAGCCAGAGGACGGCAAATGTTCGAATTGCGGCGCGTCGGATTTCAAACGCCGGGCAGATGACAACGAAGAATCGCTGCGCACAAGGCTGATGGAGTATTACAAGAAAACCTCGCCGTTGATCGGATACTACTACGCCAAGGGCATGCTGACGAAGGTTGATGGCTTGCAGGACATAGAAGTTGTTCAGTCCTCCATTGCGGAAATCCTGGGGTAGTTCGCCAGTGATCAATGCCTCCTTCCCGCTGAGTTGAGGGGGGCATTTGATCGGTCTTCGCATGTCTGTTGTGAAGGGCCGATGCTTTCTGGTTAATAGTCTCAACTATCAACACTTGACCAACCGTTAAAAACCCCATATCGACCCCCATCCCGCAAGGGAATCATTTTGTGCGCGCTCGATTCGGGGTTTCGCACGATCACCTCAAAATGCGATGCCCACTGGCGACACTGCCAAGGCAAAGCGTTGTGAAAAAAGGGTCCGGAACTACGGACCCGCAACGAAAAGGAAAGTGACACGTGGCACGTATTGCCGGCGTTAATATCCCGACTGCCAAGCGGGTTCCAATCGCCCTTACCTATATCACCGGAATCGGAAACACCTCGGCGCAAGCCATCTGCGAGGCGGTCGGCATCGACCTGACCCGCCGGGTGAATGAGCTGAGCGATGCAGAGGTTCTGCAAATCCGCGAGCATATCGACGCCAATTTTAGCGTCGAAGGCGATCTGCGCCGCGAAGTGCAGATGAACATCAAGCGCCTGATGGACCTTGGTTGCTATCGTGGCCTGCGCCATCGTCGCAAGCTGCCGGTTCGCGGCCAGCGCACCCATACCAACGCACGTACCCGCAAAGGCCCCGCAAAGGCCATTGCCGGCAAGAAGAAATAGGGGGTCTGATCAATGGCACGCGATAAGACAAAAACCCGTCGCAAGGAACGCAAGAACATCGCCGCAGGTGTGGCGCATGTGAGCAGTACCTTCAACAACACCAAGATCCTGATCTCGGACGTACAGGGCAACGCAATCGCCTGGTCGTCGGCCGGAACCATGGGGTTCAAAGGCAGCCGGAAGTCGACGCCCTACGCAGCACAGATGGCTGCCGAGGACGCTGGCAAGAAGGCGCAGGAACATGGTGTGAAAACACTGGAAGTCGAAGTTCAGGGGCCGGGTTCGGGCCGTGAATCGGCGTTGCGCGCTTTGGCGGCTGTTGGCTTTAACATCACGTCGATCCGTGATGTGACACCGATGGCGCATAACGGCTGTCGCCCGCCAAAACGCCGCCGCGTTTAAGCGAAGCATTTCTACTGGGGCTGCGCGTTTTGCACGGCCCCAGTTCGTTATTTTGAAACCTCGGGCGTCTGCGTCTTACGGACATGGGATGCAGACAGGAATGGAGGGACCGCATGATCCACAAAAATTGGGCAGAACTGATCAAACCAACCCAGCTGGACGTCAAGCCGGGCAATGACCCGGCACGCAAAGCGACCGTGGTTGCTGAACCGCTGGAGCGGGGCTTTGGTCTGACGCTGGGTAACGCCCTGCGCCGCATTCTGATGAGCTCTCTGCAAGGGGCGGCTGTTACCAGCGTTCAGATCGACAACGTTCTGCATGAATTCTCGTCTGTCGCCGGTGTGCGCGAAGACGTGACCGACATCATCCTGAACCTCAAGGGTATTTCTCTGCGCATGGAAGTCGAAGGCCCCAAGCGCCTGTCGATCAGTGCCAAGGGTCCGGCAATTGTCACCGCCGGCGACATCAGTGAAAGTGCCGGAATTGAGGTGCTGAATTCAGAGCACGTGATCTGCCACCTTGATGATGGCGCTGACCTTTTCATGGAACTGACCGTGAATACCGGCAAAGGCTATGTTTCGGCAGAAAAGAACAAGCCCGAGGATGCACCGATTGGCCTGATCCCGATTGACGCGATCTATTCGCCGGTCAAGAAGGTATCCTATGAAGTTCAGCCTACCCGCGAAGGTCAGGTGCTTGACTATGACAAGCTGACCATGAAAGTGGACACCGACGGCTCTCTGACCCCCGATGATGCCGTGGCCTTTGCCGCGCGTATTCTTCAGGATCAGTTGTCGATCTTCGTCAACTTCGATGAACCCGAGGCCGCAGGTCGAGAGGCGGAAGATGGCGGGNTGGAGTTCAATCCGCTTCTGCTCAAGAAAGTGGACGANCTGGAGCTTTCGGTGCGTTCGGCCAACTGCCTCAAGAACGACAACATCGTTTATATCGGCGATCTGATCCAGAAGACCGAAGCAGAAATGCTGCGCACGCCGAACTTTGGCCGCAAGTCGCTGAATGAGATCAAGGAAGTTCTTTCGGGAATGGGTCTGCATCTTGGCATGGATGTCGAGGACTGGCCGCCCGACAATATCGAGGATCTGGCCAAGAAGTTCGAAGATTCGTTTTAAGGTAAAGGCGGGGTTTTCCCCGCCTTGCCGCAAGACTACCCGGGCAATTCTGCCCCAAGGAGAGTGGCCCACACGCATGGGACACCGGACAAAGTATAAAACCTGAAGAAGGATATCGAAAATGCGCCACGCAAAAGGCTATCGCCGCCTGAATCGCACACATGAGCACCGTAAAGCTTTGTTTGCCAATATGGCCGGCTCGCTCATCGAACATGAGCAGATTAAAACCACCCTGCCCAAGGCCAAGGAATTGCGGTCGGTTGTTGAAAAGCTGGTCACGCTGGCCAAGCGCGGCGACGTTCACGCCCGCCGCCAGGCATCTGCACGCCTGAAGGAAGAGCAGTACGTCGCCAAATTGTTCGAAATTCTTGGGCCGCGCTACAAGGACCGTCAGGGTGGTTATGTGCGCGTGTTGAAGGCCGGGTTCCGGTATGGTGATATGGCTCCGATGGCGATCATCGAATTTGTTGACCGTGACGTTGATGCCAAAGGCAAGGGCGACAAGGCCCGTGTTGCTGCCGAAGAGGCCGCCGCAGAATAATTCAGCAAACGGGTTTCTGACCCATTTGCCAAAGACCTCTGCTGGAAACGGTGGGGGTCTTTTTGATTCGGTGCCGGAGGGAGCTTGCATTCAGGGGATGGCAGTCGCATATCCTGATGAGCAACACGAACGGGGCCACTATGATCCGCGCTGGCATCAATTTCCGGATGATTTCACTGAGTACGGAAATCCAGCGTCGAGAACGGCGGATCAGACTGCGGTTTCGGCTTTAGCGCCATGGCCGATCTGTTCGACACCAATAGCCCCAAAGAACCCGGCCCGAACCGTCCGCTGGCCGACCGCCTGCGGCCAAAGACGCTGGGCGAGGTCATTGGTCAGGAACAAGTGCTGGGGCCTGATGCGCCGTTGGGGGCAATGCTGAGTGCGGGCAGTCTTGGCAGTCTGGTTTTCTGGGGACCTCCCGGTGTTGGCAAGACCACGATCGCCCGGCTTCTGGCGGATGAAAGCGATCTTCATTTCGTCCAGATCAGCGCGATATTCACTGGCGTTGCCGATCTGAAAAAGGTGTTCGAGGCTGCCCGGATCCGGCGTCAGAACGGGCAGGGGACGCTGCTGTTCGTGGATGAAATCCATCGTTTCAACAAAGCCCAGCAAGACGGGTTCCTGCCCTATATGGAGGACGGCACCATTCTGCTGGTTGGGGCCACGACCGAAAACCCGTCGTTCGAGTTGAACGCCGCCCTGCTGAGCCGCGCGCAGGTTCTGGTGCTGGAACGCCTGTCGCTGACTGATCTGGAGCGGCTGACCCAGCGGGCGGAAAAAGAACTTGGGCGCGCCTTGCCCCTGACACCGCAGGCGCGCGACGTTTTACAGGAAATGGCTGACGGGGATGGGCGTGCNTTACTGAATTTGATCGAGCAGGTGGCGGCCTGGAAACTGGACGGGCCATTGGATCCGGAAACGCTTGGTGCCCGGCTGATGCGGCGCGCGGCGCAGTATGACAAGTCGGGAGACGCGCATTTCAACCTGATCTCGGCGCTGCACAAATCGGTGCGCGGATCGGATCCGGATGCGGCGCTTTACTGGTTCGCGCGGATGCTGACCGGGGGCGAGGATCCACGATATCTGGCGCGGCGCATCACACGCATGGCGGTCGAGGATATCGGATTGGCCGACCCTCAGGCGCAGGCGGTGTGCCTGCAGGGATGGGAAACCTACGAACGCCTTGGCAGTCCCGAAGGTGAACTGGCGTTGGCGCAGGCGGTGGTCTATCTGGCGCTGGCCCCTAAATCGAACGCAGCGTATGGCGCGTATAAGGCGGCGATGAAACTGGCCAAAAGCTCTGGCAGCGAGCCGCCGCCAAAGCATATTTTGAATGCACCCACGTCGTTGATGAAGGATCAGGGGTATGGGGCGGATTATGCCTATGATCACGATTCTGAAGACGCCTTTTCCGGGCAAGACTATTTTCCCGAGGGGCTGAGCCGGCCAGTGCTTTACACTCCGGTGGAACGAGGGTTCGAACGTGACTTGAAAAAACGGCTGGAGTATTTTGCCCGCCTTCGCGCGCAGCGCTGACACGAACTCTGCATTGCCTTGACTTCGCGCGCGTCCCGCGCGACAGACCACCATGGTTTTTTCTGTATACCTTGTGGCGCTGGGTGGCGCGATTGGTGCTTCGTTGCGCTATCTGACCGGCATAGGTCTTGTGCGCCTGTTCGGGCATCAGGAATTTCCGATTGCGATNATCACGGTGAATGTGATCGGCTCTTTTTTGATGGGAGCGTTTGTGGTGGCCGCNGCGCATCGAGGACTGACCCACTACAGCCCGTTTGTGATGACCGGGCTGTTGGGTGGGTTTACGACGTTCTCGGCTTTCTCTNTGGAAACCGTCAACCTGATTGAACGGGGTGCCTTGGGGCAGGCGTCGCTTTATGTGGCGCTGTCGGTCGGGGTCTCGGTTGGCGCGCTGATGCTGGGTCTGTTGGCTGCCCGCGGGTTGCTGGTATGAGCGGCGTTCAGATGGTCACCGTCGAGGAGGGCGATGAAGATCAGCGCCTTGACCGNTGGCTGCGCCGAATGTTTCCGCATGTCAGCCAGGGGCGGATCGAAAAGATGTGCCGCAAGGGCGAACTGAGGGTCAACGGCGGGCGGGTCAAGGCCTCGACNCGGCTTGAGATCGGTCAGCAGGTGCGTATTCCGCCCTTGCCGGACAAGGATCACAAGCAGGCACCGCCGCCAACCCGAGTATCCGAGGCCGATGCCAAGATGATCCGCGCCTGTGTGATTTATCGCGACGATCATGTTCTGGCACTGAACAAACCGCCCGGNCTTGCCGTGCAGGGTGGCAGCGGGCAGACCCGCCATGTGGACGGTCTGGCCGAGGCNTTGCGCTTTGATCTGGACGAAAANCCGCGTCTTGTGCATCGGCTGGACAAGGACACGTCGGGGGTTCTGCTGCTGGCGCGCAACCGCGCGGTGGCGGCGCGNCTGACNGCCAGTTTCCGACATCGTGAAACGCGCAAGATCTATTGGGCCGTGGTGGCCGGGGTGCCGCACCCCAAGGCAGGCAGCATCCGCAACGGGCTGGTCAAGGCGACCGGGCACGGCACGCGCGGCGAGGGCGAAAAGATGGTGAACGTCCATCCACGCGATATTGACGATACCCCCGGTGCCAAGCGCGCCGTCACCGAATATACCGTGATTGAGGCGGCCGCCAAACGTGCCGCATGGATGGCGCTTTCTCCGATTACCGGGCGCACGCATCAGTTGCGCGCGCATATGGCCGAACTGGGTCATCCGATTGTTGGCGACGGCAAATATGGCGGCTCCGGGCAGGACAATCTTGGTGATGGCTGGGGCGCGCATCTGGGCGGGGACATTAGCCGCAAGCTGCATCTGCACGCGCGCGCGCTGATGATCGAACACCCGGTAAGCGGGGCCAGGCTGCACCTGACCGCGCCGTTGCCTGACCACATGGTGCATACTTGGGAGACATTCCAATGGTCGCCCTCAGATGCGCCCGACGACCCGTTCGAGGATCTGGAGTGAGCGGGCCTTTGCGCCTGATCCTGTTTGATGTGGGCGGCATGCTGGTAGACAGTTTCGCCGGGCCGTTTCGCACCCTGGATCAACTTTGGAACAGCCCGACATGAGCAGCGAGTGGAAAGCAAAACGGTTCTGGAAAGCGGTTTGCGTGGTGGCGCAGGACGGCGGCTTTGCTGTTGAACTTGATGACCGGCGCGTCAAAACCCCTGCCAAGGCGTCTCTGGTGTTGCCGACGCAGGCAATGGCCAAGGCTGTCGCCGGGGAATGGGATGCGCAGACCGGTGTGATCAATCCGGGCGAAATGCCTTTCACCCGATCGGCCAACGCGGCGATTGACAAGGTATTTCACCAACATGGCGAAGTTGCTGACATGCTGGCCGGGTACGGCGATACNGACTTGCTATGCTACCGCGCCGACAGCCCCCTGGCGTTGGTTGAGCGCCAAACCGAAGCATGGGATCCGGCGCTGCGCTGGGCGGGCGATGTTCTGGGCGCAAAACTTGCGATTAAAAGTGGCGTGATCCACAGGCCGCAATCGCCCGATGCTCTTGCGCGGCTATCTGAACGGGTTCATGCGCTGTCCCATTTTCAGCTTGCTGCGTTTCATGACCTTGTCAGCTTGTCTGGATCGCTAATACTGGGGTTTGGCGCGGCAATGGATTGGCGAGAGGCCGGCACGATCTGGCAGCTGTCGCAGTTGGATGAAATCTGGCAGCAAGAACAATGGGGTGCTGATGATGAGGCGCAAGCCATGAGCGAAATCAAAGGGCAGGCTTTTTTGCACGCCAAGCGGTTCTTTGACCTGTCCTGAACGTTCACTTGCCAGTTTTGTACGCTTTACCGCAGGGAAGGCCGGCTCAGAGCCTCTATTTCTCTAATCCAACACTTGACGTTTGTTGATGAATCCGCCCAAACTTGGACCCACCGAAACAGGCAATGCCTTGTTCGGTATTCAAAATCGGTACGAATGTACCAGGGGAAGCTGCTGCAAGAAATGTGGCAGAGTATCAGGAAGAGGTAAAAATGAACAAAACAGTCTTTTTTGGCGCACTTACGGTTGCCGGTCTTGCAGCGGTTGCTGCTTCGGCGGGTACGTTGGACGACGTCAAGGCACGCGGCAAGCTGAACTGCGGCGTTACAACCGGTCTGGTGGGCTTTGCCGCACCGGACGCAAATGGCGAATGGCATGGGTTTGACGTTGCGGTCTGCCGCGCTGTTGCGGCGGCGGTTCTGAACGATCCGACTGCGGTCGAATTTGTCCCGACGACAGGCAAAACGCGCTTTACTGCACTTGCGTCCGGCGAGATCGACTTGCTGGCGCGTAACACAACATGGACCTTCAGCCGTGATGTTGACCTCAAGTTCACCTTTGTTGGTGTGAACTATTATGACGGTCAGGGCTTTATGGTTCCCAAGGAGTTGGGTGTTTCTTCGGCCAAGGATCTGGACGGCGCAACCGTCTGCATCCAGACCGGCACCACGACCGAGCTGAACCTGGCCGATTTCTTCCGTGCCAACAACATCAGCTACGAGCCGGTTCCGATCGAAACCAACGCCGAAGCGCAGCAGCAGTACCTTGCCGGTGCCTGCGACGTTTACACCACGGACGCCTCCGGTCTGGCGGCAACACGTGCCACGTTTGAGAATCCGGGCGATCACGTTCTGCTGCCGGAAATCATTTCGAAAGAGCCGCTCGGCCCGCTGGTCCGTCATGGCGACAACGAATGGGGCGATGTTGTTCGCTGGACTTTGAACGCGCTGATCTCGGCAGAAGAGCTGGGCATTTCGTCGGCAAATATTGCTGAGCTGGCCGCCGGGACCAACAACCCGGAAGTCAACCGCCTGCTGGGCACTGAGGGCACCTTGGGCGAAATGCTGGGTCTTGACGCTGGTTGGGCCAAAGCGGCAGTCTCTGCCGGTGGTAACTATGGTGAGGTCTTTGCCAAGAACATTGGCGAGGAAACGCCGATTGGTCTGGCGCGTGGTCTGAACGCACAGTGGACCAACGGTGGCCTTCTCTACTCGCCACCGTTCCGTTAATACAAATACCAAAGGGCGCAGGATCATCCTGCGCCCTTTTTTCTAACCAGTACCAAAACTCGACCGACAGCCAGAAGAGCTGATAAAAAAACAGGGTCGAACAACGGGGAAAAGCCCAGATGACAACATTAACCGACCCTCCTAAGGAGTCGTTTCGGCTAGGTATGCTGATATACGACACCCGGTATCGATCGATGACCATTCAGATCGTCGCGCTGATCGGGTTTCTTCTTTTGCTTGGCTGGCTGTTCAACAACACCGCGCAAAACCTGTCTGAATTGGGTAAGGAACCCAGTTTCCGTTTCCTGGGCGAGCCGGCGGGGTATGACATCAACCAGCGCCTGTTGGAATACAACTCACAGAGCACACATCTGCGTGCGGCCTTTATCGGGCTGCTGAATACGCTGGTTGTGGCGGTTCTGGGCTGTATCACTGCGACGATCCTTGGTGTGATTATCGGCGTCTTGCGCCTGTCAAGTAACTGGGTCGTGGCCAAGCTGATGACCGTCTACGTGGAAACCTTCCGTAACGTGCCTGTACTGTTGTGGATTGTGTTTACCATGGCCGTGATGATCGAAACCCTGCCGGCCCCAAGGGCGTTCCGGGGTGAAGATGCCACGGCAACGATGAAGATTTATGATTCGGTCGCGGTGACCAATCGCGGTGTTTATGTGCCCGAGCCACTGTTCACGCGCAGCTTGGGCGATATCCATCTGTTTGGATCGTCATCCCTGCGGTTTGATGTGTCACTGGACCTGATGCTTGTTCTGGCGGTGTTGATTGGCGGGCTTATCGTAAGCGCGCGGATCAGGGCGCGCGCGGATCATATTCAGGAATCCACCGGCGAACGACCAAAGACCTGGTATCTGCGGCTGGGCGTGGTTGCAGTGCCGTTGATTATCGTGCTGGCCGCTTTGGGGGTCCATCTGGGATATCCCGAGTTGAAGGGTTTTAACTTCAAGGGCGGGATTCACATGCGCAACTCGCTTATCGCCTTGTGGTTGGCCTTGTCGCTTTATACGGCGGCCTTCATCGCCGAGAACGTGCGGGCCGGTATCATGGCCGTAAGCCATGGCCAAACCGAGGCTGCGGCCGCACTTGGTCTGCGTTCGAACCGGATCATGAGCCTGGTTGTCCTGCCTCAAGCGTTGCGGGTGATCATTCCGCCGCTAATTTCGCAATATCTGAACCTGACCAAAAACTCGTCTCTGGCGATTGCGGTTGGGTATATGGACATCACCGGGACGCTGATGGGCATCACCCTGAACCAGACCGGACGAGAGTTGGAAGCCGTCATGCTGACGATGCTGATCTATCTGGCGATCTCGCTGGCGATCTCGATGGTGATGAACTGGTACAATGAACGCGTCAAACTGGAGGAGCGGTGATATGTCAGATGTTTCATTTGTACGCACCGACATGTTGTCCGAACAGGAACCGCCTGCGTCTTCGGTGGGTGTTGTCGGCTGGATGCGAGAGAACCTGTTCTCAAGCTGGGTAAACACAATCCTTACCCTATTGTCGGCCGGACTTCTCTATCTGGTTCTGTCGTCGCTGCTGCCCTGGGCCATCTCGCCGACCTGGAATGCGGTCTCGCTTGGTGAATGCCGCGAGATCCTGCACGAGCTGGGCCGTGACGGCCATTTCTCGGGCGCGTGCTGGGGAGTTGTCCGTGATCGCTGGGTTCAGCTATTCATGGGCTTCTATCCATCCGAGCTTTACTGGCGGCCAATCCTTGCCTTTATCCTGCTCATTGTCGCGCTGGCACCAATCTTGTTTGCCGACAAGGTTCCGGCCAAATTGATCTGGTTTTCGGGGCTCTATGTGTTCCTGATGCCCTGGCTATTGTGGGGCGGTTCGATCTGGGCACCGGTTTCGGCGCTTGTCGGGTTCGTTCTGGGGTTTGTCGCCTATCAGATGGGCACAACCAGAATCAGCAACCTGGTCGGTTTGATCCTTGGTGTTGTCACTGCTCTGATCTGGTGGCTTTTCCTGTCCGGATATATTGTCGACTTCCTGGCGGCGGTGCCAACGGAACAGAATCCGTCGGCAGGCGTGCTGCCTTTGGCAATCGACTCTGTCAACAGCCGACTGTTCGGGGGGTTCATGCTGTCGATTACCATTGGTGTCATTGCCATTGCCTGTTCGTTGCCATTGGGCGTTGTTCTGGCACTGGGGCGGCAGTCCGATCTGATGATCGTCAAAGTTCTTTGCGTCGGTTTTATCGAGTTTATCCGGGGCGTGCCGCTGATCACTTTGCTGTTCGTGGCCTCGACCCTGCTGAACATCTTTATGCCTCCGGGAACGGCGTTTGACATCATCCTGCGGGTGTTGATCATGGTGACGATCTTTGCGGCGGCCTATATGGCCGAAGTGATTCGGGGTGGTCTCGCTGCCCTGCCCAAAGGTCAGTACGAAGGGGCCGATTCACTGGGTCTGAACTATTGGCAGGCGCAGCGGCTGATCATCATGCCTCAAGCGCTCAAGATTTCGATACCCGGAATTGTCAGCACCTTTATCGGCGTTTTCAAGGATACGACACTGGTGTCGATCATTGGCCTGCTCGACCCGCTGGGCCTGTCAAACGCAATTCGGGCGGATGCCGCCTGGAATGGTGTCGTGTGGGAGCTTTATGGCTTTATCGCATTGCTGTTCTGGGTCTTCTGCTTCTCCATGTCCCGTTATTCCATGTATCTGGAGCGCAAGCTTCAGACTGGCCACAGATAAGGAAACCAAAACATGTCTGAAACGGCTACTGAACGCACTGTCGATCGCTCCAAGCTGCAAGTCNCGGATGAGGTCGCTATCGAAATCACTGGTATGAATAAGTGGTACGGATCGTTCCACGTGTTGAAAGACGTCAACCTGACCGTCAATCAGGGCGAGCGGATTGTCATTGCCGGCCCTTCGGGGTCTGGCAAATCCACGCTGATCCGCTGTCTGAACGCGCTGGAGGAACACCAGCAGGGGCGGATCGTGGTGGATGGNACNGAATTGTCGAATGACCTAAAGAACATCGACAAGATACGGCGCGAAGTGGGGATGGTATTCCAGCACTTCAACCTGTTCCCGCATCTGACGATCCTTGAGAACCTGACCCTGGCCCCGATCTGGGTGCGCAAGACGCCCAAGAAAGAGGCCGAGGAAACGGCGATGCATTTCCTTGAAAAGGTAAAGATCCCCGAGCAGGCGCTGAAATACCCCGGCCAGTTGTCTGGTGGTCAGCAACAGCGGGTGGCGATTGCCCGCAGCTTGTGCATGCGTCCGCGTATCATGCTGTTCGACGAACCGACCTCGGCGCTGGACCCCGAGATGATCAAGGAAGTGCTCGACACCATGATCGAGCTGGCCGAAGAGGGCATGACCATGCTGTGCGTGACGCACGAGATGGGGTTTGCCCGCAAGGTGGCGAACCGGGTGATCTTTATGGATGAAGGTCAGATTGTTGAACAGAACGAACCGGAAGAGTTCTTCAACAACCCACAAAGCCCGCGTACCAAGCTGTTCCTGAGCCAGATCCTCGGACACTGATCCTTCGCAACAAAATACGTCAAAGGCCGGGTCATGTGCCCGGCCTTTTTCATGTCTCGGGCAGGTCGCGCGGGACAATGAAATCCATCACTTCGCCGCCTCTCCAGGCCACTTGATCCCAGCTTTCGATGTCAAAGCGAATGATCGCAGTTGCGCCGGAAGGATAGTCGAAGAACCGTGTGTGATCGGGCGGTTCACTTGCCAGTTCTGCGGCGAAGGCGGCTATTCCCGGATTGTGCCCCAGCATCAGGACCACCTCTCCGGTNGCCTGAGACAGGGTCCGCAGCATTTGGTTCGCGGTGGCATGATAAAGGTTACNGGTAAACACGGCCTCGGTGTCCAGCGCCAGACCGACAAAGGTTTCTTTTGTACGCTCAGAGTCCGAGCTAAGCACCTGATCGGGATGCCAGCCCTTGCTGNGAAACCAATTCCCAAGGGCCCTGGCGGCGCGCTTTCCGCGATTGTTCAGGGGGCGCTCATGGTCGTTCATCGCCGGGTCTTCCCAGCTTGATTTGGCGTGGCGGGTCAGGATCAGAATGCGGGTCATGTCGGGTGAAATGCCTTCATGTGCAGGGTGGACTGGTCGTGGCCCCGCCCGGCACCCTGACTGAAAGGGCAGGCGCGTCGGGTGGCGCACCCGTGCAGCATACAATCCTTACCGGGCACCGTGTCCAGATATTTATGACATGCAGCAACGTCATAGGGTGCCTTGTCGCCAAGTGCGCCTACCGGACAGGCCGGGACGCAAGGCTGACCGATGCAGGTTTCGCAAGGCGAGACAGATTGAGGGACGGGTATGTCCAGCGTTTTCACAAAGTGCAGCGCGCCACGATAAGAAATCATCAGGCCAACCGTATCATGCACCATCATCCCGGTTGGGCTGACAAAGGCCCGTCCGGACTTTAGCGCCCAGTCGATAAACGGTGCATATGGTGGCCCGCCAAATGGGTATAACGCCTTGCTCAGGTATGTATTGGCCAGATTATCGACCACACGCGTCGACCAGCGGTCAATCGGATGCGGTTGACAGTCCTGCGCTTCTGGCGAGGCGGAAAAAACCGGCCAGAAGGCCGCCCCGGTTCCCAGTAGGATCAATGTGCCACCGTCCAATTGGCGGGCCCCACATTCTGCCGGG
>JGI24723J26617_10002207_pt1 | contig 15753 bp, 15 predicted proteins | sample Cruoilmetagenom6_FD_26617 | JGI IMG/M metagenome (IMG submission 26617)
GCGGTGGCGGTGTTGGTCATCGCCTGAACCACGATAGGTGCATCACCGCCAATAATAATATCATCGATCATAACGGGAATACTGCGCCTGCGCGTCTCATGCACCAGATTACTCCACATNAATTTTAACCTCGGGCTTTCAATTCCGGCAAGGGATCAATGTCCCGTCATTATAATGCACAGCGGCGCNCAATTCGGGAAAACTTCGAGCTGAATAACCGGAACGATTCGTAATGCATCTTACCATTACCGCCGCGTAGAACCTCACGGCAGGCGCGGCATTATGGGCGGCTGCTGCATGTATTTGGATAGCAAGCGTAGCAGTATTTTGGTTCAAGTCTGTTATGACGAATAAAAATTCAGCTGTTCATCGGCGCTGATTACGCCAATATCAAGAGCATAATGGTCATATCTGCGATAATTGAATACGCCCAAATGGAGCCCATGCTGCGGGAATGTATTGCCCTGACATGATTCAGATGTATTAGTCTCGACTTAATCTGACACAGCTCTTGAATAAGTAAGAGTTACCCGTTTTGATAAAGGTGTCGAATCTTTAACTCAAAACCTTAAGTAATTCTCATGATTCATATTAACAAGCCGATCATTAAACACAAAGCCGGATTGCTCAATTTGGCAGAAAAGCTAGCAGGATACATTCTACGTTGGCAATCTAAAGTATTACCCTTTTTGAGCAGCAAGAGTTGCCCATGCTGCGGATCCTGGATGATCGAGGAACAGAGTATGGCGAGCGAATTGATCAGCACGATTATCAGCTGACAGTCACCTATCAAAATTAGGCAACTGCCAGTTCAAGTCTGAGCTACATGCCACGTGACTTCAGATTCAGCAGTACTTCACGCCAACTCTGGGGGGATCGCTGACACCATCTTCAATAGCCATAAATACCTTTCACCACGTGAATGCCAATGATGACCCGTGCACAAAGCTTTGCCTGTTATGTCACCGCGAATTCCTGCGGCATTTCAACCCCGTTCATTGAGCGGCAAAACTTCGCTGTTAGCCGCTCAATGACGAGGTTGCTCCCTCAGAATGCCAGGTAAAAGAACGCTCCGATGCTGGTGGTATCGCTTTCATTTTGCATGTAACGACCATAGATAGGCTCGTTGTTCACATCCCGGGCAATAAATACCTGATCGGTATCGGTTTCATCCATATCCCAGTATTTGATATAGGGCGAAACACCAATGTGCATATTTCCCCGCTTCAATTCATGTCTGAGATCGGCGCTGATCTGCCAGCCGTAACCGCCATCAATATCTATATCAGCCTGGTCATCAAAAGGCGCTGAGGTCGTTGCCTGCTCAAACGGACTGTATTCAGCCGGATTGTCGGATTGCATCTCGGCAGAGCCGGCGAGCAGAAGATTGAACTGACCGGTCAGACGCCAGTAGGTGGAGGAATTAAAATAGCCGACCACATTGAAACCCATCGGCATATAAAAATAATCGGTTTCCCGCTCCAGGCTTATATCGCCATTAATATCGTTGGTCCAGTATCTGTAACCGAGGCCGATAAAGCCTCGGATGGTATCATTAAACCAGTAACCAAGATTCATTTCTACCTGGGCCATTTCATCATCGGTATCTGTTTTTATTTTTTCGCCCACCTCTGGAAAAAGGAGATCACGTGCTGCCGTCCCCTCATAATCTCCATCGGCTCCATTCAGATAATTCAATGTAAATACGCCATCCCATGCCTGGCTTAGCCGCTCCGTCACAATAAGTTGTATGCCAAAAAAATCATTTTCGATTTCTGCGGTATCCGATTCATCATAGTCCATCTGCTGAGCGAGAAACCCGACCTGAAATCGCGGATTTTCAAAACGAATATCTCTTTCTATAGCCGCAGCTGGCATGACCAATCCCAGCGTCAAAGCCAACCCCCACGCCCGGCTGGTTAAAGCGTTCATAAATAACTCCTTGGAAGTTTCCACCTGTGAATAGTTTGAATACAGATCAATGATCTTTATTATGTGAAATGTTGAGAACGCTCCGTTTGATGGCTGATCAAAAACCAATCCCTTATTTAGGTTTATGCGCTCAATCCGTTCGCAACCGAGACAAGCCCTTCCCCCTATACTCAGTACTAAAGATCACCTATTCCATTTTCAATGTCAAGTCTTGAATAATATCCTGCCAGAAAACTTCGGGGAATCTCTGATTAATTCTGGATGAAGTTCAGGTGTAGTTCCTTATGTTCAGATCCTGGGTGCTTATCGAGCGTAATAGCAGGCTATTGCGAAGATTGTCAACCAAAAAACGGGCATAAGAGCCGCAAGCGGGTTCGACTTCGCTCACCGCAGGAACCGAGTTCATGAATGGATCAGAGGTTCCTTAGGTTTCAGCGCATTCTCCAGTGCGTTTTCTCGATTTTTATCTGGAAGAAACAGAAAGCGTGCGATCAGACACCACATTTGCTTTTTCCCTGCTTACTTGCTCGGTGGCAACTTAAAAACATAAATCATTATATAAGGCAAATATCTCATAAATATGACATTTATGTCTGAGTTATCTCAGAAACCTCTGATTAATTCTGAACGAAGATGATTGTGGTTTCTTATGTTCAGATCCGAGGCGCTTATCGAACGTGATAGCAGGCTATTGCGAAGATTGTCAACCCAAAATGGGCATGAGGGTCGCAAGAACCGGGTTCATGAATGGATCAGAGGACCCCTAAACATGCAGCAACATGAATCTATATCCGGGTTTCTCCTCCCGCAACCTGAATAATTATAGCTATAATGAAATGGCAAAATTTGCTTGGTTCCCGGCAACCTCGCGTTGTTCCACCGCACTGACTACATCGCCTTTATACCCGTTTGCACATGAGTTGAGTAATGCTGTACAGTTCTCTATCATTCGTGCAACTCATAACTCTGGAGAAAAAGAATGCATATCGCAAAGTCGACCGTCGGCACCATGATATTAACCATTTTGTCTTTTGCCTTTCCTGCATGGTCCGCCACACCCCTGCCGACCCATCCGAACGAAGCACAGAGCCAGATTCCATCGCTGGCACCTATGCTTGAAGGCATTCTACCCGCAGTGGTGAATATTTCGGCCAGTGGAAAGACTCAAGACATGGAAAATCCATTGATGGAAAGCCCATTTTTCAACGATCCTTTTTTTCGTCATTTCTTCGGCTTTCCCGAAATGCCCCAACGCCGCGAAGTCAGGAGCCTTGGATCAGGGGTTATCATTAACGCGGAGCAGGGCTATATTCTGACCAACTATCATGTCATCGAGAATACTGAAAATATCACGGTAACGCTTTATGATGAACGTGAAGTCAAAGCCAAAGTGGTCGGCATGGATAAACTAACCGATCTGGCGGTATTAAGCATCAAGGCGGATCATCTCACCGCATTGCCCATGGGTGATTCGGATAAACTCCGTGTCGGTGATTTCGTTGTCGCCATTGGCAATCCTTTCGGCTTGCGTCATACCGTTACGTCAGGCATTGTCAGCGCGCTGGGGCGCTCCAATATCAGATCCGGCGTAGATACCTATCAGGGTTTCATCCAGACGGATGCCTCGATCAATCCGGGCAACTCCGGTGGTGCTCTGGTGAATCTATCGGGTGAACTGGTAGGAGTCAACAGCGCCATACTCTCTCAGAGCGGCGGCAACATCGGCATAGGCTTTGCCGTTCCAACAAGCATCGCACGCAGTATCATCGGCCAACTGGTGGAATTCGGTGAGGTCAGGCGGGGTCAGTTGGGCGTAATCATTCAAGATCTGACGCCCGATCTAGCCAAGGCGCTGGATGTTCCCAAGCCAGTTCAGGGAGGCGTGATCGTTACGCAAGTGGTAGAGAATTCAGCGGCGGACAAAGCCGACATCAAAGTCGAAGATATCATTACCTCTATCGACAAACATCCTGTCAGCAGCGCCATGGAACTGCGCAATCAAGTCGGTCTTAAAAGAATTGGTGATGAGATAGAACTCGAAATTTGGCGTGATGGCAAAAAGAAAAACATTGCAGCCAAATTGCAAAAAGCATCACAAAGCGCCCTTGAGGAAAAACAGTCCATACATCCGAAGCTCGAAGGAGCGGCGTTGACCGATATTCCCTCATCCTCCCCATGGCAGAGTCAGGTAAAAGGGATTTATGTGGCTCATATCGAACCCGGTAGCCCGGCATCTCTTACTGGACTAAGCCCTGGAGATGTCATTTCATCCGTCAACCGACACGAGGTGGAATCGCTTGAGGATTTTCAACGTCACGTCAATAGCAACAGCAAAACCCTGCTTTTGCGTATTCATCGCGGTCGGGGGACGCTATTCCTGCTGATCAAGTAATCACCACAACATTCTGGTTAATACGCAGATCCGCTTAGCGGATCTGCGTATTCCCATGAGAGTAACTACGATATTGGATCTTGCCGCCGCTGTATTGCATAACAAACAGCGTAACGCCAATGATATCGCCATCATATTCTCAAAGGAAGGGAATCAGCAGGCTGCCGGGNTCTGCGCACACAATGAACCCGGAGCATAACCCCCAAGACCACATTCAAGTTGATAGACCAACCCGATCAAAGCCAGTTGCTTAGCAAAATACTGGCCTCACGTTCAGGACCCGTGGATACAAGCACAATGGGAACTCCGATGATCTCTTCTATCTTCTCCAGATAACAACGAGCAGCGTAGGGCAGGCNTTCAATCCTGTCAACGCCGCGCGTAGAGCTTTTCCAGCCAGGCAGCGTTTCATAGACCGGTTCACATTCTGGCCATAACAANCTATCATCCGGTGCTTCATCGAGCAAATCATCGCCGCAGCGATAGCCGACGCATATCGGAATGGTATCAAAATGGTCAAGCACATCGAGTTTGGTTATGGCAAGCATGCTCATACTGTTGTTCCTTGCCGTTTTTTTCAAAGCGGGTATATCCAACCAGCCACAGCGTCTGCGTCTTCCTGTAACCGCGCCAAGTTCTCCACCATGGCGGAATAACAAATCACCGGCATCATCATGAAGTTCAGTGGGGAACGATCCTGCCCCAACACGGGTCGTATAAGCCTTGGCAATCCCAAGGACTTCATCAAATTCTCGCGGCCCGATTCCCGTTCCTACCGAGGCATATCCAGCCACCGTATTGGAAGAAGTCACATAAGGATAGGTTCCATGATCCAGATCAAGCAGGCAGCCCTGCGCGCCTTCAAAAACCACATGCTTTTCGTTCTGTCGGTACCTGCCCAGCAAATTCGGAATATCCGCCAGCATCGGGGTCAGGTCTTCTACATACGAGAGGAGCATATCGAATACCGAATCCACATCAAATCGCTTTGCCCCGTAACAATGCTCCAGCATGAAGTTATGCGCATCCAGAATCGCTTCCAGCTGACTGCGCAAGGCCTCAGGGTTTCTCAAGAGGCTTAAGCGCAATCCACGGCGCGCTGCCTTATCTTCATAGGTCGGGCCGATACCACGAACCGTAGTACCGATAGCATTGCGACCCAGCGCCAACTCGCGCATTTTGTCCAGCATTTGGTGGCTGGGCAGTACGATTGCACAACCTGAACTAATCGCCAAACGGCTTCTGACTTCAATCCCTTGCTGTTCCAACCCGTGTATTTCTTCCACCAGAGCATCGGGCGCCACCACCGTTCCATTACCTATGAGACAATAGACGCCTTTGTGCAGAATACCCGAAGGTATCAAATGCAGCACCACGGTTTTCCCGGATACGACCAGGGTATGCCCAGCATTGTGACCGCCTTGAAAACGCACCACAGCAATAGCGTCTTCGGTCAGCATGTCAACGACTTTCCCTTTGCCTTCATCTCCCCACTGGGCGCCAACGACAATAATATTTTTACCCACGGTCATTCCATTTGGTTATGTTTGCCATCGAACTACTTTCCAATGCCCGGCATCATCGCGCTCCATAATATGAGTACAGTCCCTGATCTCATAGGGTAAAACCTGATCTGACAAAGCCAGAATCACGCGTTTTCCCTGCTGGCGTAATTGAGCGATCAGAAGACGTCCTTCGATATCATCAACAGGTACCGGCGCAAAGATAGATTCTCTGCTTGCAACCGTTTCTCCTGGCACCAANAATTGAACAATAGTTTTCAAATCGATGCTGAAGCCGGTCGCGGGTCGATTGAGACCATAGGCCACCCCAACCCCGTCATAACGACCACCCCGGGCGATATCCCACCCATGTCCGGGCAGAAATGCGGAAAAAACAATCCCCGTGTGATAACTGTAACCCCGCAATTCCGCCAAATCGACATGTATGGGCAGGTTCGGGGTTCGTTCACGCAATTTCATGGCTATGTTTTCCAGATAATCGACAGCCCCTTGGATTCTTGACCCTGCTGGGCTTAAGACCGATCGGGCATGCGAGAGAATATCCGGGTCTCCATTCAAATCCGGCAAAGCTGTCAGCATCCATTTGTTTTCGCTGGCGATATTCAGTCGCGACAAATAATCTTCCAGTTGTGGTTGATCCTTGTGCTGGATCAGCGTGAACAATTCCCGCTCTTCAGCCATGGATAAGTTGCTTTGATCCACCAGAGCGCGGAAAACATCCACATGCCCAAGAGAGAGATGCGTATCAGCCACGCCCGCGAGCTCAAGTACCTCAAGCATCAAATGCAGAATTTCCAGATCGCTGGTCAGTGAAGCACAACCAAACAGTTCAGCTCCGAATTGAAGCGGGCTCCGTGATCCCTGCCCTTCATTATTGGCGAAAAGAACGCTGTCGGCATAGCAATAACGAGCTGGCATATCCATACATATGCGAGCTTGATAGGCGTCAAAACGTGCAATCTGAGGTGATATATCCGCCCTGACCCCCATAACGCGACCACTCGCTTGATCGATCAGACGGAAAGTGCGCAAATCCAGATCCGCGCCGGTTCCAATAAGTAGAGAGTCCATAAATTCGACCAATGGCGGCATAATATGGTCGTAACCCCATTTATCCGCAAAATCCAGGGACTGACGGCGCAACCGCTCGATTCTTGCGGCTTCCTCAGGCATGCACTCATCAAACCCATCGGGAAGAAGCCATAAATCTTCAGTCGAAGCAGGCAATGATGTTGCGCTCATTCGCCGCTCTTAATTCCGCGACCAGACCCTTCCAGAATCGAGTCAAAATCAACAAGCAAACCTTGCGCATCAAACAGTAAATGATTATCTCCTTTCAGAAAACTTTCCTTATAAACCTTAATCCTTTGATAAAAATCGAAAAACTCCGGCGACTGACCATAAGCCCGCGCATAAATATCTGATGCCAAGGCATCACCCTCGGCGCGAATACTTTCTGCCTCACTGAACGCTTTGGCCAACAGAACTTCATTCTCTCGATCTGCCTGAGCGCGAATTATTTCACTGGCTTCACTACCTTCGGCGCGCAACTGTTTGGCAATGCTTTTCCGTTCCGCTTCCATGCGACGGAATACCGATTCACTCACCCCTTCCGGCAGATCAATGCGTTTGATGCGCACATCCAGCACTTCAATACCCAAAGAATCCGCCTTGGCACCGGCTTTCCCGGTCAATGAAGCCATGATTTCCACCCGCTGCTCGGAGACAGCCTCCTGTATTGTGCGTTTTCCGAATTCATTGCGCAGCCCATCCTTGATGATTTGCCCCAGGCGCAGAGTAGCATCTGCCGTCCCACCGCCGGTAGAACGATAAAAGCGCTCCATATCCTCAATGCGCCATTTAACAAACGCATCCACCAGCACATGTTTTTTTTCATAAGTCAGGAGCCTGGCAGGCGGAGCGTCAAGCGTCTGAATACGCCTGTCGAACCAGCGCACATTCTGGACCATTGGTATCTTGAAGTGAAGCCCCGGCTTAAGATGATCCTCCTTTATTTCTCCCAACTGGAAAAGAATCGCACCGAAACGCTGGTCAACCGTAAACAGGCTGCTATAAAAAAGCGCTAAAATGATTAATATAAAACCGACCATGGCCTGTCTGCCCGACATAATGACCTCCTATTGCTCTTCGGGAAGCGGAATTTGGCTGCCGACGTCACCTTGCTGGTGAACTTTAGGCATAAGAACCCAAGCATTATTGTTCTGCCCTTTCCCCCCTTGAGCCGGGGCCAATATATGCGTATTACCTGATGATCCAAGATCCAACATAGTCTTGGATCCAGATGAAAGCACCGATTCGATCATATCCAGAAATAACCTCTTTTTAAGCACTTCGGGTGAGGCTTCATAGGCTTGGTAAATGGCCATGAAACGGGCTGTTTCACCTTCCGCGCCAGAAATAACCTGTTGCCGGTATCCCTGCGCTTTTTCCATCAGACGGGCCGCACGCCCCCTGGCTTTTGGAATCACATCGTTGGCATAGGCCGTCGCCTCATTGCGCAGCCGCACTTCATCTTCCCGAGCCATGACGGCATCCTCAAAGGCATTCTGAACTTCAGATGGAGGCTGCGCATCCTGAAGATTGACCGCGGTCACCATTAAACCACTGTTATATTGATCAAGCACAGTCTGCAGGATTTCCTGTGTCATAGTGGCCACTTCACTACGACCCTCTCCGAGAACAAAATCCATTTTCGCCTGACCAATCACTTCACGAATGGCGGCACTACCGACATCCTTAAGCGTTGCATCAGGCTGTTGCAAATTAAAAAGGTAATCCGCCACATCAAGAACCCGATACTGTATGGCCCACTCCACCTCGATGATATTCTCATCCGCGGTAATCATCGTACCGGTTTCATTAGTCACCCTGATACGATCAACCTTAATGAATTCAACGCGCTCTACCGGGAAAGGCACATGCCAGTGGGGGCCGGGAGTCATGGTTCGTTGATACGCTCCAAACCGGAACACCACTGCCTTATCGCCAGTCTGCACGATATAAATGCCCGAGGCGACCCATACCAGCGCCAATATGATAACCGATCCGGCGATCAACATATTGATGGCTGCATTGTTATTGCCGGGACCTTTAGGAGATGGCTCTCCACCGTTCCACTGCCGCTGCAATTTTTTAAGCCACTCGGTCAACTCGGCGAATTGTCCTCTATCAGGCTTCCGCTTTCCCCAAGGATCATGGCCATTGCCAGGTTCTTTCCAAACCATAAGCTTTTTACCTGTTTAGTTTATTTTCATAATCATGACATGATGCTCACATATCTGCGAAGCTTGCCATATCAACTCTTTACAAGTTCCATTAAAACATCGTTGTTACCAAAAAGCACGCGGTCACGCCAGAACAAGAGAGCAAACATTAACCCAAAACATGCTGTTCATTCAATTGCTGGAAAAGCTTTGGCATAAGCTCAACCTGCATATCCCAGCCATCATCGACAGGGTGATCACTCAGAACCTTCCCGCTGTGATAAATATGTGAACGCAAAGCGCCCTGATCCAAACCCAGATGGACACGACATACCACCACGCTGCCACATAGTCGCCGCTGGATCTCTTGCTCCAGTTCGTGCATTCCCCAGCCATCCCGAGCGGATACATAGATCCCGGATGGCACAACACAGGGCGAGGCAGGATCTTTGGCCCGGGGGATCGAAGAAAGCTGATCGACCTTGTTGAACACCAGCAGCCGTTGTTTCGATGCGCCGATCTGTTCCAGAACCGTATTAACATCCTCAATATGATCCCAGAATTCGGAATCACTGACATCAACGACATGCAGTAAAAGATCCGCATCCCGAACTTCCTCAAGGGTAGCATGGAAAGCAGCTACAAGATCATGTGGCAATCCATGGATAAACCCCACCGTATCGCTCAAAAGCACCGATGCGCCACCATGAAGTTTTATGGCACGCACCATCGTATCAAGGGTCGCGAAAAGCTGATCCGCCACATAAGCCCGATCCAATCCTGTCAATGCGTTAAACAGCGTCGATTTTCCGGCATTGGTATAGCCAACCAATGCCACAACGGGGTGTTGGTTTCTACGTCTGGACTGTTTTTGCTGATGGCGTTGCCTCTCAAGTTTATCAAGCCGATCTTTCAGAACTCGGATGCGTTTCTGAACCAGACGTCGATCTGTTTCCAACTGGGTTTCGCCCGGACCGCGCAGACCGATGCCCCCCTTCTGCCTTTCAAGGTGAGTCCAACCCCGCACCAGACGCGTTGAAAGATGGCGCATTTGAGCGAGTTCGACCTGTAATTTCCCTTCAAAGGAGCGAGCCCGGCAGGCAAAAACATCAAGGATCAAGCCTGTTCGATCCAGCACTCGACATCCAAGTTCATTCTGTAAATTGCGCTCCTGAATCGGAGACAGCGCATGATCAATGAAGACCAGATCCACGCCATATTGGCATACGGCATCTTTCAAATCCTCAAGTTTCCCCGCTCCGATAAGCGTACGGGGATTGAACTCTCTGAGCGGCGCAAAAAGTTGTGCCACCGGATTGGCCCCGGCTGCACGTGCAAGGCTTATGAACTCATGTACCCCCGACGTCTCCGGACTCTTATGTGGATGCACCAGCACCACATCGTTTAACCCGGATGCAATGTCGGAATATTGCTTATCACTCATTCTTCCAGAACATCATCATCGTCGTCATCATCCCATCCATCGTCTTTCGGATCATTGCTTTTGCGCGAGATATCAATGCGAAATGCACGACCAGGAACAATGGTCGAAATCGCATGTTTATATATCATTTGGTTCATATTGCTGCGCAAAACAATCACAAACTGGTCAAATGATTCTATCTGGCCCTGCAACTTGATTCCATTAACCAGATAAATAGAAACAGGAATTTTTTCCTTACGCAAAGCGTTCAGGAATGGCTCCTGCAAAGATTGGCCCTTTGCCATTTGGCTCTCCTTATATTCGTACGTTTATGGCCAACAGAATATTCAAACTGTCATCCTCAATGTTTAGCCACATTAATATCCGTTTCCTAAACTCTCAGGACAGCGATGCTGCACCCTGTTTATATTATAAACGCAAAAGGAAATACTCTGAAAACAAGCTGACAGCCCACTCAAAGCCAGTGACCGGCTTTTTTCGCTTTGGCGGATAAATAACCAGCATTATGCTCATTGGCAGCGAAGCGATGAGGCACGCGTTCAACGATATTGATGCCGGACTCCCGCAAAGCGGTCACCTTTAACGGATTATTGGTCAACAAGCGCACCGCATCGACCCCGATATGACGCAATATGGCAGCGCCTACAGAAAAATTGCGCTCATCCGGACGGAATCCGAGAGCCACGTTAGCATCCACAGTATCAATGCCGCGATCCTGAATGTTATAAGCCTTCAGCTTATTGATCAATCCGATGCCTCGACCTTCCTGTGAAAGATACAAAAGGATCCCGCCGCCCTCACGTTCAATCACCGCAATAGATCCCCGCAACTGTTCACCACAATCGCAACGGAGGCTGCCGAGCAAATCCCCGGTAAAACATTCCGAATGCATCCGAACCAAAACAGACCCGGAGAAATCAGGTTGACCCACGATAACAGCCAAATGATCCCGCCCTGGCCAATGAGAACGAAAAGCCAGAACCTGAGCGTCACCGGCCTCCATGGGCACACGAGCCTGAACAGCGCATGGTTCAATGCCCACTCCCTCAAGAATATTCCTGACCTGCTGCCACTGAATGCTCGCCAACTCGTCGGGGCGCTTTCGACACGGGATCATGATGGCTGCCGGAAGTAATTCGGCTGTTTTTACAAGAGCAACCGCTTTCGCCCCATTTTTATGATTGCTATCTCCCCCGAGGGACTCCATGCTGACATTGTGCAAATGGCGCACGATACCCAGAATGTCGAAGCAACCGTCTGCATCGAGGTGCGATAACGAGTAAATCAGAATATCGTCATCGCTCTCGACCTGTAAACCATGAAAAAATGCCAATTGTCTGCTAATGATGAGAAACGGCTCTGCTTCAGCCCAATCCGCCAAAGCGCTGACACCCTCTGCGCTGAAAACTTCAGCCGCCATGATCAACCATGTGTTACCATGATCGCACAAAGCCACCGGACGCCCACGACGTAATTCATAGATGCATCGTTCCACCGCCACGTCATCGCCAAGAGCAGGATAGGGCTTCCGTGAAGATGAAAACCCCTTGGAATCTTGTTGCATTATTAAATCTCCATGTCCCAGCATAGCATCACAAGATGCTAAATGAAGAACTGCTATGCATGATCAAGTCTATCGATACCTCGATCATGCGCGCTCTGCTGAGTTTTCAATTGAATGAATGTTCACACATCACAAACTGAGCTATCGCACTGGTTCCAGCCAAGCCATAAAGTAAGCATAGCATTGCTATAGCTCGCGCGACCCCTATAATTATAGGAAATAATGCATCTGAATCCTACTCATGGAGACTCTGAACAAGTCATGAACTCGTAACTTGCGTCCCTTATGCCCGGCTTTATTGTTGACAATCTGCGCAATAGACTTGGCTATCGCGTGCAATTTACGTCTCGAATCTGAACATAATGAACTACAATCACCTTCGTCCAGACTTGATCAGAGGCTCCTTAAGTATTAATCACGCGTCTCCATACACCAATATTTTAGCGCAAACTATTTGAGAACAAAGCTGCGTTATTCCCATACCCGGGATATTCAAGTATCCGACCAATAGCGCAATTATATATAATTATCCTTAAAGATCGCCAATGAAATACCTGACATCCACGCAAGATTCGCCTGAAGAACATTGCAATATGTGGTGCTTACTGCTCGCCTTAAAAGCATTTTATCACGAACCCGGAACATCCTCAGGCATAACGGTTGAGCAACAGAATCAGACGTGGATCATCCATATCCATTCCATTCCGGCATGGACACATATCCGCAACGGCTGCATTGTCGAATCTTCCATAGCCTGGACGACAGAAGATCGGCAAATGCTGAGTCTGTACTGGCCGGTTGTAATGGGNCAATCGCCTGACAGGCCTTATGTCATCGCGCACCTCGGACAAAGCCTCGACGGGCGCATCGCCACTAACAGCGGGGATTCCTGCTATATCACCGGGCCGGCCAATCTCGACCACCTGCATCGCCTGCGCGCCCTTTGCGATGCGGTTCTGGTGGGCTCCGGCACCGTTGCCCGTGACGATCCTCAACTCACCGTTCGAAGAATCCCTGGCCCTCAACCTATCCGCATAGTGCTGGATACGGAAGCGCGCCTGACTGATCAATACCGAATGTTCACCGATGGTGCTTCACCGTCGTGGATATTATCAGCGCAAGATGCTATCAGTGACCAAGGTGTCTCGACCCGACATCTTGGCTTCCCACGTGGAAGTCGTGGGATCGACCTCAAATCAGCCCTGTGTCTTTTAAAAAAGCGGGGAATTACGCGTTTGTTCGTTGAAGGTGGTGGTATCACGGTTTCGCGGTTTCTTGAGCAAGATATGCTTGATCGACTACAGATCACTGTTGCACCTGTGATTCTGGGATCAGGACGCCGCAGCATCAATCTTCCAGTGATTGACACACTTGATGAAGCCCGGCGCTTACATGTCCGCCATTTCAAGCAAGGCGAGGATATCATGTTCGATTGTGATCTTTCCTGTGACTGAGTGCACCGCTCTGTGGATAGAAGCGCCCTATAGCGCAACTCTTCGCAGCACGAAGCTTGCTGAGCCAAAAAAAAACGAGCTGTGCATACGCGCTCGCTGCAGTGCCATCAGTCGCGGCACGGAAAAACTGGTTTACCAGGGGCGCATTCCCGAGTCGGAATATGGCCGCATGCGCTGTCCGTTTCAAAAAGGCGACTTTCCATTTCCCGTTCAATATGGCTACAGTATGGTCGGGGAAGTCGTTTCCGGTGATGAATCGTGGCTCGGAGCATCCATCTTCACCTTACACCCCCATCAGGATCTTTTTTGCATCCCGGTCAGCGCAGCCCACCGAATCCCATCAGCACTGCCTTTGCAGCGAGCAGTTCTGGCCGCCAACATGGAAACCGCCCTCAATGTACTATGGGATGCCTCGCCCCATATCGGCGAGCGTATCACTGTGATCGGCGCCGGCGTTCTGGGTTGCCTGATCGCATCACTGGCCGCAACCATACCCGGAACCGAGGTTGATCTCATCGACATCCGTCCCGATCGCGCAGTGCTTGCGCAACGATTGGGGTGTACATTTCACCAACCCGATGCGGCGCTCGGGAATTCAGAACTGATCCTGCATGCCAGTGGTACAGAGTCCGGCTTGAAACTCGCATTAGAACTCGCGGCTTTTGAAGGGCGTGTGATCGAAGTCAGCTGGTTTGGCGATACGTCAATCACTCTGCCGCTGGGAAAGGCTTTTCACAGCCGGAGATTGCAGCTGATATCTTCGCAGGTCGGGCAAGTATCCAGCACTATGCGAGGTCGGCGCAATCACACACAACGCATGGCGCTGGCACTTTCTCTGCTGAACGATCCGCGTCTTGATGTCTTGCTCGAGCCCGGCATCCCATTTGCCGAAGCGCCGCAGGCTCTCAAATATGCCTGCGACCCGGAGAATAAGCTATTATGTCAGATCATCGAATATTGACATCAACCTTCTTTACCCATGTTCAAGCAGGATAATGGATGTACAGCCTGACCGTTACCGAACCCTTGATGATCGCCCACAGCCTGCGCGGAGATGTTTTTGGCCCGGCGCAGCGTCTGCATGGTGCTACGTATGAAGTGGAACTGACCCTGCACTGCCAGCAGTTGAGCGCCGATGGAATCGTCGCGGATATCGGAATGCTCTCGGTATTGCTCAAGGAAATACTTGCACCATGGAATCTGCAGAACCTGGATGATCTAGCCGATTTTTCCAGAGAAAACAGCACCACCGAGATTCTGGCTTTCCGCGTTCATCAACAAACAAGCGCCTTGATCCGCCAGAATCGCTTCGGTACTGACATGCCACGGCGTATCAATGAAATATCCGTCTTGCTTCGGGAATCGAGCCGGGCATGGGCAGGGTATCGTGGCTCGCTTTGATGACGACCCATTGGGCACTTGCCGGTTCATTACAACCGATCAGCGGTGGCAACCTCTATGACCAACATATTATTGAAGGGCTAAAGCAAACGGGGCATTCGATCCGTTGTCATGAACTCGAAGGCTGTTTTATCCCTCCGGATTCCGAAGCCTTCACTGCCGCCGAAAACCTGCTCATGTACATCAAATCAGAGCCTCTCGTCATTGATGGATTGGCACTGCCTGCTTTCGCCCCCATGCTGGCTTCACAGCGCTTTGATAGCCCGATCATTGCACTGGTGCATCATCGGCTTGTTCATGAAACCGGACTTCCAGAACCAATCATACAACAACTCGATGTGCTCGAACGGGAAGCGCTTTCACATGCCGAGATGATTCTATGCACCAGTCCTTTCACCGCCGATGATATCCAGAAAAACCTGAAACTTACCGCCCGCCCCGGGATCATTCTTCCCGGCGTAGCATTTGATACCCCACGCTCACGCTTCCGGAGACGAAGCAAGCCATTGAAAATGCTCAGTGTCGGCAATATCGTCCCGCGCAAAGGCTATCTGGAACTCATAGAAGCCCTGTCAGACCTTCATCAGTATCCCTGGAAACTGCGGATCATAGGCGATACCTCTCGCGATCCAGCTTATTTTCACCGCTTGTGCGCGCGAATCCAGCGCTCCAGGCTCAACCAGCGCATTCACTGGATCGGCATTGCAGATAAGAATGTTTTGCGCCAGGCTTATCGACATGCCGATCTATTCATCCTGCCATCCCGGCACGAAGGTTATGGAATGGCACTCGCGGAAGCAACCCAGTGTGGGCTTCCCA
>JGI24723J26617_10002215_pt1 | contig 15722 bp, 19 predicted proteins | sample Cruoilmetagenom6_FD_26617 | JGI IMG/M metagenome (IMG submission 26617)
ATTTGGATTAATCACAAAATACTTTTTGCGATCACCAGTCTTTGTAAAATACGTCAGCTTATTTAAGCTTTGTAAATGATTGAGGTGCGTAGATATGCTGCTTTTACTTGCACATAAATTTTGAACTAAATCTTCAAATGAAACACCTCTTTTGCCGGTTAGAATACAATATGCCATGATTCTACCAGCCAAAGGAGCTAGCTGTTCTTTTTGCTCCATATGCACGCCTAGCTTCTCAACTAACTTGCATTTTTCATTATTTTTGTCCATAACGATGGTAGTATTTATTGGGCAAAAGTACGATTGGTTCGGAAGTTACCGAACTAATAGGTGTTAAAAAAATGTTAAACAGTTATTTCTAGATTCTATCCGTTATTGCGGTACGGTAAGGGGAGGAGTACTACGACCTCAATGCACCAATTTTAGGAAGTTTTGAAGGGTTGGATTTCTGTTTTCTTGGTTCCAGACCATCGATAAAACTGCGCGCTGTGGTACCGCTTCAAGCGGGATGAATTTAATGGCTCTATCATATCCGTATTGCAAGGATTGCGGTACAATAGAGAGTCCGAAATTATTTTCAACCAAGGTAAAAATAGAACTTGCATGAATGGTATTATGGCTCACTAGGGGCGTAAAACCACTGTCGTCAAAAAGTTGCATAACTTGTTCAAAATACGAGGGACTATAGGCCGGGTCAAACAAGATAAACTGCTCGTCCTTGAGTTGCGATAATTCCGTAAAGTTTTGTGCATCTATGGCATGATTTTCAGGTAGAACTAGGCAAAAGGGTTCTTGCAGTACCGCTTGGATGGCTATGCCTCGTGGTACGCGTTCCATCCGTACAAAGCCCACATCAATTTTTCGTGATAACACCCCGTCTAGCTGTTCTTGGTTATCCATTTCACTCAGGTTAAACGAAACCTTGGGGTGTTCTTTCCTAAATTTTAACATCAACTCAGGTATCAATTGTTGCATGGCAGATCCTACATAGCCAAACGATAAATCCCCCTGCGCCCCTTCAGCAACTAGTTTTGCGTGATGAATAATATGAGTTAAATTTTGAAAGTGCAACGCTAGTTCTTTTTTTAGATAGCTACCCGATTGGGTTAAGGTTACCTTTCTATTATGACGTTCAAATAGTGCAAACCCTAATGACGCTTCAAGTTGCTTGATTTGCCTGCTCAATCCCGGTTGCGAAATAAACAAGCGTTCTGCCGCTTTTCTAAAGTGAAGTTCTTCGGCCACAGTCATAAAATAATGGAGGTGTCTACTGCTGATTTGATTACTCATAGGTATCAATTATTAACATTAATAGTCTTAATTGGCATCAAAAATAGACATAACTTTGTAAAAACCACAATTATATACGCCATGAAATTTAACTATGGAATAGATCACCTAACTGTTGAACAGGTTCTTGCCATTGCCAAGGGCACGCTTCAAGCTCAAATTACGCCCGAAGCTGCTTCACGCATAAATGCCTGTAGGGCTATGGTAGATCAAATGGCCAATTCAAACAAAGCTGTTTACGGTATAAATACGGGCTTTGGACCGCTCTGTGACGTGCAAATTTCTGCTGCAGAAACCAGTCAACTTCAAGAAAATTTATTACTTACCCATGCCGTAGGTGTAGGTGATCTGATTGATTCATCGCTATCAAAAATCATGATGATATGCAAGGTTCATGCGTTATGTCAAGGCTTTTCGGGAATTCGTCTCGAGGTTATTGAGCGAATTATTTATTGCATTGAGCATGACTTATTGCCTGTAGTTCCTTGTCAAGGATCTGTTGGAGCCTCTGGTGATTTAGCGCCTTTATCTCATTTATTTCTCCCCTTATTAGGGGAAGGTGACTTTTGGATAGATCAACATATCATTCCCGCAAAAGAAGTTTTAGCTAGCCATGGTTTGGCTCCTATAAAATTAGTAGCCAAAGAAGGACTCGCCCTCATCAATGGAACCCAATTTATTTTGGCCCATGCCATTAAGGGCCTAGACCAAATGAAGTACTTGCTTGATCTAGCCGATGTTTGTGGTGCTATGAGTATTGAAGGGTATCGCGGAAGCGCATCTCCCTTTAAGGCGGCCCTACATCAAATTAGGCCTTTTAAAGGAAATCTTCGGGTTGCAGAACGCATGCGTCGTCTTTTTAAAGATTCTGAAAACATTACCTCGCATGAAACCTGTGAGCGGGTGCAAGATCCATATTCTATGCGGTGTATCCCACAAGTACACGGTGCCTCACGCAATGCCTATTACCACCTAGAAGAAATGGCAGAAGTTGAAATGAATGCAGTGACTGACAATCCTATTGTCTTAAGTGAAACCGAAGCCATTTCAGGGGGAAATTTTCACGGACAACCCTTGGCCATGGTCTTAGACTACGCGTCTATTGCAGCCGCTGAATTAGGGAACATTTCAGATAGACGCAGCTATTTACTCTTAGAAGGAAAGTATGGCTTACCGCGATTATTAACGGAAGCTGGGGGCCTTAACTCTGGATATATGATTCCTCAATACACCACTGCCGCCTTGGTAACCGAAAACAAATCGCTTTGTTTTCCGCCGTCTGCCGATAGTATTCCCACCTCCCTTGGACAAGAAGATCACGTTTCTATGGGGAGTATTTCGGGACGACAATTCAATCAAATTCTCGGCAATTTAGAAAAGATCTTAGCCATAGAATTAATGTATGCTACGCAGGCAATGGAATTTAGACGTCCGCATACCTTTTCGGATATTTTAGAAAAGAACCTTGCGCTAATTCGCAGCAAGGTAGCCAAACTCGAAAACGACCGACTCTTAAAAGATGATATTAATGCCATGATTGACCTCGTACGTACGCGATCTATTCATGTTCAAGCCTAAGCCCTATGAATTTCAAGCATCAAATCCTTCAGGGAATCCCTGATACCTTACCCGCCCCAAAGCCGTATCCAGCGCAAGCTAACCGTGCACCAAAACGAAAGGATAGTTTAACGAAAGACGAAAAAACCTTAGCCATTCGCAATGCCCTACGGTATTTTCCAACCGCATGGCATGCCGAATTGGCTGCGGAATTTGCCGATGAACTACACGCTTATGGTCGAATTTATATGTATCGATTTAAACCTGATTATGCCCTCTATGCTAGACCTATTGAGGCCTACCCAAGTTGTTCGTTACAGGCAGCCGCTATCATGGTAATGATTCAAAACAACCTTGATCCTGCAGTAGCCCAACATCCCGAAGAACTAATTACCTATGGAGGTAACGGGGCTGTATTTCAAAATTGGGCACAATACCTGCTAACCATGCAGTACTTAGCCACCATGAGTGATGAGCAAACCTTACACCTGTATTCTGGGCACCCCATGGGTTTATTTCCATCGTCGGCACATGCACCACGGGTGGTGGTAACCAATGGTATGATGATACCCAACTATTCAAGTCCCGATGATTGGGAGAAGTTTAATGCCTTAGGCGTGACCCAATACGGCCAAATGACCGCCGGTTCTTTTATGTATATCGGACCACAAGGCATTGTGCACGGCACTACAATTACGCTAATGAATGCCTTTAGAAAAATCTTAGCACCCAATGAAACTACGGAAGGTAAGATCTTTTTAACCGCAGGATTGGGCGGAATGAGTGGGGCACAGCCCAAGGCTGGAAACATTGCAAAATGCATAACGGTTTGCGCTGAAGTAAATCCCAAAGCCGCACAAAAAAGACATGCACAAGGTTGGGTAGACGAACTCATTGACACGATGGAAGCCTTACTTGAACGCGTTAAAAAAGCCCAAACCCACAACGAAGTTGTTTCTATTGCCTATATCGGTAATGTGGTGGAAGTCTGGGAGCGCTTTTACGAAGAGGATATCTTTATCCATGTGGGGTCTGATCAGACTTCATTGCATATACCGTGGACGGGTGGGTATTATCCTATTGGACTATCCTACGAAGAGGCCAATGCCATGATTCGCCAGGACCCTGCCACGTTCAAATTAAAAGTTCAAGCCTCTCTACGGCGTCATGCGGCGGCAATAAATCGTCATACCGCCAAGGGTACCTACTTCTTTGATTATGGCAATGCATTTTTACTGGAAGCCTCGCGTGCTGGAGCCGATATTATGGCCGACAATGGCATAGACTTTAAGTATGCATCCTATGTGCAAGACATTTTAGGGCCAATGTGCTTTGATTATGGCTTTGGTCCTTTTAGATGGGTATGTACCTCGGGCAAACCGGAAGATTTAGATGTAACAGATCAGCTTGCTGCAGAAGTATTGACCAAGATTATGACTAGCGCACCCGATGAAATTTCTTTGCAGATGCAAGATAATATTACGTGGATTAACGATGCTAAGAAAAACAAGATGGTGGTGGGATCGCAGGCGCGTATTTTATACGCTGATGCGGAAGGNCGAAGCAAAATTGCTGCNGCCTTTAATCAGGCNATTGCCGCTGGTAAAATTGGCCCTGTGGTCATTGGAAGAGACCATCATGACGTTAGTGGTACCGATTCTCCTTACCGAGAAACCTCAAATATTTACGATGGCAGTAAGTTTACTGCCGACATGTCAATCCACAACGTTATTGGAGACAGCTTTAGAGGTGCCACCTGGGTATCCATTCACAACGGTGGAGGAGTAGGCTGGGGAGAGGTGATGAATGGTGGGTTTGGACTTGTTTTAGATGGGAGTCCCGAAGCAGACGCCCGATTAAAATCGATGTTATTTTACGATGTAAACAACGGGATTGCGCGCCGTAGTTGGGCGAGAAACGACGAAGCTATGTTTGCCATTAAGCGAGAAATGGCTCGCAGTCCTGAATTAAAAGTTACCTTGCCAAACCTTGTTGATAATCAACTATTAAAATCCCTGTTTGAATGAAGCTACTCGTTAAAAATATTAAATCTTTAGTACAAGTTCGCCCGCAAGGAGTGCATTTCCTTGCCGGAGAAGCCATGAAGGAATTACCGCAGATAAACAACGCCTACCTAAGCGTGGAAGACGGACGGATAACAGGGTATGGCGCAATGGACGATTGTCCGAAAGGTCCGTTTGATCAGCATATTGATGCCACGGGAAAAATGGTCTTGCCCACCTGGTGTGATTCACATACCCATATCGTCTACGCTGGAAATCGCGAGGGCGAATTTGTTGACCGAATTAAGGGACGCTCGTATGAAGAAATTGCAAACAGTGGAGGAGGGATCCTCAACTCTGCTACAAAATTACAAGCGAGCGCTGAAGAAGCCCTATTTCAACAAGCCAAAACACGGGTAGAATCGGTCCTTCGCATGGGTACTGGTGCCTTAGAGATTAAATCGGGGTACGGCTTAACCCTCGAAGCGGAAATAAAAATGTTACGGGTCATTAAACGGATTAGCGAGACCTATCCCATTCCTGTGCAGGCCACCTTTTTAGGCGCACATGCCATTCCAGCCGCTTATAAACACAATAAACAAGGGTATATCGAGCTTTTAACAGATGAAATAATGCCCCTTATTGCCAATGAAAAACTCGCTTCCTTTGTTGATGTTTTTTGTGAAGAAGGTTATTTCTCGGTAGAAGACACCCACTTTATCTTGGCCGCAGGAAAAAAACACGGACTCGTCCCTAAAATACACGTCAACCAATTCAACGCTATTGGAGGAGTTCAAGCAGGCGTAGCACATCAAGCGCTATCAGTAGATCACTTAGAAGTCATGCGCCCTGAGGATATTGACGCTTTAAAAGGCACAACCACCATGCCAGTAGCCTTACCGGGATGTTCCTACTTTTTAAGCATTCCCTATACCCCGGCGCGGAGCATGATTGATGCCGGACTCCCTTTAGCCTTAGCGACCGACTACAACCCAGGGTCTTGTCCGTCAGGAAACATGAACTTTGTTGTGGCCACCGCTTGTATTAAAATGAATATGACCCCAGAAGAGGCCATTAATGCCGCTACGCTTAACGGTGCCTATGCCATGAATCTCGCTGATGAAGTGGGGAGTATTACGGTAGGCAAAAGAGCCAACTTCATCTTGACTAAGGCCATCCCTAGTTATGCTGAAATTCCGTATTCTTTTGGCGAAAATAAGATTGAGACTACGTTTATTAACGGACTACCTATCAGTTAATTATGATTGAATTTAATCCTGAAAAAAACACCTATCGTCCCGCTACGTATGAAGCCCCTGCGGCACGATTTTGGACGGGTAGACCGAGTAATCCTGATGTGGGAAATCAATATTGGCATCAAGAAATTACCCGTGTTGATTTACGCGATACCGCAAACCAATCGGCCATTGATATTGCCTTGATAGGCTATGTTTGTGATGCGGGAGTACAACGAAATTTAGGAAGAATTGGTGCTGCCGGGGGTCCCGAAGGAGTGCGCGAGCGCTTAGCAAAACTGCCGATTCATTTTAATGATAAGGTGGTGGCCGATGTGGGCGATATAGTCTGTCTAGACCAGCATATGGAAGCCTGTCAAGCCTTGTATGCGCATGCGTTTAGCACATTAATAGCTCGAGGAATTTTTCCTATTGCCATTGGTGGCGGACACGACATGGCCTACGGGTCATACCGTGGAATAAAACAAGCCTTGGCGGCCAACGCAAGGTCAGGTAGGGTAGGAATTATCAACTTTGATGCACATTTCGACCTTCGCCCGGTAGAAGACCTTCCCAATTCAGGAACTCCCTTTAATCAGCTAATTACCGAATATCAGGCCCAAGGAGAAACGGTAGATTATTTTGCCATTGGCATCCAGCATCAATCAAATACCAAAGAACTCTTTGATATTGCGACTGACAACCGTGTTCAATATGCAATTAACTACGATTGTGAATCGTCTACCGCAGATATTCAACGCTTACAAGAACGCTTGTTGCCATTTCTTGCCGCAAACGATTATGTGTATATAACTATTGATATGGATGGGTTTTCATCGGCCTACGCGCCTGGAGTAAGNGCCCCATCACCCTTAGGGTTTACCCCCTTTTTTGTTTTTAAACTCTTAAAATTTCTTTTTGACACCAACAAGGTAATTGCCTGTGATATTGCGGAATTAAATCCCGCACTAGATCGAGATAGTTTAACGGCAAACCTCGCAGCGAAGTTGGTAGATTATATGGTGATGATTAGATAAAGGAGCTGGGCTAGTCACCCTAGGTTTTTAGGCTATAAAAAATGGAGAACGTATGGCTCTAATATCGTTAATGCCCAGGGGCTTGTTGACGATTTAACAGGTGCATTTATCCCTCTGTCTATAGCTCAGACGTTAATCTGTTGGGCGATGCATTTTAGACATCACGAGTTCCTACAACGCGTACTTCCGTTATTTATACCTATTTTTGCAGCAAATTACGGGCATGGAATCTTTCGAGGACTTTAAAATATCAAAACAATTACAGTATGCAATAGCCGATCTTGGGTATGAGAAGCCTACACCAATTCAAGTGGAGGCATTTTCTGTAATCCGGAGTGGTCGAGATGTTGTAGGAATTGCACAAACAGGTACAGGAAAAACCTTTGCCTATATGCTACCTATATTACAGGATTTGAAATTTTCAAAAGAGGTACATCCACGAATTTTGATTTTAGTGCCCACCCGTGAATTGGCAATTCAAACCACCGAAGAAATTGAAAAATTCAGTAAGTACCTCAATGTTCGGGTACAGGCAATTTACGGAGGTGTAAATATCAATATGCAAAAGCAAATGGTGGCCCAAGGTACAGACATTATTGTGGCAACCCCGGGACGATTATACGATTTAGTCTTAAGCAGAGCACTTCAGCTTAAAAATATTAAGAAGTTGGTCATTGATGAAGTAGATATTATGCTTGATTTAGGCTTCCGATTTCAATTGACTAACCTGTTTGAATTAATCCCTCAAAAACGTCAGCATATTTTGTTTTCTGCAACCATGACGGATGATGTAGATCACCTGATTCAACAATTTTTTAAAAATGCAGAAACCATTACCATTGCGGTAAGTGGTACGCCCTTAGCTAATATTGAACAACGTACCTATGCGGTACCAAATTTTTATACCAAAATCAATTTAGTACGTCATTTATTAGCCGACGAAGCGATGGAGAAAGTGCTTGTTTTCGTTTCCAACAAACGCAACGCCGATCGTGTGTTTACTGAATTAGAACCCGATTTTGGCGCCGACATTGCGGTGATCCACTCTAATAAAACACAGAATTACCGAATTCGGGCTATAGATAACTTTAATGCGGGACGAGTGCGTATTTTAGTCAGTACTGATATCATGTCTCGCGGATTAGACTTAGATAAGATTTCACATGTAATCAATATTGACACCCCGCGCTATGCTGAAAACTATATGCATCGTATCGGACGAACGGGTAGGGCAGAACAGGAAGGTCATGCGGTTTTACTTTATACCGAAAGAGAAATCCCCGCAAAGGAAGACATCGAACAGTTAATGGAGATGAAAATTCCAACATGTGAATTTCCTTCTGGAGTGGAGCACTCAAAACGCTTACTTCCGTCAGAGCAACCCAAAGATCCAAATGCCACCAACGATCGTCAAATTGAACGAGACCCACAGGCAAATTCCGGGTTTCACGAAAAGAGCTTAAAAAATCAAAAGACCAACCAAGGAGGATCGTACCAACGAAAAATTGAGAAGAAATATAAAAAGCCAAAAACGCGGGGGGACAAAAACTATAATAAACGAAATAAAAAATAGTTATTTTTACTATTCTTTTAGCTTGCAGCCTTAGTTTTGCAACACATCTAACGCATAATCTACAGGGTTTAAGGAGACAATTAAATAAATTCGGATAAATTTGTCCGAAATTATTTTATGATGTATCTTTGGCCTAAATAATAGCACCCATGTTTTCAAAGACTTGCGAATACGGAATTAAATCTACCCTCTTTATTGCCACTCAATCGTTGCAAGACCGACGGGTAAGTTTAAAGGAAATTGCCGAAGAAATAGATTCTCCGGTAGCGTTTACAGCAAAAATATTACAGCGACTGGTTAAGGCGGATATTATTGGGTCGGTTAAAGGACCAAATGGCGGGTTTAAAATAGACCGGGAGCAATTAACACAGCTAAAACTGTATCAAATTGTCCGGGCCATTGACGGGGATTCTATTTATAATGGATGTGGACTTGGGCTAAAACAATGCAATGAAGACCAGCCTTGTCCGCTACACGATAAATTTGTTGCCATTCGTGGAAATTTAAAAACAATGTTGGCAGAAACCAATGTATATGAATTGGCTACGGGTATTGAAACGGGACTTACCTGTTTAAAACGGTAAAAAAAATTTAAACTAATAAAGGACAAAAAGGTCTTTTTATTAAGTCAACTTTAGAATAAAATCAAAAAACATGAGAGGAGGGAAGGGCTTCACTCACTTTAACATGCAAAAAAGAGACATTACCCAACTAGAAGACATTCATGTTTTAGTACATGAATTTTATGCCAAAGCACGCGTTCACCCTTTATTGGGACCCATCTTTAATGGTGTGATAAAAGATCAATGGCCGGTTCATTTAGAAAAGATGGTTCGTTTTTGGCAAACGGTATTACTCAGTGAGCATACGTATGCTGGGGCGCCATTTCCAGTACATATAAATTTGCCTTTAACAGCACTACATTTTGAGCAGTGGATTGCTTTATTTGTAGCCACGGTACACGAAAATTTTGAAGGCGAAAAAGCGGAGGAGGCCATAGATCGAGCACAAAAAATGGCCGTAATGTTCTCATATAAACTGGCCGCCATCGCTAAACAACGTCAACACCCACATGAAAACAATTGACCGCAACGCCTTACAAATAGCGGCCGTATTTATATGGATTGGGTTTGTGTGCGCCATTAGTTTTATGGAAGCTTGGTTAAAATTTACTGCACCGGGCATTAGTATTCCGTTGGGATTAGGGATTGGTCGTATAGTCTTTCATGCCTTAAGTATGGTAGAATGGACCTTGTTTATTAGTATTTTATTGTGCCGTTTGTTTAGCAAACCGCCCCATGTTATCATCACAACGCGCCTTTTACTCAGCCTTTTTATGTTGCTTGGTATTCAGCGCATCTGGTTGCTTCCAGCATTAGATATTCGTGCAGAGGCCTTGATTAATGGCCAAGCCATTACTGCTTCGTATCTACACCTTTATTATGTGCTCCTTGAAATTGCTAAGCTGGTGCTCTTGGGCTGGTTAGGTTTACGCTATATCACTGCAAGACAACCTGCAGTAGATAAACACCCTGAATTAACAAATTAAAAACACCCTATTATGAATGACTTATTAGAAAAAAATATTGGAGAAATAGTAGCCAATGATTTTAGAACCGCCCAAGTATTTAGTCAATTAGGTATTGACTTTTGCTGTAAAGGGAATAGAAAACTTAACACCGTTTGTGCAGAAAAAAAACTTGATGAACAACACCTTATAGACCAACTGACCGCAGTTCAAGCGAATCGTGCTACCGAGGCAGCCGACTATAGTACCTGGGCGTTAGATAGGTTAGCCGATTATATTGTGACCAAACACCACCACTATGTAGAGCAACAAATTCCTATCCTCAAGCAATACCTTGCCAAACTAGTGAAGGTTCACGGCCAGCGTCACCCCGAACTGCACGAAATCAAGGAGCTATTTGAAGCTTCTGCAGATGAATTGACCCTGCATATGAAAAAGGAAGAATTGATCTTATTTCCCTTTGTAAAAAAACTGGAAGCAGCACAAAACACCCAAGCAAAACTAACTGCCCCACATTTTGGAACCGTGGCCAATCCCATTGCCATGATGATGCAAGAACATGCGAACGAAGGCGAGCGCTTTGAAAAAATTGCAGCTCACTCGTCAAACTACACCCCACCAACAGATGCTTGCAATACGTATAAGGTGACCTTTGATTTATTACATGATTTTCAAGATGATTTACACACCCACATTCACTTAGAAAATAATATTCTTTTTCCACGCGCAGCTGCCTTGGAAGAAAAACTGCTTAAATTATCGTAATTTAAGCGAATGAAAGCTACACCAATTAAACGACATATTGCCTTACAAGGACTAAGTCGTGATCATCATCACGGCTTACTCCTCGCTTGGAAAATTCGCAAAGGATTTTCAAAAAATATTCCTACAGAACGTATGAAAAACTATGTAGATTGGTTTTTTGAAACCTATTTAATACCCCATTTTGACCTTGAAGAAGCACACATTTTTCCCGTCCTTGGAATGGAACATGAAGGGGTAGTCCGAGCACTTGCCGAACATCGTAGGCTTATCAGATTATATCGTGAACAAGAGGATTTACACGTTGTATTGACCCGCATTGAGGAAGAACTAGAGCAGCATATCCGATTTGAAGAGCGACAATTGTTTAATGAAATCCAACGTGTTGCCAGTCCCGCCCAATTAGCCAAAATCAAAAACATGCACCAAGAGACCGCTTTTATTGAAAATAATGCAGATGAATTTTGGCGCTAAAATGGGATCTTAAAGAAAGATAAATCCTATTAAAAACATTAGTTTAACAGGGCTTTAACAGAGATTCTTCCTGTTTTTTTGTAGTTTATATCAAACTAAAAATTAAATAAAATTATGGGAATTATTAAAAATAAACGAAAATTTAAACGAACAGAAGAAGGATCAAATTTAACGAATCCAACAAAAAATAAAGATTTAAGGTCAAAAGAAGTAAACCTTGATCCTAAAACTATACTTGAGCAAAAAGAGAACTAGTTTTACGTCATAATTAGTTATAAAAGCGAAGGATGAATTCCTTCGCTTTTTTTTTTAGCAACTGAAAATCATTTGATGTAAAATAATCAGTTTCATTTACCATCTTCAATCATTTGCGTAACTTGTGCCACCTAATACCAACGGCATGTACATCCCGCCCTATTACAAAAACCAAAACCCGGAGGAAATCCGGGAATTCTTGCAATCCAATAGTTTTGGAATTTTAATTAATCAAGCCGCCGAGAAACTCTTCGCCACACATATTCCCATGGAATTAGAGACCGACCAAGAGGGGAGAGCAGTTTTGGTGGGACATCTATCTAAAGCAAATCCGCAGAGCGATGCCCTTGACGACTTGAAGGAAGTATTGGCTATCTTTTCTGGGCCAGACACTTATGTATCTTCATCTTGGTATGAAAGCGAGGAAGTTCCGACGTGGAATTATATGGCTGTTCATGTCTATGGCCATATTGAGCTGCTAACAGAAATGGAACTTAATGCTAGTTTAGATCGACTTGTAAAACGGTATGAGGCACCCATGGAAAACCCCATTCAATTGGCTAATCTATCCGAAAAAACCCTCAATCAGGCTAAGAGAATTAGGGGGTTCAAACTTGTTATTCGTGATATTCAAGCCGCCTTTAAACTATCACAAACGCGGACGAATACTGAAAAAAAACGTATCATTTCAGAATTAGAAAGCTGTCCACATGCTAATGCTAAGGCCATTGCCGCAGCCATGAAAAACCTTCAAACCCCTAAATAGCAATGCCCGAAAATCCCCTACAATTTGCCCTGTACTTTATCAGTAGTTTTGGATTTTTACTCTGCTTGATATCCTATGTGTACGGACGTAAAAATCGTACCAAACCCGCGATCTATTTTGCCTATTTGGCTGCTGTCATCAGTGCAGTTCTTTTTGGAATTGCCCATTATCTGGTAGTTTAATTCAGGCGTTTTGTTCAAGCTCTATATCCGCTTCCCCCGCTCGACTGTAAAGCTTGTTCTCTTCATCTTTAAGTGACTGTGTTGCTTGTGACCTTCCAGGAACATCAAGATCTTTCCCTTCAAAATCTACAGGTTGCTTGCGTTGCTTGAGTTGCTGATCTGCCGCTCCATCATTTCGCAAATTACCCGCACGATCTCCAAGCGCTTTTAAATCGTCCTCAGTTAGGTTTGCCTGTTTAGACTTTTTATTTGTTTTATTTGTAGTATCCATCGTAGTTAATTTGTTTAAGGTTATACATTCGAAATCTAAAATACACGACATAGGTCAGCCTGATTAACACGATTCATTTTAATTTTAATGCGAATGCATTTCATGTGTTTTTACACCCTGCATTAAAAAATTAATACGTTTTGTTGTTATGCATTCCCAATATTCTCGTTACTTAGTTAACCCATGGATGTAAAAGAGTTTAAAGCACGTGTCATTCCCTTGACGGTCAAGATCTATCCACTAGCCATGCGCTATCTCGAAGACGCAAGCTTGGCAGAAGATGCAGTACAAGAGATCATGATTAAGCTCTGGAGCGTGCGAAAACAATTAGCCAAGCACCCAAATATGAATGGCTTTGCCTTGTTAACCGCAAAAAATTACTGTGTAGACTTGGTTCGCAAAAATAAGCCTACCCTGGTGCGTGATGCGTATTTGCTCTCGACCTTAGCATCAGATTCCACAGGAATCCCGCTTGAAGAAGAGGAATTAACTAACTATGTAACAAGGCTCATTAATGGTCTTCCTCCGCAACAGCGTGAAGTGATGATATTGAAAACCGTAGACGGCTTAAGCTATACAGAAATAGAAGCGCTTACCAATTTAAAGGTATCCCATATAAGGGTACTTGTATCTAGGGCGCGACAACGTATTGCCGAGGCCTTACAAAAAACCTATAGTTGATATGGAAAAAAATAACCCCCGTTTAGACCGCTTTTTTGCCGGTGAGACCAGTTTAGAAGAAGAACAAAAAATATACCGAGAAGCACTGGATGAGCAAACCGCTATTAAAGGACTTGCATTTGTAGCAAAAAAGCACAAGATTGTGGCTCCAGAGGAGTTAGAAAAAACAGCTTGGGAGGCAATTGACCAGCATAGAAAGAAACACAAAAAAGCGGTATGGAGACATTGGGCCATTGCCGCTTCTATTGCACTACTCGTGTCCCTAGGAATTGGCTATCTTACACAACACGGCCAGAGCGAAGCTGAAAAAAAGCGACTCCTTCAAGAAGCTTTGTATATAACCAACACCGAACAACAAACTATTCACAAAGAGGATATCCTCTATGAAGATGAACTCATTATTGTCTACTTATCCGAATAAACGATTGCTTTGAATAGTATTAACAGTTAAAACATAAAACTAAACTACAAATGAAAAATTACGCAACAATTCTCTTTTTATGCACTGCCTTATGCACTGGGTATGCAAAACAATCCACTGCCAAAAGTGAGGTAGAAAAACAGCTCAAAATTGAATTTAAAGATACGGCAAAACCCGATTTGTACATTGACGGTAAAAAAACAGATTATGCCGTTTTTGAACTACTCGATTCCGATAAAATCGCTACTATAGAAGTAATTAAAGGTCAACGTGCCATTGATGAATTTCAAGCCCCTAATGGGGTGGTAAAAGTCACCACACATGCCTATGTCAAGACGACGAGCCAAACAACGCCAGCAAAAGATTTATCGCAGCAACTCATCGATATTGCTTCACAACCCCTGATCTTAATTGATAACAAAGAAGTTACACGAGCGCAATTACAAGCCTTAGATGTAAAGGACATTGAATCTATAACAGTACTTAAAGACGCGGCGGCCATGGCAAAATACAATGCGACTAATGGGGTGATTTTAATTACCTTAAAAAAATAGGCGAACGCTAAAAGGACTTAAAATAATTCTTTTTTGACCTGGTCAATATATGAATCGCTTACAGGAATAAGTTGATCTGCTAAGAGCAAATCCCTTCCTTTGAGTCCGTTTACCAAATTACGGTTCACAATATACGAGCGATGAACGCGCATAAACTGCGATGAATCTAAGGTTTTCTCTAAGGCTTTAAGACTGCCATGACTCATAATTTTTTGGGTAGGAGTATGATAGACCACATATTCTCCATCACTTACAATGTATTGAATAGCTGCAATGCTTACCTTAAATAGGTCGTATCCAGATTTTATGGTGAGCGTTGTGATACCGTTTGCTTCTGAGGGCATTTTCACCTTGTTGACCGCTTCTACAAACCGTTCAAATGTTATTGGTTTTAGTAAGTAATCTAAGGCGTTGAGTTCATAGCCCTGCAGCGCGTAATCGGCGTAGGCTGTAGTAAACACCACCTTGGTACTAGGATCAATTAATTTGGCAAAATCTGTCCCTTTTAAATTGGGCATTTGAATATCGAGAAAGACAAGGTCTATTCGCTCTTGTTTTAATACCGTTAAGGCATCGAGTGGGTTTTCAAAGCTTCCTTTAAGGTGCAGCGCATCAATGCGATCTACATACGAGCTCAGTAGGGTTCTAGCTAACTCTTCATCGTCAATTACTATACAATTAATCATGGTGTTCTATTTTTAAATCAACTACAAAAATGCCGTCCTGCTCTTCACAGACCAAGGTATGGGAATTTGGGTATAAAATGGCCAAGCGTTTTTGCACGTTATCTAAGCCAATGCCTCCAACATCATCTTTGGCAATGCTTTCATCAGCAATATTGTTTTTACATTGAAAATGGATGATATGCTCGTTACTTGTTAAGTTAATTTCAATAAAGGTACCTGTAATTTTCTCAATATTACTGTGCTTGAGTGCATTTTCTACAAAGGGAATCAACAACATGGGAGCAAGCATTAGACGTTTATCTACACCGGTATAGTCAAAGGAAATGGGATAGGTTTTACTGCTTTTTAACGCAAAAAGCTTGAGGTAATGTTCAATATAGTCCACTTCTTTTTGCACCGGAACCAAGGGCCGTTCACATTCGTATAAAACATAGCGCAACATAGTAG
>JGI24723J26617_10002216_pt1 | contig 15718 bp, 13 predicted proteins | sample Cruoilmetagenom6_FD_26617 | JGI IMG/M metagenome (IMG submission 26617)
AAAACCTTGTAGTTCGGCAAGTGATGCTTGCGGATGATGGTGGCAACCTTGCCACCCTTCAGGATGGCATAGCAGTTGTAAACCTTATCATCCTCGCGCATGGGCAGGCCGATACCGATGGCAGGGCCGTCTTTGCAATCAGCGGCAAAAGCTTGCAATTTGGCCAATGCGTCGGCTGTGAATGCAGGTTTTTGCACCAGATCCTGCGCTTGATAGCCCGACAGGAACATTTCAGGCAGCACCAACATGTCGGATTTAGCCGCTTTCGCCTGATCCCACGCATCCCGTGCTTTGGCCAGATTGCCCTTAAAATCACCTAAGGCAGGGTTCAATTGCGCCAGTGTTAACCTTAATTTATCGGTCATTTCGCATCCTATAAAACAAACTACCCACAAGCGGGTTTACCCAAGTTTTAACAGATCGACGAAGCATGGAAAGCGAAAGCTTGTCAGAATGTAAGTCACACCGTAAAGTCCAGTTTGACAACCCAAAGCCGCAAAGGAAACTGGCGCGTGAAGATTAATGGACTGCTCATTCTAACAACATCACTTGGCCTTGGGCTTGGCACAATCACCTTTGCACAATCGTCACAGGTTCTGACCAAACAGTACGATACAGGCGGCGTTTATACCGGCACGTTCAAGGATGGCCGCCAGCATGGGCAAGGCACATATGTATTACCAAACGGATATGAGTATTCGGGCACCTGGGTTGAAGGGCAAATTCAAGGCGAAGGCACCGCAAAATTTTCCAACGGCTCTATTTATGAAGGGCCGTTTCAGGCAGGCAAGCCCGAGGGTTTGGGCAAGATCACATTTGCCGATGGCGGGACTTATACCGGCACGTGGAAGAATGGTAAAATAGACGGAACCGGTATGGCACGTTACGCTAACGGCGAGATTTATGACGGACAGTTCAAAGCAGCCAATCACCACGGGGTCGGCACCTTGGTCAACGAAAGCGGGTATCGCTACGAAGGCGACTGGGTTGACGGCAAGAAAACCGGCAAGGCCAAGATCACCTACCCTGATGGAGCAACTTACGAAGGCGACGTTCTTGATGGGCAACGGCACGGTTCCGGTCTTGTGACCTTATCCGACAGTTCCACTTATCAAGGGGACTGGCAGCAGGGACAGATCACCGGGTCCGGCACCTTGGTTCTGGCCAATGGCGACAGCTACACGGGCGGTATGCTAAAAGGTCAGAAAAACGGGCAGGGCAAACTGAGCTTTGCCAATGGCAATATTTATACAGGCGGCTTCAGCAAAGGCCAACGTGATGGCGCGGGTACAATGGTGCGTCAGGATGGTTACGAATTTTCAGGCCATTGGGTTGCCGGAAAGTTGCAGGGCGACGGCCAGATCACCTATCCAAACGGGTCACATTATGCCGGCATGGTAAAAGACGACCTACCCGACGGAAAGGGTAAAGTAACTTATGCGGATGGCGGCAGTTACGACGGTGACTGGGTCAAGGGTGTTATACAGGGCAAGGGACTGGCAACCTATGCCAACGGCACGGTTTATGAAGGTGATTTCGATCAGGCCCGCAACCACGGTCAGGGCAAGATCGTTTATCCGCAAGGCTTTATTTATACAGGCACTTGGGTGAATGGCATTCGTGAAGGCAAAGGCCTTGCCACCTTCGCCGACGGCAGTACCTATGACGGCATGTTCAAGGCGGGCAAACGCCATGGGGTCGGCACGCATTCTAGCAATGACGGTTTTGTCTATGAAGGGGCATGGGTTGACGGGCAAATGCAAGGGGTCGGTCACGCGAAATACGCCAACGGCGACGATTATGTCGGAAGCTTCACGAACGGTTTACGCGAAGGTCGGGGAACCATGACTTTTGCCGATGGCGAAATTCTTGACGGGATGTGGAAAGCCGGCGAAGCAGCCCCCGCGAGTGAATAAAGCGTCACCAGACCGCCTGTTTTCCTGTCCAATTCAGGAAATGCCCCGTGTCACGAGGTGACAAGTTTTCGACAACATCCAACAGGTCAATCACGGCATCTTTAGGTAAGACAGACGTCTTGCCTTTCAGGTACTTACGGGTCATGCCCGTCAGCACCGTACCGGGATGATAGGCAATACAAATCGCGTGTCGGTTCTTATGCCCCAACTCTATCGCCGTCGTACGTATAATCTGGTTCAATGCCGCCTTTGCGGCTCGGTAAGATACCCAACCGCCCAAATAGTTATCACCGATAGAACCGACACGCGATGACAACACAACAAAGATTGCGCGGCGGACTTTGGTTAGTTTCGGGGCGAAATGCTTTAACAATAACGCAGGTCCCAGCGCATTGGTTTGGAATTGCTTTAACAGATGATCGGTTGAAATGTTTTGGATGGATTTTTCGGGACGCAGCCCGTCCACCTCTAACGCGCCGGTGGCGACCACAATCAGATCAAGCCCGCCTTTGATAGTTTTAGCGTGATAGCTGACACTGTCCTCGTCGGTAATATCCAAGCCGTCCGTGCGGCGTGACAGGGTCAGCACCTTATAGCCTCGATCAGCACATAAAGCGGCCAGAGCCGAGCCAATGCCGCCCGATGCCCCGATGATCAGTGCCGTTTTCGGTTTCTTGGTCATGGGGCAAGGTTAACGCGTATAGGCTTCAAGGTGAAGAGGCATTACCAAATGATATACTGCGTGAATTAGACAAGTTTCACAAATTTTGCTATGGTTACACATTGCTTAATCAATGATATGGAGCGCGCCCATGAGACGTTGCCTGATAATTGTGTCGGTGGCAATTTTTGGAATTATGGTTTTCACCTTCCAAACATCACCCACCTTTGAAATAGGATCTGCTTGGGCAAGCGGTGGCGATGGCGGCGGCGATGGCGGCGAAAGAGACAGCGTCGACACAGAAAATTCCGATAACCAGTCAAGTGGCAAAAAGAAGAAAGCAAGAAAGAAAAAGGCAACCAAAAAGAAAGCAGCCAAGAAAAAGGCGCCCAGAAAAAAGAAAGCCAAGGTTTCGATCGCAAATGATTACCCACAATCAAGGCATCGGGATATCCGTGATTTTCAAAGCTGGATATCGACACATGCTAAAAAAGATAACCTTAGATGGATTGCAACAAATGAAAAGCAGCTGAAAAAATTTGTGCTGGAATATGAAAAATTCAAAAATAAATATCGCGGATTTAATGCATTGGAGGTCAACAAGATTTTCACCCAGCTAAAAAAATACGCCAAACAAAAAGAAAACAAGGAACTTGCTGCATATGCCAAGGGAATGCTGCATGCGTTCGATGTCTATGACCATTTACAGTATGCCAGAGGCAAATATGACCAATGGAAAAAGGCCCCGAAAGGGTTTAAAAAAGAACTGGCCAAGCGGGATTATGAAGAAGCGCAAGACAATTACTATAAGTCCCGTTCAAAACTTCCCCGTCGCATGATTATGAGCTTCCCCGTGATTAAAGATATCCGGTAAAACTGCTTGCACTTTAGAGTGCCGCCAGCCTACAAAACAGGAAAATCGTATTAATGTTTTGCATTTCTACGCAGTTTAGGATTGGCTAATCACTTGGCAATGGTCCGCTTGTAATTTGATAATGCTTGCCCCCTTCCAATCCTCGCGAATCCCGCTATAACCCTCTTTATGACAAAAAACGCACACATCATTTCCGGCATAGGCTCTTTGGGCCTAACCACATGTGCGCTTCTTCTACTTAGCTGCCTCTGAGTGTGCCTGAAACGGCGCGTGCGCTCAGAGGGTATGAAATTTCGCGCTGACAAGAACATAGCTAAGTAAACATAAAGAGATACCAAAATGACCGATAAGACCAAACAAGACCGCGTCTTGATTTTCGACACCACGTTGCGTGACGGCGAACAAAGCCCCGGCGCCACGATGAGCCATAATGAAAAGCTGGAAATAGCCGAANTGCTGGACGAAATGGGTGTCGATATTATCGAAGCCGGTTTTCCGATTGCNAGCGANGGTGATTTTGCCGCTGTCAGTGCGATTGCNGCACAAGCCAAGAATGCGGTGATCTGCGGGTTAAGCCGCGCAATGATCAAGGACATCGACCGTTGCTGGGACGCGGTGCAGCACGCAAAGCGACCCCGTATTCACACATTCATCGGCACCAGCCCACAGCACCGTGCCATTCCCGATTTGACCATGGATGAAATGATCGTGCGTATTCACGATACGGTCAGCCACGCGCGCAACCTATGTGGCAATGTGCAATGGTCGGCAATGGATGCCACCCGCACGGAACCCGATTATTTGTGCCGCACGGTGGAAACCGCAATCAAAGCAGGGGCGACAACGATCAATATTCCCGACACAGTAGGCTTTACCGCACCACGCGAAAGTGCCGATCTGATAGAAATGCTGATCAATAAGGTTCCCGGTGCCGATGCGGTAATTTTTGCCACCCATTGTCACAACGATCTGGGCATGGCGACAGCGAATGCGCTGGCCGCGGTTGAAGGGGGTGCGCGTCAAATCGAGTGTACCATTAACGGGCTTGGTGAACGGGCGGGCAATACCGCACTGGAAGAGGTCGTAATGGCCCTGCGGGTACGCAATGACATCATGCCGTTTCACACGGATATCGATACCACCAAGATCATGAACATCAGCCGCCGCGTGGCAACGGTTTCAGGCTTTGCTGTACAAAACAACAAAGCGATTGTCGGCAAGAATGCCTTTGCNCACGAAAGCGGCATCCATCAGGACGGTATGCTGAAGTCAGCCGATACGTTCGAAATTATGCGCCCGCAGGACATCGGTCTGAAAGAAACCAATTTGGTGATGGGCAAACATTCGGGGCGTGCGGCGTTGCGATCCAAATTGGCNGATCTGGGTTATGANTTGGGTGACAATCAACTGAAAGACGTGTTCGTACGGTTCAAGGCTTTGGCTGATCGCAAGAAGGAAGTATATGATGACGACCTGATTGCATTGGTATCTGATGAAGGTACGCATCAGGCCTATGATTATCTGCAAGTAAAGTTCCTGCGGGTAATTTGCGGCACCGAAGCTCCGCAATCGGCGGATCTGACACTATCCATAGACGGGGTGGATCATCAGGTAACGGCCACGGGCGATGGGCCGGTGGACGCAGTTTTCAATGCAGTCAAACAATTGTTCCCGCATGACGCACGTTTAGCCGTGTATCAGGTACATGCAGTCACCGAGGGCACTGACGCCCAGGCGACCGTAAGTGTGCGCATGGAAGAAAACGGTAAAATCGTAAACGGGCAATCTGCGGATACCGATACGGTTGTGGCATCCGCCAAAGCCTATGTTAACGCGTTGAATAAGCTGATGGTAAGGCGTGAAAAAACTGCCCCCGAGGCAGAATAGCCATTAATTAAAAATCGAACGCCAGCTTCGGTTGGCGTTCGATTCAGGCAATTTTAGCGATCTGGGGCGAAACTTCGCCTAAAACTTCGAATAAATGACGATCTAGCCCGTGAACCCGTTTATACCCCTTTACGGACAAGCCTTGCCGCACCTATAAGAATATGGCTTTCAAGGTGAGTCTTGGAACGGGGATTTCAAGATAGGACACACAGAATGTTTGGCATTTTTTCTTCTGATATGGCAATTGATTTAGGGACAGCAAACTCGCTGATTTACATCAAAGGCAAAGGGATTGTTCTAAATGAACCGTCCGTTGTAGCCTATCATGTCAAAGACGGACTGAAACGTGTTTTGGCCGTAGGCGAAGACGCAAAACTGATGATGGGCCGCACACCCGGATCGATTGAGGCCATTCGTCCGATGCGCGACGGGGTTATCGCCGATTTTGATACCGCCGAAGAAATGATCAAACATTTCATTGCCAAGGTTCACAAACGCTCGCCCTTATCAAAACTGCATATTATCGTTTGCGTCCCATATGGTGCCACGCCTGTTGAAAAACGTGCCATTCGCGAATCCGTTTTATCCGCAGGTGCCAGTAAAGCCGGCTTGATCGCGGAACCGATTGCGGCCGCTCTTGGGGCNGGCATGCCGATCCAGGAACCGACCGGNTCTATGGTTGTGGACATCGGTGGCGGGACAACAGAGGTTGCCGTATTATCTTTGGGCGATATTGTTTATGCGCGATCCGTGCGCGTTGGTGGTGACCGCATGGACGAAGCTTTGATCTCTTATCTGCGTCGCCAACAAAACCTGCTGGTCGGTGAAGCGACTGCAGAACGTATCAAGACAACGATCGGTACTGCGCGTATTCCTGAAAACGGCATCGGTGAAAAAATGGTCATTCGTGGCCGCGATTTGCTAAACGGTGTTCCGAAAGAAGTTGAATTGAATCAGGCCCAAGTCGCGGATGCTTTGGCGGAACCCGTCCAGCAAATCTGTGAAGCGGTGATGCAGGCACTGGAAAGTACCCCCCCTGATTTGGCCGCCGACATTGTGGATCGCGGTGTCATGCTAACGGGTGGCGGCGCATTGCTTGGCGAATTGGATTTGGCATTGCGTGAACAAACCGGCCTGCCGATTTCCGTAGCGGATGAATGTTTGAACTGCGTGGCTTTGGGAACAGGCATGTCTTTGGAATTTGCGAAGCAACTGGCCCATGTCATCGATTATGGCAGCTAGAACCTAGGTTCAGCTGTCATCCCCAAGGTATAGGATATGGCAGGACATAAAGGACAGGATTACGATTTTGGACGACCCATTCGCAGGGTCTTGTTCGGGCTGACGATTTTTTTCCTACTCTCTATCTTTTTGTTCTGGCGCATTGATAATCCACGCGCCGAGCAAATGCGAATATCTATACTGGACAAGGTCATTCCCAACATGGAATGGGCAATGGCCCCGATCACACGTCTTTCGCAGATTGTAGAAGATTTTCAGTCGTATGGGCGTATTTATGAACAAAATCAGGAATTGCGCCGTGAATTACAACAAATGAAAGCATGGCGGGAAGCAGCCATTCAACTGGAACAGGAAAAAGCCCGTTTGATGGACCTGAATAACCTCAGACTTCCACCGAAGTTTTCCATTATCTCCGGTGTTGTCTTGACGGACAGTGGCAGCCCGTTCCGGCAATCGGCCCTGATCAACCTTGGTAAGCGGGACGGTATTGTCGACGGTTGGGCTGCAATGGATGGATTGGGGCTATTGGGGCGTATATCCGGGGTTGGCGAAAATTCTTCACGTGTCGTATTTCTGATCGACAGCAATAGCCGCGTACCTGTTACCATCAAACCATCCAATCAAAAGGCTATTTTAAGCGGTGATAATACATTGTTACCTGTGCTGGATTTCATAGAAAACACCGATTTGGTGCAACCGGGGGATCGTATCGTAACCTCGGGCGATGGCGGGGTTTTCCCACCGGATCTGTTGGTGGGGCAAGCGGTTTTGACATCTGACAAACGTTTCCGCACGCGGCTGTCAGCAGATTATAAGCGATTGGAATTCATGCGGATCGTCCGGCATTCTCCTGGATTACCAATCACGGACCCTGATCGTTTAATCGGGCCGGCAATGCCATCCGAAGTAATAACGGATCTCACCACGGATGCTAACAGATGAGTGGTACAAAACTTCATCTTACCTGGTTATTTCAACTAACATTGATCCTGTTTTCGGCACTGATCATTTTTTTTCATTTGATCCCTTTTACGCTTACACCAACCCCGCTTCCCACACCGGACATCCTGTTTTGCGTTATCAGCGCATTGATTATAAGGCGCCCAGAGATTGTGCCCTTTTGGGTTGTTGGCTTGATCTACTTTGGGTTTGATGTATTTTTAATGCGCCCGCTTGGGATATGGACCATATGCATTTTAGGTGCGGCAGAAGTCTTGCGCAGCAACAGGGATGCGTTTCGCGAAAATCTGTTTCTGTTTGAATGGCTCTACACCTCTTTGATCTTCTTACTGGCGCTTATCGCCCGGCAAACTATATTGGCTGTTTCTTTTACTCCAACCCCACCTGCCCTAAGTATGGTGTGGGAATTTGTTTTTACCGTCGCGGTTTACCCGATTGTCTTATTCGTCATAACTTACATTCTGCGCATCAAAAAACCCGCATTGGGCGCACTTGGCTATAAGGGTTAGACGTATGAGATGGGCAAACGACAAAAAACTGAAACCCAAAAAGTTATCGCGACGTGCCTTCATTATGCTGGGTATGCAAGTGGGGCTTATGGGGCTTCTTGGGTTTCGGATGCGGCAGTTGGGTGTTGAGCAAACCAAACAGTTTCGGTTACTGGCCGAAGAAAACCGCATAAACCTGCAATTGGTTCCCCCCGTACGCGGTTCAATTTATGACCGTTCGGGCAATATTGTTGCAAGCAATACGCCGCTTTACCGTATACAAATTGTGCGCGAACAGGCTATTAACCCGAAGCAGGTCTTGCGCAAACTTGCCGATATTATCCCGATTTCCGAGGACGAAATGGTACAGGTTCTGGACAATATGGCAAAGCGCAGACCTTGGGTTCCCGTGACGATTACAGAAAACCTTGACTGGGCACAGGTGGCAGCTGTTGCGGCGAATGCACCATCTCTGCCCGGTATCTCGCCCATTGTCGGGGCATACAGAAACTATCCGAAACCGGAAGAATTCTGCCATATCGTAGGTTATGTTGGCCCTGTCAGTGATTATGATCTTAGCAAAATTGAGGATGACGACCCTTTATTGCACATTCCGCGCTTTCAAATTGGCAAGAACGGCGTTGAAGCGCGTGCGGAACATGATCTGCGTGGCAAGGCCGAGATCAAACGCATTGAAGTTAATGCCGTCGGGCGGGTGATGCGCGAGATCGACAGTATAGCTGGCGAACCCGGAAAGAACCTGCAACTGACTGTCGACACAGAATTGCAAAGCGCGGCCCTTGAACGCATCAAAGATGAAAGCGCGGCGGTTGTGTTAATGGACGTACAAAGCGGTGATATTCTAGCGCTGGCCTCTGCCCCTACATTCGACTCCAATAAATTTGTAACAGGTATTTCTGTGGCCGATTGGAAAGATTTGAATGAAAACGAATACCGCCCGCTTGCCAACAAAACNGTATCGGGCACTTATCCGCCCGGATCCACTTTTAAAATGGTCGTGGCACTTGCAGCCCTTGAAGCGGGTGTCATAGATGCAAACGAACAGGTGCGCTGCACAGGCAGTGTCGATTTGTTTGGCAGTAGATTCCATTGCTGGCGCAGAGGCGGGCACGGGCAGGTTAGTCTGGTCCGGTCTTTGCGTGAAAGTTGCGATGTATATTTCTACGAAATTGCCCAGCGTGTCGGTATTGAGAAAATATCTGAAATGGCACGCAAACTGGGTTTGGGCATACGCCATGATTTACCGCTTCCCGCAATTCGCAAAGGACTGGCCCCGACAAAAGAATGGAAACGTACGGTAAAAGGCAAGGACTGGGTTATAGGCGACACGCTGAATGCGGGTATCGGGCAAGGATTTACCTTGGCTTCCCCTTTGCAGCTGGCAATCATGGCCGCACGCATTGCAACAGGCAACGCAATTAACCCACGTCTAATTAACACGGTCGGTGAGGATTTAATGCCCGTAAAAGGCAACACACCACTGGACATAAATCCGGAACACTTGGCTTTGGTACGCCGCGGTATGTTTGAAGTCGTGAACGGAGCGCGCGGCACGGCACGGGGTTCCAAAATCACCACCAAAGGCTTGGAAATGGCTGGAAAAACCGGCACCAGCCAAGTGCGCCGCATCACCAAGAAAGAACGTGCAAGCGGTGTTATCCGCAACGAAGATTTACCATGGAATCGCCGTGACCACGCACTGTTCGTAGCTTTTGCCCCATATGATAACCCGAAATATGCGATTGCCGTTATTGTCGAACATGGCGGCGGCGGATCGAAAGCAGCAGCCCCTATTGCCCGCGATGTTATGCTTGCCGCACTGGAAAAAGACGATATCGGCTATGGCAAGCTACCATCACAGAAAAGACGTACCGGTGACCCTGACGAACAAACCCCACAAACGCCCCTAAAACCACGTGACCGCGCATGAGTTCTTACGACAGACAATTGGAAGATTTGCCGACCGGTTTCGGCAAGGTATTGGCCTACCACTGGGCTTTGACACTGTTGATTATGGCCGCAAGCTCTATCGGGTTTCTGATGTTGTTTTCCGTAGCCGACGGCGACATCAACCGTTGGGCGCAACCACAGATGATACGGTTCGCACTTGGGTTAACCGTGATGACCATTATGGCATTTATTCCGATCCATACCTTTCGTAACCTGTCGTTTTTCGTCTATCTGTTTGCATTGGTTCTACTTGTGGTGGTGGAATTTGCNGGNGANGCCAGCAAAGGATCACAGCGTTGGATNGATCTGGGATTTATGCGGTTGCAACCATCGGAGCTGATGAAAATCGCCTTGGTTATGGTGCTGGCATTGTACTATTCATGGTTGGATCGCGACCGTGTTTCCAAACCGCTTTGGTTGCTGCCGCCATTGATATTAACACTTATTCCAATGGCATTGGTATTGCGCCAACCGGATCTTGGTACGGCTGTGTTGCTTTTTGCGGGTGCCGCAGTCGTGATGTTTGTGGCAGGTGTCAGCTGGTGGTATTTTGCAACCGGGGCCAGTGCAGCGGCAGGGCTGGTGTTTGCAGTGTTTTATTCCAAAGGCCAGTCATGGCAATTACTGAAAGATTATCAATATAAACGCATTGCCACGTTTTTAGACCCCTCGAACGATCCTTTGGGGGCAGGCTACCATATCACCCAATCCAAGATCGCCCTTGGTTCCGGCGGCTTGTCGGGACGTGGATTCATGCAGGGCACCCAAGGGCGCCTGAATTTTCTACCCGAAAAACACACGGACTTTATTTTCACCACACTGGCTGAAGAGTTCGGCTTTATCGGTGGTGCTACCTTACTGTTGATCTACTTGCTGATCGTAGTGTTTTGCGTCGCTTCGGCAGTATCCAACACCAATCGGTACGGGGCTTTGGTCACGTTAGGGGTTTCGGCCACGTTCTTTTTCTATTTTGCCGTGAACATGTCGATGGTCATGGGCATGGCCCCCGTTGTGGGCGTGCCTTTGCCGCTGGTCAGCTATGGCGGTTCTGCCATGTTAGTCTTGCTGGCAGGCTTTGGTCTGGTACAATCCGCACATATCCACAGACCAAGGTAACGACATGACAAAAACCGTATTATTTTCCGCCCCCACAGCAAGCTGGAAAGATTATGCACCATTTTTGAAAGATCTTTTCGACAAGGCCGGTTTGGATATTCATCTTGTACAAGACACGGGCACCCCATTGGATGTAGACTATATCATCTATGCACCCAATGGCCCCGTGCAGGATTTTGCACCTTATAAAAACGTAAAACTTATTCAAAGCCTGTGGGCGGGGGTTGAAACCGCATTGCAAAACAAAACCCTGACCCAACCGCTGGCCCGTATGGTTGACCCGGGTATGAGTGCGGGCATGGCAGATTATGTTTTGGGCCATGTGATGCGGCATCATTTGGGCATGGCTTTGCATGGTTCTGTTCAACCCGGTGAATGGCGCAATGACACCGCGGCACCTTTGGCGTGCAATCGCACGGTTGGATTTTTGGGGATTGGTGCGCTGGGGATGTATTGCGCCCATGCCGTTGCCAAGCAAGGGTTCAACGTAGTGGGTTGGTCACGCAACTTGAAATCGGATGATGTGGTGCGTTGTTATGCAGGCATGGACGGCTTTGCAGACGTTTTGGGGCAATCCGATGTTCTGGTTCTGCTGATGCCCGATACGGCCGAAACCACCAACCTGATCAATGCAGATACGATTGCCCAAATGAAAGACGGCGCTGCTATTATCAACCCCGGTCGCGGGCCATTGATTGATGATGCTGCCCTGTTGGCCGCGTTGGACAGCGGCAAACTATCGGGGGCGACTTTGGATGTTTTCCGCATAGAACCCCTGCCCGCCGATGATCCCTACTGGACACATCCAAAGGTGTTGGTTACGCCGCATATCGCATCGGAAACACGGTTAGAAACCTCGGCTGCCGTTGTGGTGGAAAACATCAGGCGTGGTGAAACTGGAAAACCGTTTTTGCATTTGGTTGACAGAAACGCGGGCTACTAACGCAGCTTAGGCGGCTTGTCCGGGTTTGACCCCGGTGCTGCAATTGTTCGTGCTTTGGGTTCCAGCAATTCCGGCAGATCAAAGCGCAGGGCGACTTTGGCAAGCTCTACACAAATCGGGTCAGAACCGCGCAAGAACATAACATCCAGTGTGCCTGCTTCTATACCACTGAACGTCAGGGCTTCGGACACGGCGGTCGTGATTGCATCTTGCGCCTGTTCAATCGCTTCTACAAAGGCAATGACATGGGTTTTGGGCGCATCTTCATATGCCACCTCTGCCAGATATGCAGCTTTTGCCACACCCGCCATTGTAGCAAGCTTGGTATCCAGCGATGTCAATAAAATTTCCGGGATTGCACTGGGGGCGTAGATTGCAACGGGTTTGGCCTGTGCCGTTTCGGGTTTGACCGACAGGGTTTTTGCAAGCCATGCGACGGCCGTGTCGGGTAAGAGTATCGATGATGGGGCCACCGACAGGTTCACCCCCAGCCCGATACCCTGCCCGTTCAACATATTGGCAATCATCCGGCCGCTTAAGCTGACAAAAGGTGTCGGTGTTCGGGAAAATGCNACGAGCCGTTCTTCGCTGTCGAACACAAGNGCGAATTGTTGANNTTCCACAGGGAAAATAATTGGTTTGGCAATATCGTCTGTGGGTTCGTCTTCCAACAGCAAGAACAGTTCACTGTCGGCTAGGCGTTCATAGAACCGCAATCGCATGGCATCATTGTCGGGATGGGTTTCCATTGCGGCGTGAGCTTGGTCAAGCGGAGTCATGTCAGTCTTTCAACAGGTTTGCGACACGGCTTTGCAGCATAGGCAACAGGTCGGTTTCAAACCACGGGTTTTGTTTCAACCACCCACTATTGCGCCATGAGGGATGTGGCAACGGAAATATGGCAGGCGCATGGTCGCGCCAGTTTTCAACCCGTGCGGTGACGGACAGTTTTTTGGTTTTCGGCAGGTGCCATTTTTGGGCATAAGCACCGATCAACAGGGTCAGTTTGATTTGGGGCATTTGGGCCATAGCCACATCCTGCCATGTATCGGCACAAATCTTTGGCGGCGGCAGATCGGAACCTTTCGCGTCATAACCCGGAAAGCAAAATGCCATTGGCAGCACCGCAAACTTATTACGGTCATAAAAAACCGTTTCATCCACACCCAGCCAATCGCGTAATCTGTCGCCCGACGGATCAGTGAAAGGGCGGCCACTGATCTGCACGCGTGCGCCCGGTGCCTGCCCTGCTATCAAGATGGGTGCGGTCGTTGACAGCCAAGCAACGGGACGCGGACTGTGCGCAGTTTTTGTGGCTGCGAACCTTTCTGCACAAAGAATGCAGGATGTGATGTTGGTTTGCAGTTTTTTTAACGCATCATTCATCATGGCACTAGGTTGGGAAATTCGATCTGATCATTATTCTAATGGGTTTCCTGCAGCTTGTAAAATCATGCGCCTTATTCAGCAGCCGTTACATGGGGAACATACGAAACATCTTCCGTTTCCACCACAGTATAATCTGCGCGGTCTTTCCCAAGTCGGGGATGTAGTTTACCTGCAATAGCCCAAGCCCCAAACAAGGCAAAGCCAACCGTTGCAAATATACCGGAAACCGGTGCGACCAGTAAAACAAGCCATGCGGCACCCGGTGTCAGGATACCGGATATATCCCGAAAACTGGAATAAATCGCTGACATCTCTGTACGCTCGGATGGTTTGACGGCCATCAGGAACGGTAGGCCTGCACATATATCCAGCAAGATAAGAAAAAACGATGCTGTTATCAGGCAGGCAACGGCCATCACCGGTAAGAACGCAACCAATGGTGCTGTACAAAATAACAGCGCGCTTCCTAAAAAACCAAATCTGACAGCGTAGCGCACGGATCGCTTTTGCATCCAACGCAACATAAACGGTGTCAGGAAAAGTGCGGCATTACTGATTGAAAGCAGAATACCACCAAGCTGATCCCCGAGGCCGTTTTCAATCGCAAAGATCGGAAGATAAACGACATAAACCCACCATCCACAAGACCGGACAACAGCNAACAGCCACCCCGCAATCAGGCGTGGTTGTGCTATAAATCTGGGCAGAAACACCGCAGGATTTGGCGGTTTTTGCGAGCTGCGCGTGATTAGTTTGCCGTTGCCAAGACGCATGGAAAGGAAAACAATCAGCAATATGACAGCAGCACCGGCAGAAATGATAAAGGGCGCAGGGGGCCACCATTTCATCAATATCACACCAACCGCAGGGCCGAATGTCCATCCGGCAGCACTATAAAACATGCGTGATGTTTCACATTTACCAAGTTCAATTTTGCCAATGTAATCCAGAATATATGCGTTAAAGCAGACGAAAATTGTCACCGTTGCGATTGTATTCAGGAACAATCCCAGAATGATCGCAAACGGGCTACCGGTCATTGCCAAAGATGATCCCAGTGTAAAAAGTACCGCGCCGATAGAATACATCCAACGCCTTGGTATGAATGTAATAAGCCATGGCACCATAAGGCCGAAAAGAAGTGAGATGATACCTACGAAAAAGTATACTTCAGAGACGACTTTAGCGTCCTGCAAGGCCTGATACATCGCCAATGGATATACCGAAATCAGAATGCCACGTATGACGGCCTCAATAGCTGCAAGTACTGAAAACCCGCGAATACTGGGCGCAGGTGCGTGGCGAAGCCATTCAGGTATACGACGTTGATGCATGGGAAACTCTTTTAATAATCAGTTCCACGCTAGCACTGAAAATGATTTGCAACATTTCCGTTTACGACAAACTTTATGACGCAAAATGCGTAAATATAGTGACCTAGTTCAAGGCCCGAATATGGTCAAAATACCCCTGCATCTTTAAAAGTTTCCCATGCGAATTTCACATACTTGCTGCTGAATTGATGACGACCGGGAAACAGACAAAAATCCAGAATATCGCCCTTGGCATTTTTACGATTGAGACAGGACAAATTGTCGGTTGATTGTTTCTTGGCGGCACCAAACTTGCCGTATTTTCGATACATATCCAACGTTTCCATAACATCGCCCTGATGTGTGTTGCGAATTTTTCGCCCCTTCAATGGAACGGTTCGATCTGTCGTCCCGTGAATATGGATCACATTGGCCACAGGGCCTTCGCAGGTTTTTGGGACCTTCAGCCAGAACGTACCGGCCATCGGTGCAAATGCCGCAAACTTATTGCTGCGCGCACAGGCTAAATTCCAGACCATCATGCCGCCTGCAGAAAAACCTGTGGCCATCATGCGTTTAGTATCGATCGGGAAGCGCGCAGAGGCATCTTTGATCACCGCATCAAAATACTCAAATTCGGCGGAACCGTCAGAATTGTAATTCATCGGGGAATACGGCAGGTCCCAACCGCCACCGACTGATTTCACCGCGATCAGGGCAAGGCCCAGATTTGAAACCGTGCGTCGCAAAGTTTTGTTGCGCATAATCCCTGCCGCAGACCCTTGATAGCCATGGGCGAACACAATCGCACCAACAGGGGTTTTGCCATCATGGGCTTCCGGCATGGCAATGCGGTAATGGCGATCACCGATCCGGCAGTGCGTGTTGGCACCGCACGCCAAAGCGGCGCTTGCGGTTGCAACCAAGACAAGGATGCTAATGAAGGTCTGCTTTAAAT
>JGI24723J26617_10002224_pt1 | contig 15695 bp, 13 predicted proteins | sample Cruoilmetagenom6_FD_26617 | JGI IMG/M metagenome (IMG submission 26617)
TTGACCTTGCCCTCAATTTCGACCGGTCGGATGTCGGCTGTCGCAGCGATCACGCGTCCTTCGTCAGGGCCCGATGCGACCTGACGAACCTTGAATCTGAGCGAGGCGTCGATCGGGAACCCGGCAAAATCGAGATTGTCTCCGGCAGGGTCTGATATTGTCTGGCGCTGGTGGCGACCACGATCAAAGCCGTCGAGAACGAGGCGGTATTCTTCGTCACTCTTGAGAGCCTTGGCATCCACACTGACGCTTACGCGGATGTAGGAATCCGTGCGCGCAACGACGCGAATATCGACGAGAGTCGACTTAATCTTGCGACGTTTCGTGAAATTCAGACTTGCGGCGGTCATTGGGCAACCTCCGCAGCCTTGCGGACGTCTAGGTGTACGTCGCGGTTAGGATCAAATCCGCTGAACTCGATTGCAAACTCCTCGCTCTCGGCGATGAAGTCGAGGCTATTGGGAGACTTGATTTTGACGCTTGCTCCGGTGCTTTCGATCGCGCCATCCTCGCTGAAATCGAAATCGGATGGGTGATGATGCTTGCGCCAGTTGGACTTGCTCTTTCCGAATATGATGTTCGCCGCCCAGACCCTTCCGCGAACCGGACCGAACTTCTCGATCGTTTCCTTGAGGTGCTCGGTGCCAGCAATTGCAGCGCGACCGTTCGCGAGCCTCTGGATGCGGAACAGTTGAGGGGACGGTGCCGGAATATCCGGTGGAACAGGTTTGTCGGTACCAGGCTTCCGCCCGCGCTTACCCCCCGGCACTCCGGGCTGATCGGGTTCGACCTCCTTCTCGACAAAAAAGATATCGTCGGCGAAGCCTTCGATCTGTTCCTGGTCGTCGGTACCGGTCAGGATAGCGATAAATGCACTCCCGAGTTTCTGGACGAGGTGGCGCTGCCACGTTTCTGATCCGCGGTATCGTCCGTGACTGCGGCGCTGGGCAGAATTCTTCCACTCTGTATGCCCGGGGTCCTCGGCATACTTCATGTATTCCGAGAGCTCGTTGCCATCGCCATCATTAAAGATGTCGAGGATGAGAACCGAGAATGGTTGCGCTGCACGGCATTTCTCCTTCTCGATGAGGATATTGCCCCTAAAGGCCTTGTACGTCTTATGGCCTCCTTTTTCCCCGCCCTTCGCGAACAGATCGACATAGCCGCTGACCGTCTTGCCGCCCGCAAGCGTGATCGGGACCTCAAGGCGCGCCGATACGACCCCGCCATTCTCGAACGTCTCCTGCATCTTCTTCACATTTGCGTTACTGAACGCATGGGCAGCAAGCCCGTTATCGCTCGCGAAGCCAAAGTCGCTGCGAAGGTAGAAGAACTCGTTCTTGCTCGCGAGCCGTGTCGCTTCCAGCGAGACCTCGATGGTCGACTGAAAGTCTTCCGGGTAATCGCCTGTTTGCACGAGCGAGAGGATGTTTGCTTTCTCGATTACAACCGAGTGACCGGTCGCCGCATCTGATATCTCGACGACGAGCCCCTGTTTGATGATCGGGAAAAAGAAATTTTCGACCACAGCCTTGAGCAGAGAATCGGGATTGATCTCTTCGCGAACATCAGGGATGAAAATGGACAACCCGTTTTCACTGGCCCGCCGCAGCCCCGCATGTTGACGGAAGCGCTCGATAAATGGACCGTCCGCTTCGCGAGTGTAGGGATAGATGACCTTTGCGCTGTCGCTCTCTCGATTCACGCGATTGCCGAACCTTGCGTATCCCAGATATTCCTGTGATCCGAGTTCATGCGGCGGCAGGATCGCATAGCCTATCAGCAGTTCCTCCCCTGCGGACCGCCGCGTCAGCGCAAGAAACGCATTGGAGTTTGAGGCACCGGAAAGCGTGCTCTTTCCCACACCGTGGCTGCCTCCGCTTCCCTTGCGCTTGTTGGAGCGGCCTTCCTCCCACCAGAAGCTGTAGAGGCTATCATGCGGCTTTTCTTCCTTGTCGATTGGGCCAAGAAGGCCCTTGGTATTGAAGTCCTCAATCAGCAGATAGCGGGATGATGCGGGAGCACTCGCACTGTGCCCGGCAGCTTTCCAATGCTTGCCGAGAGCCTCGTAAGCTTCCGGAAAAATGGCACTGTCGAAGGCGCCAAGGGTAAGCACGATCCGGACGGGGGCGGATTGATCGTCGATCGCATCGAGCGAGTTCTGGAAGGATTCGCGGACAATGGCCTCGCTGGGCTTGCCGGAGAAGAACTCGCTTAGCTTGGACTCCGCAATCGTATCTTCATAGGCGGCTTCTCGAAAATGCCACATTAGCTGCCTCCCCCCAGAGAAAACTTACCCTTCGAACCCGTACCGGCCTCGGTGAATTTGCGTTTCATTTCACGCACTTCCGAATCAATAACCCGGAAAATCTTCTGATAGTCCGATTCACTGAATTCGTAGTTTCCAGTGTTCGACAAGTTGCCGATCAGCTGGATCTGCTTGATTGCGTTGTTGACCCTTTTCTCCGCCAGATCGACGAATTTTTCTCTCTTCCTGCTCACCGCTATTGCCCTTCAGAACTTAGATAATTCAATTAATATGCATCACAGAAATAATATATGAAATATATTTTTACAATGTAGTGAGGTTTTCGATTATAACATCCGTTTATAGGTCGTATTGCAGCCCTGAGGCTCCGCATTTTTGCGTTGGAGGGGAGGCAGGGAAGCTGGAAGACTGATGGACGTGCAATGCGGGGAGCGTAATCCCAAAATGCGTGGATCGAGTAGTTTGTCAGGCCTTCTGAAATAACTTCTTTTGCTCGTCCCAGTTTAGAGGAAGGTCGGTCGAAAAAAGGCGATCGGGGTCGAATTCTACAGGTACGGTGCCATTCAGTAAGGCCTTCTGAATATCTGGAGCGAGTAGCCCAACCGCGATACGGGAGCGCGTCCATTCGTTGGCAGGAACCTGCATTTCTGAGTTCCGCTCAACGTTTAGTGGTGACGCATTCAGTTCGGTCAGTTTGCGATGTGCGGTACGGACAAGGTTTGCCAACACATCCCTCTGCTCAGCTTCATCAAGCAAATGGACTTTGGAGTGCACCGTCTTGCCACGTCGTGCGGGTCGAGCATCAATCGACATTTTCAAATTACTGCCCTCAAACTCGGCATTGCGGTCAACATGATGCTGGATACGACCAAGCAATACGTCAGAGCAAATTTCGTCAGTGGTAAGGACTGAGGCGTCGACGCTGATATGAATGCGATCATTGATGATGATCGCCCGTTCAATTGTAGCGAATATGTCCTCGGACACTTTTCCTGAACGAAGCAGCGGTGATAGCCGATCAGCAATCAGCCGCTCGATCCTTTCAGCCGAGACCCGGTCACCGCGCATGTTATCAGTATTGCCGATCTGACCGTTAGGGAGCAGTGTTTCGCTGACATAGTAACGGTATAGTTTCTTGCCGCGTCCATAGCCAAAGCTTGGCCGCATGGGCTGGCCCTCCTGATCGAAGAGTTTTCCGGTTAGCGGGCTTGCAGCCGCCCGTGTTTTGCGTGTGACGCGCTTCTGGCGGTTGCCATCTAGCTTCGCCTGAACGGCGTCGAAGAGCTGAAGGTCAATTATTGCATCATGCTCTCCAGCATGGGCTTCGCCCTTGTGAACGATCTCTCCAAGATAGATGCGGTTGTTAAGAATATGGGCAATCGCCCCGCATCGTAAGGGCACTCCGCCATGCGCAATCCCCCTGCGCGATGTCCACCGTTTGGAGTGAATGCCTTCTGCGGCGAGCACCTTCGCAAGTTTCGGGATTGAGCCGAGCTCAAGGTATCGCTGGAAAATATACCGAACTATGCCAGCTTCGTCNGGGTTTTCCAGCAGCATGCGGTCGCCAAGATCGTAGCCGAGAGGGATATTGCCGCCCATCCAGATGCCTCTTGCCTTCGAGGCCGCAATCTTGTCGCGGATGCGCTCGCCGGTCACTTCGCGCTCGAATTGGGCAAACGATAGCAGCACATTCAGCGTAAGCCGGCCCATGCTGCTGGTCGTATTGAACGCCTGGGTGACGCTTACAAACGAAACATCATTCCCATCAAATTTCTCGACGATGCGTGCAAAGTCCATGAGGCTTCGGGTCAGCCGGTCGACCTTGTAGACGACCACGACATCGACTCTTCCGCGGCCGATATCGTGAAGCAGACGCTTGAGGGCAGGACGGTCCATGTTCCCGCCCGACCATCCGCCATCGTCATATGGCTCGGATATGCATTCCCAGCCTTCGCCCGCCTGACTCAGTATGTACGCCTCGCAGGATTCCCGCTGGGCATCGAGCGTGTTGAACTGCTGATCGAGCCCTTCTTCAGTGGATTTGCGAGTATAGATTGCGCAGCGGCGACGGTTCAGCGGCGCAGTCATCGGACGTTTGTCTGACGCAGGCCGAAGAAGCGAGGTCCATTCCAGCGCTTCCCGGTAATGTGACGAGCCACTTCAGAGAGGCTTCCGTATGTCTGGTCTTCGTAAAGGACCCCGCTTTTGAGCACGACCACTTCATGGCGCTTTCCGGCCCATTCGCGCGCAAGGCGCATCCCAGCGGTGGCCGCTATTTTAACTCCAGCATCCTCCTGAGCTAGCATCCGCCGTGTTGCGGCATCGAAGCCCCCATACACGTCGGCCTGAATTCGCCATGCGAGAACGCGCCGCAGGAGGTTCGCTGACCGATGGCGGGGAGCAGCGCCGTAGCGCCGCCCCCATTCCCTGCGAAGTTCAGCAAGTGACATGGCTGGTAGTGCAGCGACGGTCTCTGCAACCTGACGTTTTGCCTTGTTCATGCGCCCGTCTCCGCAAGCGACCAGACAGTGGTTGTGCCTTCGACCTTGCGTTCGATCACATAACCGCGTTTCCGCAGGCCGGTCATTGCCGAGCGGACGGTGTGGCCCTGCCAGCCAGTTGCCTCAATCATGTCTTCAAGGCTGGCTCCGGTACCGGTTTTCATAAGGGCAATGAGCCGATGCGCCTTGCTGTTCTCGCGAGGTGCTTTTGCAGTTGTGGTTGGCGTCTTTGTAGTCGTCATGGTGATCTCCTGATCGGAGAGGGCATTATTGCCATCTCCCACCACCATCAGCCCCGTCACCTGATTGGCTTGGGGCAGGCTGCGAATGTTTGCTGCGCTGTTCTCACCAATGCCTGGTATTGCTCGCAAGTCGAATGGAATATCCGATCGTTCGATTGTTTCTGCGATTGTTTTCAGGGGCGTGGCAAAACGTTGCAGGAAGCTGTTCATTGATCGTCAGCCGTAATATGCACCGTGGATGACTGGCATTGCGAGCCTTCTTCAGCTTCAGACACTCCTGCGCGGGCAGGGTGTGCGAACTGCTTATGTAAAACATCTTTCGCCGAAGCAGGATAACGAGAAGAACCAGATTTACCTTGGCGGCGGCCTCGACGGGGTGACCAACCTGTTCCCAGCAAGGATCGAGGTGCGTTCCGCGAGCACGAGCCTTGCCAAACGGAAGTCAAAGGCCGGCAAGCCCAAACTCGAAGCCCGGATCGACCTCGCATGGCTTGGAGGAAACGGGGAGAGATACGACGCCCCGAACACGCGCATTATTGACTACTTCCAGTATCCAGAAGTGCGGATGTCCGGCTTTCTTGCTGGCTGTGATGAAGCGCCGGATGCTTTGCGCCGCCGAATGCTGGCGGATNTTGGTCGCCGCATTCTGGTCATGGGTACAGCGAGCGACGGGCAGGTTCTTGGGCTCGTCCTAACCGAACGCGATGATCCAGTCGTTGCAGAATTTCCGGAGCTTCCACTTGCGGGACCGCGCGGGGTGTTGCGGGTGCTGTCGGTCGATGGACAGGCAGGCGTCGCCCCTGCCGAAATGCTTCGTCTGGAGATTGCGGCGATCGTAAATGGCGGCTGGCACAGCTCGCGCATCAACCGGGGCGGCAACATTGTACCCTTCACTGGAAATCAGGGCGGGGGCTACACGCTTGAAGCGCTTCTTGGTGTGGCTGCGAACGGGAACAAGGCGCCTGACCGCCATGGGTTCGAGATCAAGAGCTATTCGGGTAGCCGGATCAGCCTCATGACCCCCACACCGGATCGCGGTTTTCAGGGCGAGCATACGTTTCGCGAATTCATGGAGCGTTATGGCCGTGCCGCGGTAAAAGCCGATGGATCACGGCGTTTCACAGGCCTGCACAAATGCGGCGTCATCAATTCAAAGTCGGGCCTTGGCATGCGGGTTGCTGGCTATGACGAGCTGAATGACAGTTTCGGCGACGCGGCTGATGTAGCCGTTGAACTATTCCATCATGAAACTGGCGAAGTCGCTGCAGCTTGGTCCCTGGAAAAACTGGCCAATTGCTGGAATGCAAAACACGCCAATGCGCTCTACATCACCTTCGAAAAGCGTGAAGCTAGAAGCGGCGGTATGGAATACAATTATTCATCTGAGTGGCTGCAGGGGAAGGGGACCGATGTCTGGCGGCTGCTGCGAGCAATCGCCAAGGGCATAGTCTTCTATGATCCGGCCGATACGATCTATGCGGACAAAAAAGCGAAAGTGCGATCGCAGTGGCGGGTAAACTCCTCTCAGCTCGTAGCGGCAATGGACCTGCTTTATTCCGAGGCTTCGACGGTAACCGTCTGATCGCTGTCATCGAGCGAGGCATACGATATCAACCGATCGCCTGCAGTTGCCGCTTTTGAGACTTTCGACTTCTATCGATTTCAAGCATTTTTGTGATGGCTGGCTCCATGTACCGCGCAACAGCCTCGACTGCCGGAACCACGACCGCATTGCCGAACTGCCGGTATGCCTGGGTGTCTGAAACGGGGATATGCCATTCCCGATCTCCATGTTCAAAACCCATGAGCCGCGCGCATTCGACGGGCGTGAGACGGCGCGGCCTTGTGCCCTTCTGGCCGATAAGAATTTCCGAACCATCCTTATGATAGCGGGCAGAAAGTGTGCGGGCGACGTCCCCCGGTCCGACTTTGCTGAACCCGAACCCGTTACCTGCTTTTTCGTGCTTGGCCCGGTATGCCTGCAGATAATCCCAGAGCTTCGGTGTCAGCGTGTACTTCGCATCGACTTCATTATGAGACTGGAGGATATCCCCCAGGGTTGGCCATTCCTTTTCAGGCGGGATCATTGTGTCAAAGTCGGCGAAGGAAAAACCAACATTCTTGCGGAACCCCGCGATGAATATCCGCTCACGTTTCTGCGGAACCCAGGGCGCCGAACTGATAACCCTCCAGTCGATCGAGTAGCCAAGATCATCTTCCAGTGTGCGGCGAATGATTTCAAAGGTCCTGCCCTTGTCATGCCGCTGAAGGTGCTTGACGTTTTCAAGCAGAAAGGCTGCCGGGCGGTGGTGCCTGAGAATGGCCTCAATTTCGAAAAAAAGATTGCCCTGCTTCACATCGTCGAAGCCATGCGCTCGTCCCAGTGAGTTCTTCTTTGACACTCCCGCAAGCGAGAACGGCTGACATGGGAAACCGGCCAGCAGCACATCATGCTCAGGAATGAGTTTGGGGTTAGCGCCGTAAGGCTGAATGTCTCCAACCATCAGGTGATCGTCACCATCGGGAAAGTTCTTCCGATAGGTTTCGTTTGAAAAGCGGTCCCACTCACTGGTGAAAACACAGCGCCCGCCGATGGCTTCGAATCCTAGCCTGAGGCCGCCAATCCCTGCGAAAAGATCAACAAATCGGAATTTGGCAGGTTTTCGCGGAGCAACGCGTTCGGCCACCAGTTCGCGGATTTTTTCAAGCGCAAGCTTGGCGGGAGGCGCTTCGCCAGCGATATATCTGCGGATCTGGCGCGGCGAAACTCCGAGGATTAATTCGCCTTCCTCAAGTGAAAGCCCGGACTGTTTGAAAAATAATCCGAAGCTGCTGTCTGCCATGCGTCGAGTTCCTTCGTACCACCCAATTCCAGCACTGGGTCATTTTGTGACGAACTGGCATGAATGGTCCCGCCGGACAAGTCTTTTGTTCTATTTTTGTTTCATCCTTTCGAAGGTGTCCACAGTCACGAAACAGGTGTTCCATCCGGATCTATCTGCCATGCATCTTCAATAGTTTCATCTGCTGGGTCTTGAACTCGACCAGAAATTCTTCCTTGGTCATTTTTCGGCCTTCGAGGAAAGGATTTGGCACGCCGAAATATTCCCAGAGCACATCCTGCTCCGATGGTATGATCGGGAAGCCGCCTTGACGCAGAAGCTTTGGTTCACCCGGCTTCCAATTCTCGGTTACGCGCTGGATATGAAATAAGGTGCGGCTCTCTCTTGTGAACAAGCCTGAGGCTGGCTCCTGCAAGTACTGGGCTCTAAAATTCAGGCCCTTCATTTCCATGAGAATTTCAAGCAGCGCATCCCGGGTCTCAATTCTGTCACACAGGACGTCTCCAGCTGCACGTTCAATGATCCGGCCATTGCCCAGGCGCCAGAGTTCGTCTTTCTTAGCTATCGCCGAAAGGGCGATTTGTTTCCAGTGGCCGTCGGTACGAAGCAAATGACCGCATAAGTCGTCTCGATGTAGTCGCTGCATTACGAGAACCAGAGTTGACCTGTCTTTTCGGCTCAGTCGCGCAATCATTTCATCATCGTACCAGTCATTGATCGCACCGCGCTTTTTCTCATTTCGCGCGTGTCTTGCAGGCAGGGGATCATCAATGATGAAGATATCAGCGCTCCTGCCAATCTGCGATCTGGCGACCTGCGACTGAATGATCTGTGACTCGTTGTAAAAGGTAAGTGCCTCGCCGCTTTCCCGGAACCGCAACTGCGGGAACACCTGCAACATGCGCGGTGATTCAAGAAGCCGTTTGCGCATTTCGGTGAATTCCGCTGCCAGTTCCCGAGTGCCTGCAATCACGCTGATCTTCATGCCGCCATTGCGCGCAGCCATAAACAGGGGCCAGGCAATCGATGTGCAGAATGATTTCAGGTAGCGCGGCGGCAGGTTCAGCATCAGCCGGTGATTTCCATCAGGTCCACATTGCATTAATTCATCGGCAACGATGTCGAGATACCAGGCATCGATGAAGGCTTTTGCCGGGTAGAGTTCGCGGAAAGCAAAGTTGATGAAAGCTCGAAAGTCGATCCGGTAGAGGCCAATCAGCTGATCAGGGCTCATGAAGCACCGTCGCCTTCCTGGCTAAGGCGCTTCAACGCATCTTTGAAAGCCTGTTCGTCTTCAGCGTTTACAAGGAATGGATCGCCGGCGCCGTTTTCGCGAGAATATTTGACAAGATATTCGATTGAGCGCGTATCACCTTTCAGCGCGTTTGCGACCAGGCGCATCACAATCGCCTCGCGCTTTCGGAGGCGTTTTTCCTGTCCACCTTCCTTCACTGAAATTACCCGGTCGAGCTCGCGTTCGATCAGCGAGTCGATGTTCTTTGTGCGTTTTGGCCGTCCGTTCGGATTGCCTGACTTGCCTTTCCGGAACTGAGTGGCTTTGGGCGGCTTCCCGTAACCGACTGCATCCGGTTCTTCGGGATCATGCATCGGTCTTTTCCGTCAGTTGGCGCTGCTCGGTCACTTGACTGAAGGGTGTTCCTGAAGGGAGTAGAAGGGGCTCTTCTCCAGTCACTTCCTGGTACCGACGGAGCGTCACATCCACGTAGGATGGCTCAATCTCGATCAGGGCCGCCCTGCGTCCGACAGATTCCGCAGCGAGCAGTGTTGTTCCGGCGCCACCAAAAGGATCCAGCACGAGATCCCCAGGCGCGCTTGCATCNCGAATTGCGTCCGCGATCAATTGANCCGGCTTGACGGTTGGGTGGTCTTCCAGATCCTGTTTGCGGGTTTTCGAAAATCCGCTGGCACCAGGGTATTGCCAGACATTGGTGCGGTAACGGCCAAGCCGGCCAAGCTGAATGTTATTGATGTGGCTTGCCTCTCCGTGCTTGAAGACGGCAATAAACTCATGCTGCGAACGGTAGAATGAGCCCATTCCGCCATTGGGCTTCACCCATGCAATGACGTTCTTGAGGCTGGAATAGAGCTCCCGCCCAACCATGATCAGATCTGCGACTGATCGCCAGTCGATAAAAACATAGTGCAGTGAGCCATCCCGCGAGCAACTGCGAGCATGACCGAGGGTCTCGAGAAGAAAGCCGCGAAACTGCTCAATGGTCATTTCGCCTGATGCCATGGCAAACTCGCCGTGCCGCCCGCCGCCACTCACGTTACCTTTGATGGCAACGTTGTAAGGTACATCCGTGATAACGAGATCCACCAACTTCCGGTCGGTGATCAGCGAATATATCTCCCCGTCCCGTGCATCACCACAAAGAACGCGGTGGCTTCCGCAGGTCCAGAGATCGCCGGACCGCGTGACTGGATTTGCCGGCGGCAGGTCCAGAGCCTGATCTTCGGCAACCGGTGTGTCGTCAAGGGCCATGAGTCCGTCAATTTCGATTGTGTCGAAGCCGGTCAACTCAAGATCAAAATCAAGCTCGATGAGGGCTTCCAGTTCGTGGGAAAGTAGCTCTGGCGACCAAGTCGACCGTTCGGCGATGCGGTTGTCTGCTATCCGCAGCGCACGCTTCTGTGCGTCGGTAAGTCCAATTATGCGAATGGCAGGTATTTCGGTGAGGCCAGCAATACGCGCCCCGCCGAGCCGGCCGTGTCCAGCGATCAGACAATTGCCCTCGTCAATCAGTACGGGATTGGTAAAGCCAAATTCCGTAATACTCTCAGCGATCCGCTTCAGCTGCATCTTGTCATGGAGGCGGGCATTAGCCTGGTAGCCAACGAGATCTGAAATCGCGATGCTCTCGAAAGAAAGACTGGTTTTATTCATGGCGTGCTCCTTCGCTGCGGGAAGGCACCTGCCTCACCGCAAAATGAAAATCTGCGTGGCAAAGCGACTAGCTTTTGTGACTGGCGCTTCAGCCCGCGCGCTCCGGAGTCGCATGGGGTAAATCTATAAATACCTAAATAGACTGGAGGTGCAACAGTAAATATTACCAAATAGTTCAATATCTAAAGCACAAGTAAGATTATTTGTAAATTATGATAACAAGTACGAAATGCAATTGAACGATCATTTCATAGTTTACGATGAGAACTTCTGTAAGTATTCGCTAATTAGTTCACTAATACCTACGTTAAGCGGTGCGGCTATGTCTGCGTCTGTTTGTTCGATCGACACTACGTTTCAACACAGATGTCATCCGACGATTCTTGCGAACCGTCCCAAAAGCCTTCTTCAACCGTTGGTGGATTAATGTTGCGATACGACGAAGGTTCAGTGCCGGCCCTGCGACAGGGCCGGCACACAACAATACGGGAAACGCTTCGCGTTCCCGGGTAGGCTTCATGCGGGTTCGCCGCCATTCCTACCTCCGCAATTGATCCGCCTCACCGTGCGGCGTCTCCTGCGGTCCCCGCGCTTATTGGGTCCGGGTCCCCATCACGCCGCGATCTGCAGCTCGGCAATCTTCTGGAATTCAGTAAGCAGGTCGCTGTGATGCTGAGCGAGGTGGCGCACCACCCTTGCATTATCGAGCAGGTTGCCGACGTACGCCGTCGCAAGAACCAGATCGAGATGATCGACTCCGTAGTTCTGCTCGATCTGTTTGAATTCCCGGTCGAGCCTGACCGATTCCTGCGTCATGAGGTTGATTTGCTCGAGCGTAAGCGCGCGGCTGATCGGGCGCTTCCCCTCCACAAACTGATCCGGCGGTGTCGCGGCGACGATCGACTTCACATAGCTCAGTGAGAATTTGTTCATTGCGATCATCATCTCAGCTGCGGCCATCTGGCGCATTGGCTTGAGCCTCCTGAGTTCGGTGAACGCGTTGAGCGGCACATGCTTGTCTCGCAACAAATCTGCGGCTTCTGGGCAGATGCCAACGAGCAGGTTCCGCTTCTTGCGGATAAGGTCAATGTTCACGTTCAGCGTCCGGGCTAGTCGCTCTTCAGATACGCCGCGTTTGACCGCTTCAAGTATCATCCGGTGTTCCTGAATTATCGCGATGCGGCTGATCCGGCGGTTGTAGGTAAAGGCCTCGTCCTCCGTCGCAACCAGGCACACCACTTCCCTTGTGCCTTGCTTGGCTAGGATATCCAGCCTGATATGCCCATCAAGCAGGCGGAATTTACCATCATCGATGGGATCAGGCACAACTACCGGGGGCTCGATAATTCCGACCTCGATAATGGACGCGGCAATCTGGCGATACTTCGCCGATTTCCGGATGACGCTACGCAGCTCGCGTAGCGGCTTTATGTCCTCCACTGAAATACGCAGTGTCGAATTCTCAAATGCATGCGGAAGGGGAGCATTGCGAACAGGTTTCATGATGATGTGTCTTTGCTCAGCCTGGTGGCGATATTAGCTGGAAGGCTGGAGAGGTCCTCGTTCTCTAGTAGAGCCATGAAGCTCTCGTCGCTTGCCAGTCGGCGAATTGCTTCGACGATAAAAAGTAGCCTGTCGCGCGTGGCCTGGGACCGATGGATCAAGGCACGTTTGCGCTCAGCATCTTCTTGGTATGCTTTGACCAGTGAGTCTGCCGAGATGCGCTGGCGCTCTTGTCGCTCGATTGTTGCAAGACCTTTGCCCCTGCGCTTGCGGGTCTCAATGATTTTCCGTGCCTTAGTAAGCCTCCGCCCCTTGAGAAGACCTTGCTCATATGCGCTGGATAGTGCGGCCTGAACTTCATGGTCTTCGCAGTCGGCAATCTCGACAGCGACGCTCAAGGGTATCACCCCAGTCTCGACAGACCGAAGAAGGCGCTGCTCACCTTTCTCTATCAATCGCGCGACGCCGTTGACATATTCTCTGGTAAGGCCTGTTTTTCGCGCAATCTCCGCAGCCGAGTAGCCTCGATCTTCCATGCCGCGGATGTCCTGAAGCAGATCAATCGCTTTGTGCTGACGGCGTGCACAGTTCTCGACAAGGCTGGCAATGAGACTGTCTTCTGGGTCAGCGGTTACGACAAGTGCAGGTACCTTGTCCTGCCCCAATTCGATGTAAGCCTCGAGCCGGCCCTGGCCGCAGACAAGGTCATAGTATGACTCACCAGCTTCAGCACGGCGTGTGACGGTTATTGGTTTCTTGAGGCCAATTTTCGCGATGTTGTCGACGATCTCCCTGAAGTTGCGCTGGTTTCGCACTCTGGGGTTCACGACCGTAATCCTGTCGACAGGGATCATCTCGACACGCTGGGCGGGCAGTGCAGACATCAGGCCGCCAACCTGAAGCTGGTGCGCGCTGCCATCTGGAAGAACGGCGCGAGGCTGTCGAATCGGTAGGCATCCAGAGAAAGGCCGTTGTATTCTGTCAGACGAAGAACTGCATCACGCATGTCGAGCCGCGGTAACAGGTAATAGTCTAGGGGCTTGCTGTTCGACCTATCCATGCGAACGGCGACAGTCAGATTTGGTTTGAGCGGCGTATCGAGCCTGAGCTTCCAGCGCAGGCTCCCTGCTTCTGTTTGGAAACACCGGGCAATCGTGATGGACGCCGTGAACTCACGGTTGATAGTTAGAAGATCATTGGACGGATCGTGGGCAACCGTTCCACCTATCGCGACAATGCCGTCAATCACTGACTGAATGATTTCCGGGTGCATTTCCCGAAGCTTCCTGTTGGTTTCAAGGTAACGGTAGTCGCGGTCAGGCTTAAATCCGACCAGTGTATAGGCCCTGAGAAGGCTGCCGAACCGCGATCTGAACGAGCTGCTCGACGGACAGTCGTCGGTTTCATTGATGATGAGGCCGGAGAGATAACCGTTCTGTTTGAAGATCTGCGCCAGTCGTTCGAGCATCTCCTTATTGCTGAGCTTCGTGCTTCGTTCGGCGATGATAGTTTGCGCCGTGTCAAACACAGCCTGCGGGACAATCCCTTGAAACACGGAATTTGCCCTAACCCAATCGCTTGGATCATTCTGTACATGGGCGCCTTTGAGCTTGAAGGATGTCTTGGCCCAAACGTTGTTACCAACGTATTTCTCGTTGATTAGGAGTTGGTGCACAGAGCCGCGGGTCCAATTGCGCCCAAGATCGGTCGCAATGTTCCGCTTGTTGAGGCCTTCGGCTATTTGACTCTCTGAACGGTGCTCGTCGATGAAGAGGCGATAAACTTCATTGACGACATGGATTTCATCCGGGGGGCCTGGCACCAGAACCACTCGGTCAGTCGTGATGCTTTTATGCTCTCCTGGCTTCAGTGTTCCCTTCTCTTTACCGGATTGATCAACAAGCATGCGCCTGAGACCGAAGCCAGCGGGGCCGCCCTGCCGATAGCCGAGTTGGATGAGATTCGCCTGTCCAGCAAACACTTTGACCGACAATTCCCGGCTGTATTCGCCAGCCATGGCACGCTTAACGGTTTTGATGATCGACGAGCCGATGCTTCCGTCATTCTCGAACTGCTCCGCGCAGTAGTGTACTTGGACGCCCGCTTTGCGGCAACATAGCTCATAAGACGCCGCCTCGTCGGGATCTTGGAAACGTCCCCAACGGCTTACATCGTAAACGATTAGCACTGTGAAATCGGCCCGATCATTTTCGACATCGTCGAGCAGCTGCTGCAATCCGTGCCGCCCTCCAATATTGAGGCCGCTCTTACCCTCGTCGGCATAGGTCTTGACGATCTCGTAGCCCCGCTGTTCTGCATACTTGCGAATGGCGTCGCCTTGATTGTCGGTCGAGTATTGCTGATGCTCCGTTGACATGCGGACATACTCTGCAGCCCGTGTCCTCGGCACCGCAGATGGCTCTGGCTGTCCGCCTCCATCCATCCAGTTTATTACCATTGCCGCCCAATCTGATGATGTCACAAAGTCCGTTTCGAAGGCGGTCTACATCAAGGAAGGCCGAAGCATGGTTCGTAATAACAGAAGTCTACTTCGAAAAGCGCTTGTTCCACTATCGGACTCAGCTTTAGCTGATCAGATTGGCGAAGTTCTCCGAACCGAATTGGGGGCAACTCGCAGGGCAACGAAGACTGTCATGCGATGGACTGGTGTCAGCGATAACACAGCCCGATCGTGGTTAAATGGAAAGGTAAGTCCGAGCGGGCTTCACTTGTTGGAGCTCGCTGCCCATTCGCAGCCGATCATGGTTCTATTCCTCGAAGTAACTGGTCACGGGGATCTCGAGATTGGCTTGAGATTGCAGGAGATCGAAGNCGTCCTCGAAGAAGCGCTTGAACGNGTGCGCTCGATTAGTTTGACGAGAAGCTCANTNCCGCGAACCAAAATCCCAGATTGAGATTTTNCACTCCCTCAAATCCTGAGTTTCTACCCTGTTATCGGTATTCATATTCCCTGTTATTCGCTTAGGGAATTTGACGCTAAGAATGGCTGTTTCCTGTGCGATTCATGGTCATTTACCGGTGTAAATTTTTATGATTATCTAAAAATTCCTTGTAAATCGGCACATAACAGGGAAATGGGCCACAGAGACTAGTGGTACTAGCACTGCTTGCACCTCCATTTTCATCGGCACGTCATCCTTGTCGCGTTACCGCGCAGCAATTAAAGATGGCCGATAGGGCGCCGCTTTAGCTCAGTTGGTAGAGCACATCATTCGTAATGATGGGGTCAGAGGTTCGAGTCCTCTAAGCGGCACCAGTTCCTTACATATTGTATCCCCGCTGCAAGCAATGCTTTGCCTGCCACGCTGCATCAGTGCCAACGCTTCATTTACAGACATAAAAATATCTTTATATGCTGTGCTACGATGAATGTTGATGTGATCTTCAAGGCTCTGGCTGACCCTACGC
>JGI24723J26617_10002229_pt1 | contig 15672 bp, 14 predicted proteins | sample Cruoilmetagenom6_FD_26617 | JGI IMG/M metagenome (IMG submission 26617)
AACTCGAACCCCGAGACCGTCTCGACCGACTACGACACCAGCGACCTGCTCTTCTTCGAGCCCCTCACCCTCGAAGATGTGCTCAATGTCACCGAGAAACTCGACACGAACCTGCTGGGCACCATCGTCCAGTTCGGCGGGCAGACCCCGCTCAACCTCGCCCACGGGCTTGATCTGGCCGGCGTGCCGATCATCGGCACCACGCTCGACGCGATCGACCGAGCCGAGGACCGCGATCGGTTCGATCAGCTGTTGACCAAGCTCGAGCTCAAGCGCCCCGCGTCGGGCATCGCGCGTTCGATCGACGAAGCCGTGACGATCGCCGATCGGATCACCTACCCGGTGCTTGTCCGCCCGAGCTATGTCCTCGGCGGGCGCGGCATGGAAATCTGCCCCGACGAGAAAGCACTGCGTCACTACATGGCCACGGCCGTCGATGCTTCGGGGCTCGACGACGCGCCGATCCTGATCGATCAGTTCCTCGCGGGCGCGATCGAGCTCGATGTCGATGTCGTCGCGGACTTTGATGCCGATGGCAAGGGCACCGCCCTTGTCGCCGCGGTCATGGAGCACATCGAGCAAGCCGGCGTGCACTCTGGCGATTCGACCTGCATGATCCCGACCTGCAATCTCCGCCCGGCGATCCTCGAAGAGGTCAAAGAGACCGCCCGCAAGCTGGCGACCGAGCTGGGCGTGTGCGGGCTCATGAATGTCCAGATGGCCCTCAAGAACGACCAGGTCTTCATCATCGAGGTCAACCCCCGCGCTTCGCGCACCGTGCCCTATGTGGGCAAGGCCAAGAGCAAGCAATGGGCCGCGATCGCCGCCAAGTCGATGATGGGCGTTTCGCTTGAAGATCAGAACGCCCAAGAGGTCCCCCACGCCGGGTTCTACGCGGTCAAAGCACCGGTCTTCCCCTTCCAAAAATTCCCCGGCGTCGACTTCGTTCTCGGGCCCGAGATGCGCTCCACCGGCGAGGTCATGGGCGTCGACGCCTCACTGCCCAACGCTTATCTCAAAGCCATGCTCGGCGCGGGCACTTCATTCCCGACCGAGGGCGGCGTGTTCGTCTCCGTCCGCGAGAACGATCGCCAAGACATGATCCCGATCGTCCGCTCCCTGATGGCGATGGGCTTTAAGGTCTTCACCACCAAGGGCACCGGCGAACTGCTCGCCACCCACGGCTTGCGTCCAACGATCTTGCAGAAAATCCAAGAGGGCGCCCGCCCCAATGTCATCGACCTGATGCAGAACAACGAGATCCAGCTCGTCATCAACACCCCCACCCGCACGGGTTGGCAGACCGACGAGGGCAACATCCGAGCGACAGCTGTGCGTTTGGGCATCCCGATGATCACCACCGCGACCGCCGCGGTGCAAGCCGTGCACGCAATCGAAGCGCTCAAGGCGGGCTTCTGGGATGTGACGGCATTGCAAGACCTAACGACTCCAGCCAAGGCCCATGCGTGACGAATAGAAAATCGAACGATTGGGTGATCGTCTGCCCAAAGTGCAATCACCATAAATCAGTGCGTGTACTGGGAAGAAAATCTGATCGCTCTGTCGCTATCGGCAAGCCAGCCATTGGGTATTGCCGCAAATGCCGATGGATCAGAGTCCACCGGTTCGCGCATTCACCGGATCTATAGATTCGCTGCAGTAAACGCTTTACTCACCAGGTCCCGCTCCCAGCTCGGCGACGGCCCGGCCTTGGCCTCGTAGTGCTGCCAGATCTCGAACCAATAACTCCGGAACTTGTGCTCGCCGAAGGGTTCGTAGTGCTTGTGCAGGGCCTTGGTGATCTGCGCGTCGCTCCCGCTCATGCCCAGGGCGCTCTTGCCGTGGCGGATGGTCTCGGTATCGATCGCCAGGCGCGAAAACCGCCCGAGCAGCTGCATGATGTTCCCGCCGGCGTATGGGCCGATCCCGGGCAGCGAGATCAGGAACTTGAACACCTCGTCGTCGCTCACCGATGGATCTGCCAGCCAAGCCTCATCGACATGCCCGCGGACAAAGAGCTTCGCCAGGTCGACAATCCGCTGATCGCGATACCCGACCCTGCACCGCCCCCGCAGTGTGCCCACCCGTGTCCGGGCGAGCTTCTTGGCGCTCGGGAACGAGTACGCTCCCGATGCGCTCTTTCGCCCGCACACCTCGCACAGACGGCGATTCATGTTCACCGTGCTCGGCCAGGTCACATTGCAACTCGTGACCGTTTTGATCACATCCTCGAACAGCGTCGGCGAGCGGAACAGCCGCCCCTTGCCCGATTTTTTCCAGCGCGGGTCCACCTTGTGGAACGCCCGGATCTGAGCCGCCGACACATCGAGATTGAGCATCCGTGTGAGCTGCTTACGGGCCTGGCCCTGCTCGGTGCGATCGAGCCGACGATCGAAACGCACACGCAGCTTGCCATCATCCCGTTGATCGATCACACACGCGCTCGGCTGGGCATCGAACTCAAGCACCCGGCTCAGCGACTGGTTGCCCACATCCCAGTAGTTGGGCATCAGCACGAAGTAGCCGTAGCTGCATACATCGCGGGCGAGCTCAAAATCCCTCGGCGTATCCACACTTAAGACCGAACCAGCCATCTTCCGCTCCGTATTGTTCTTCCGAGTCGCCCATCGTTGACCATCGTGCAACCATCCGCCCGATGCAATACTATCATAGAGACACCATTCGTTATATACATGCCCCCGCAAGGCCCCCTTGCACGCAATCCGGGCATTCACCACCCCAAGGAGCTTTCATGCACATCCCATCATTCGCACTCGCCGCCTCCATCGCGATGGTCTCGACCCTCGCCCCCACCACACTGGCGGCCGACGACGAAGTCCAGATCCGCGACTCCGTTGTCAAGATCTTCACCACCTACCGCGCTCCCGACTACGAATCACCGTGGACCAAGCAGTCCCCCTCCGACATCAGCGGCACCGGCTTCGTGATCGAAGGCAACCGCATCCTCACCAACGCCCATGTGGTCGAGATGGCCTCGCAGATCTTCGTCCAGCCCCCAAACTCGGCTGACAAAATCCGCGCCCAGGTCATCGGGATCGCCCAGGGCATCGATCTCGCCGTGATCGAGCTCAAGAAAGAAAAAGACCGCGAGGAGTTCCATGAGAACCACCCGCCGCTGACACTCAACGAGACCCTCCCCAAGATCGGATCGACGGTCCAAGCGATCGGCTTCCCCATGGGCGGCGAGCAGATCTCGCTGACCGAGGGCGTCGTCTCCCGCATCGAGTTCATCGGCTATTCCCAAGACACCGTCGGGCTGCGTGTGCAGGTCGATGCCGCCCTCAACCACGGCAACTCGGGCGGCCCGGTCGTCCAGGATGACCAGGTCGTCGGCGTCGTCTTCTCNGGCGTCGAATCCGCCGACAACATCGGGTACNTGATCCCCGTCGAAGAAGTCGTCGCCTTCCTCGAAGACATCGACGANGACGGCGAGTTCAACGGNCGCCCCAAAATGTTCACGACCACCTTCCAGACCGCCGAGAACCCCGCCCTGCGCGACTGGCTCGATCTCGACTCCGACGAGACCGGCATCCTGTTCACCGGCCACGAAGACGATGAGCTCGGCGACACCTTCGAGACCTGGGACCTGATCGATCAGATCGGCGATCACGACATCGACAACGCCGGCATGATCACCATCGGCGACAACCTCCGCCTCAACTGGGGCTACATGATCCCCAAGCTCGCCGAGGACGGCACCGTGCCCATGACCGTGCTCCGCGATGGACGCTCGGTCGATATCGACATGCCCGTGGCCGCCTCACGCGATGACCTGATGCCCGCGATCGGCGATGGCTACCCCGAGTACTTCATCGTCGGGCCGTTGGTCTTCTCGCCCGCTCGCCGCGAGCACCTCATGAACTTCTACGCCCCGTACCTCGCCATGCAGGGCAACCCCGCCGCGCTGCGTGTCGAGGAAGTCCGCAAGGAAGAGGGCGAAGAGATCGTCATGCTCGTCTCCTCCTTCCTCCCCCACCCGATCACCAAGGGCTACGACTCGGGCTACAAGCCCGCCCTCAAATCCCTCAACGGCACCGACATCAACTCGCTCGCCCAGCTCGTCGAGCTCATCCGTGACTCAGACGANGACTACCTCGAGTTTGGCTTCCACGACAAGGGCCAAGAGACCCTGATCTTCGATCGCGAAGAGCTCCTCGAAGCCACCGAGGAGATCCTCGAGGACAACTCGATCCGCAAGCAGGGCTCGGACCGCTTCATGGATATCTGGGAAAACGACTAACCCCACCCCAGGTCCAGCCCTAGCCCCGAAGAGCCTAAATCCACAATAAACACCCTTCAACGCCCCGTAACGGGCGTTTTTTCAATTTTGGATCCAGTTCGCTTGACATATTTAGATATTTGGCTAAATTACGAACATGAACAAAGTCTTCAAAGCCTTGTCCGACCCGACCCGACGCAAAGTCCTCGGACTGCTGCGTGAGCGACCGATGACGGCCGGCGAGCTCGCCGACCATTTCGCCGTCTCCAAGCCCACTATGTCCGCCCACTTCGCCGTGCTGCGTGAAGCCGGGCTCGTCGAGCCCGTCAAGGAAGGACGCGTCATCACCTACCACCTGATGATGTCCGTGCTCGAAGAAGCCATGCTCGGCTTCGCCCAAGTCTTCGGGCTCGAGGTCAAGCCAGCCGAGACAACACCCGCCGACAACAAACCATCAGAAACCACAGACCAAAAAAATCAAACCTCGCCGGAGACCCAGTCATGATGACCCCAAAGACCCAAACCATCGTCGCCAGCACCGTCATATCGCTGTGCGTCATTGTCTCGCTCGCACTGATCCCGATGAAGCCTCAGGGCTCGGCGATCGTGCTCGGGATGATGCTCTTCTTTGTGATCGTCTGGAATGCAGTCAAAGCCTTGGCNCTGCGNAAGTGNAACGACCTGGACTGGCTCAACTCCAAGACTCGCCACGAGATCCTCTTTGCGATNATCCTGGCAAGCCTGCTCGGGCTCGGATCGATCACTTCAACGCTGGGCAAAGAACTCGGTTTCTTCGACAGCAACCTTGTCGAACGCATCGCCGGCGTCAACATCGGGCTCATGCTCATTGTCCTGGGCAACTACATGCCCAAGAAGAACCAAGCATCCACGAGCCAGTGCGGCTGCGGATCCAAATCCAGTTCGAGCACACTCCAACGCTTCATGGGCTGGACATTCGTCCTCGCCGGGCTCCTCTACGCCCTCGCCTGGATCCTCCTCGATCTCGACCAAGCCGGGATCGCGATCCTCTTCGCGTTCCCCGTGGCCATCGCAAGCATCTTCCTTGTCCGGTACCTCTCTAGCCGACGATCGAAGCCCACCATCGCCGTATAAAAGGACATGCTGTTGATCCAGGATTAGAATAGTCAACCAATCAGCAAAGGAAGAGAACTCAAATGAGCGACATCATCAACCTTACAGACAAACTCGGGCTCTTCGATGAAACATGGACACCCAAGATCATCGCCGAGCTCAACGGCCAGCAGCTCAAGCTCGCCAAGCTCCAAGGCGAGTTCGTCTGGCACAGCCACGAACACGAAGACGAGCTCTTCCTCGTCCTCGAAGGGCAACTCTCCATCGAGTTCAGTGATCGCGATACGGTGCACCTCAGCAAGGGCGACATGTACATCGTGCCCAGAGGCGTGGAGCACAACCCCGTCGCCAACGAAGGAGCCTCGGTCTTACTTTTCGAGCCCGCCGCAACCAAGCACACCGGTAAGCTCATCACCGATCGGACAGTCACCGATCAAAAACGCCTCTAAGCACGCCCTCTACTGCGCAACATCCATCACGATCGTCGCGTCGTGCCCACGCAGGTAGTCATGGCGGAGCTGCACGATCGGCGTGCGCTCGAGCGCCCAATCGAGCATCTTCGATGGGTCGTACCGCACCGCGGGCGCCGACGCCGGCGTCCGCTGGGCGTTGTGGCGATCGGACAAGAAGTTGAACACCAGCGTCCCACGCTTGGCTGTTCTCAACGCCGACCAAAACCGGTCGAGCACGCCTTGGGCACCAGCCATATCGAGCGTGTTGAGCGAACCCGAGAACACAAAGACCTCGGCCCCGTGCTCTTTCACAAGCCGAAGCGCCAGCCCGTCGTCGGCTACAAAGTCGCCGAGTTCAAACCCAGCCCGCTCGATCTTGGCTTCTTGCACCCGCTCACGCGCCAGCCGGGCCATCGCTTCAACGCCTTCGATCCCGATGTACGATCTGGGGAACTCGCCCGCTGCATGCTCGTGCAAAAACATCGGCAGGTCACCGACGCCGCAGCCGAGGTCAGCGACGATGCGACCGGGAAAACGCCCGAGCAGCGTGAGCATCTCGAAGCGTGTCCGCTGGGCATCCTTGCTCATCCAGAGCTGCGACTCGAAGCCCGCGCCCATTTCACGCGTGGCTTTTTCGTAGGGTGCTAGATACGGGCGCTCGCTCATGGTTTCATTGGTGGGCTGATTCGTGGGCATGCGATGACTCCTGATCCGCCGAAAGAACGAACCGATGCGTGTACCCATGGGTGAACCCCGCTGATCGACGATTATTCGATCCTAAACCAGCTGATCAACCCAGGCGGATCATCTCAGCATACTCGTCATAGCGAGCGTCCACATCCGCCTTGGTGATCCCACGCATGCGTTCGAGCGAGAACGATTCGACATTGAAACTCGCGATAATCGTCCCGTGCGCCAGCGCTTCACGCACCGATTCAAACGATCCCAGATCATCCCCGCCGCGAGCCGAGAGCCGACCCATCAAGCCGCCGGCGAACGAATCGCCCGCGCCCGTCGGATCCACAACCTTCTCGGTCGGGTACGCCGGGAGCGCACAGATCCCGTCGCGATGCACCAGAATACACCCGTGCTCGCCCTTCTTGACCACCACAAACCGCGGCCCGAGTTCGAGCAGGTGCCTGCCAGCCGTCACCGGGTTGCGGTGGCCGGTGTACAACTCGGCTTCGTCGAAGTTGAGCACCAAGCCATCGACCTTGCCCAAGAGCTGCGTCAGCTCAAGCTTGGCGATATTGATCCACAGGTCCATGGTGTCGGCCACACTCAGCTTGGCGTCCGGGAACTGCTCGAGCATCCCGATCTGCACCATCGGGTGCGAGTTGGCCAGGAACACGACTTCGGAGTCCTTAAACGACTCCGGAACCGGAGGCGGCGCCTCTTCGAGCACGCCCAGATCCGTAAAGAGCGTATCACGATGATCCATATCCTCGTGGTACTTCCCGCCCCAGCGGAAAGTCTTCGAGCCCTTGCGGACCTCGAGCCCCGCGGTGTCGAGCCCCTTGAAATCGCTCAGCGATTCCATGAACGCGTCCGGGAAATCATCCCCCACAGCCGCGACGAGCCGCGCCTGTGTATAAAAGGATGCCGCCGCGGAGAAGTAGACCGCCGACCCCCCCAGCAGATCCTCGTGACGATCGCCTGCGGGTGTTTCGATGGTGTCGATGCCGATAGTGCCTGTGACAATTAAACTCATAAAGAATCATAGCCCCGCCCGCAACCTCCTGTTCACCTGCTCATACAACCAGTCAAGAATAGGAGCAAACATGAACACAAACCACGCCAAGAACATCCCGTCCGAACCCTCACGCCCGCTCGCCGCCGCCCTCGCCGGCTTCCTCACCATGATCGCCACGCCAGCACTCGCTGCTGAGCTCACGATCGAGCAAACCCACAACCAGACCAATCAACGGATCAACGAGCATGCCCCCCAAGAAGCCTCCGAACCGATCACCGAAGCCGCCATCACCGCCGCGATCGAGGAATATGTCCGCGCCAAGTACGCCGGCGACGAAAAAACCCTCCGTTCCCGCACACACCAAGTGCTCGCCCGAAGGGCCGTCGCCAGCCACTACTGGGACCAGCCCACCAAGGACTGGGTCCGCCCCTTCACCCAGGACCACCTCAAGTTCTACGCCACATCCTACAACCAGACCCGCATGGACACCCCAGAGGACGGACGCTGCGAGATCGAGGTCTTCGACATCGCCCAACGCACCGCATCGGCCCGCGTCATCATGGAAGATGTCGTTGACTACCTGCACATGATCCACTACGAGGGACGCTGGATCATCGCTGATTCGGGCGTGATCATCCTCGAAAGCCTCGGCGCCAAGCCGCCCGCCAAGTCCTCGCCCGAGATCGCCGGCAAGCCGACCGACAACTACGCCCAGATCGAACAGATCGTCCGTGACTACTGCGTCGGCTTCTACGAACTCGACGGCCAAAAGGTCCAGAACACCTGCCACCCGTCACTCTCCAAACGCGTCGTCGAGCAGGCCGAGCCCCTCGACATCGAATACCTCCGCGAGATCACCTACGAAGAGATCGAAATCCTCGGCAACACCTTCAACAAGGAGTTCAACTTCGANCCAGAAACCGCCCGCTGCGANATCGAGATCTACGAGGTCCGCAAGAATGTGGCCGCCGTCAAAATGACCGGCACCATCTGGTTCGACTACTTCCACCTGCTCAAAGTCAACGGCCAATGGCAAATCGTCAACATCATGTTCGAGGGCCTGCCCCGCGACGAATGGGTCGATATCAAGCAGTAGCCCGAACACGAGTCCGAACACCAGCCCGAACACCAGCCCGAACAAGACTCGCCCGAATCAATCCGGACGAGGATACAAGATCCAATCCCCATCAATCGATGCGGGATTGTTTTTGTTGATCTCAGCGAGCTCGTCGAGCGGATAAAAACGAATCCAGTTCCGTGAACCACCAACCACTTCCACCCCAACATCATCGTCCCGGTCTGTCCCGACAGAGTAGATCATCGGCTGCCCATCGACGAGCGTGTACCGCAATGTGTCCCCGGACAGCGCATCAACAAACGACGCCCGGACAAGATCCGCTTCAATGTTCTCGACACGATCAGGAAACGCACCGTGGCGGAGCTTGTGGGCATGCAGTGCGACAAGCAGGCTGGCTGCTTGGAGATCCAGATCATGATTGAGCTTGGTGCCCAGAACATTTCCAAACGATTCAGTGAACTCAAGCACCGGCCCATACTCAAGTATGAGCAAGAAACCTTCACTGGAGTCTTCATCGAGCCGATCCATTGGCCAAGTTTCAAGCATACGAATCGGCTGGTCCCAGATGCCAATAAAATCATCAAAGAACTTATTCGAAAAGCGGATCTGCTCTTGCTTCGTCTTCAGGTGCCTGCTCAGCACCATGGCCGCGAGCATGTCACTCACAGCATCGCGAGCCGGGCTATATGAAGTGTTGTCCAGAGGGTTCCAGTACTTGGGTGGTTCCTTCAGATCAACATACCTCGCCAACCCGAGCGGGCGAATACGCCCATCGACGCTGTCTTCATAGATCCATTCAACAAAATCGATCGCAGAAACCCGCTCGATCTCCAAGAATGCCCTCGGATCGTACCGGCCTTCGATCTGCGTGAGCAACAATCCAAGCTCCTCAAGCTGTTCAGATGTGAACCGGTTGAGGTCAAGCTCATCTCGGAGCAACCTCCGAAGGATCATCCAATCAATCGCGCCTGCGACCAGATGATCGTTCGTCGCTCCAGTCGTTTGACAGAGCTCGGCCATGCCAACCAACGCCCGCAGATCCCACAGCACCCGATCAATATGCCCCGCTTCATTGGCGATGTAGATGTCTGCACAGAGCAGATTAGAAACCTGTTTTATCTGACCCCAGTGATCAGGAAACATATCTTCGAAGAACTTCGGAGTCGCCGTAGGCTCCACCGCATAGCCCTCATCGCCGAGCCGACCATACAACATCGACGAATGGCGGAGATCAACACCGACGACAGACCTCCTCGCGAGCGAACGAGCCTTCCAAAGCGCTTGCTGATGATCCTCAATAAACCCAACGGTCCACTCCCAGTCCGCCTGGTCATACTCGTCTTCGCTTGGTCCAGACATCAAGTAGTACTGATTGCCCGCCTGCTCATCGATCACCCGGCACACATCATCAATCAACCCCATCGCATCCTGATCCTCGGGGATCGTTTCGAGCCATACATCCCAGCGATCGAGATACGCCGCGACCCGTTCGCCGCGCATCGGCAGAGGACGGGTGGCCGTTGGGTCTAAATCAGCCCCCGCGCCATGCGCTACGGATAGCAGGGAGACCAATACAATCACACAATTGAACATTCGATCCTCCTGATCAATGATTATGGCCCAATCTCAAGCTTCGGCGACCACTTGAGCCAATCCTCATCCACCGCCTCCTCAAGCTCGAACCGATCCCCCACCTTCGCCCGCTCGCCCGCCTTCTTCTCCGGCGTCGCCAGCGAGACCGACGACGACATCGCCGACTCGAGCGAGTCGGCCTGAACGCTCAGACCCGAGAAGAGCCCAAAGTCCACGCCCACGCCGCCGGAACGCCAGAACTTGGTGCCCGTGTACACGATTCCGGCGTACTTGGGATCGATATCAATGCTGATCATCACGGCCGACGCGTCGTTGGTCAGCTGCGCATCACGCACCGTGCCCACCCGGATCTCGCGATACAGCACCGGGCTCCCGGCCGACAAGGTCCCGAGCCGATCCGACACCAGGACCAATCGCAATGAACCGTCCGCCGATGGCCCCGTGGCCGGCGGTCCATCGAGGGCCACAAACGAAGTCTCGATCGGCTGATCCATCGCCCCGGGTGTCAGCGCGATGTAGTTGGGTCCGATCAAGGTCTCGAGCCCGGCCACGCTCGACAAGCTCACCCGCGCCCGCACCACCCAGAACTTCGTCCCCGCCCGCGCCAGGCCCTCGGCTTCGGGCATCAGCTCCGCCTGCACTTCCACCCCAGAGAGATCCTCAGACAGCACGACCGATCGCACCACCCCCACCGGCACCCCGCGATGCACGAGCTGCCCGCCCGGCTTGATGCCCTGAGCCTGATCGAACCGGATCGTCACCATCATCCCCCGCTCATGGCTCACCTGCGACCACACCACATAGCCCACCGCGGCCAATGCCAGCAGCGGGACAATCCACGCGAACGAGACCCGCCGTCGGCGGATAATCGCGGTGGGGATCGATTGGGAGATGGGCTGTTCGTTTGTCTCACTCATTCCAAAACCTCACTCTTCTAGGACTTCTTCCCAGATCGATCGCGGATCGAACACGCTCGATGCGATCAGGCTCAGCACCACCACGCCCCCAAAGACCACCACCCCCGGGCCCGGCGTCACCTGCACCAGATCCCCCAGCTTGACCACCGCGACCACCAGCGCCACGAGCAGCACATCCACCATCCCCCAGCGCCCGACGAACTCGACGAGCCGATAGATCCGGGCCTGATCCTGGAGCGTGACATTCCCCGCCCCCAGACACAGGGCGAGGATCATCACCAGCTTGCCGATCGGGGCGATCACCGAAAACAGCAGCACCGCCCCGCCGACGAACCAGTGCCCCTCGCTCAGTAGACCGACCATTCCACCCCATATAGATGACGCCGATCCGTGCCCGAACCGCTCGATCTCCATCACCGGCAAGGTCATCGCCAGCGGGTACAACGCCAGGGCCGCGAGGGCAAAGGCCGATGCACGCCCCCTTGATTTGGGGTGTGCCCCGTGCCGAATCACACCCTCACAGCGCGTGCATCGCGCGACCGATCGAGGATCCACCGGAGGCACCCGGTGCACCAAGCCGCACACATGGCAGGCATCGAGCCGGTCTGTTCGCTGGATATTCGGTTCTCGCACGGCAGATTCCATGGACTCATCATATGGGATTCGCGCCCGACCTGTTGCACTTGACCGAGGATGGAGCCGATCATTTATCCCATCTCAATACCGATCCAGGCCGGGTTCCAGAACACGCACAAGAATTGTGCACTTTGAGATTCCGAATTTTCTCGACGCCCAATCTCGGTCTTGAATCTGCGAATTTGGGATATACAGAGCGTTTTTTATTTCTATTTTCTATTTGTCGCTTCGCTTAGATTCGCCATATCCGTGTTTCTTCCGTTTCAATTCCGCAAACAGCGGAAACCAGCCATGCGTTGGTTGCGAAAGGCATGGTGTAGAACGATCAAGACCCAACACACACACGGGTCACTCTGGGAGACAACGCGGCAGCCGCCGCACACGAAAGCACAACTGAATCTTCAGCGTGGAACACCACTCCAAGCGGACTCAAACGAGCAATCCGCCGCGCCATCGCTGACATCTGATTACCCGAACCAGGCACGACAAGGACAGGACGACCATATGAGACACCAACCGAACAGATCACTCGAGGAGGGACTCCGGTGCAGATAAGGGATGGGGCTCGGGCATTGTGATGGATGCCTCAGTGGATCGGCGTCGTTGACNCCAACTCAGCCCCATCCCCCATCTGCAACCCTCNGAGAGACGAAAGACTGAAGACGAGAACACACGCCGGGTGGGAACTCAGGCAAGATCGGCCCCACGCGATGCGTTGGCATGCACCGGGCAGATCAGACAGCACACAGTGTCAGGGAGGATCGTTATCGTCCCCAACCGACCTGACACTGCTCCCCGACTGGGCTTAACGCCCAGCCGGGGTTTCGGGAAGGAAGCCAGCTTTTTAGGAAGCTCGCAACCTGAACCGGACACGGGAAGGCGAGAGCCCGTGTCCGGTTTTTTCTGCGCCCTGACCCCTGCGCTCTACGCCGAGCCCCTTGATCCCAACAAANAGATCCCAATAAAAAACCCGCCTGATCAACTGATCAGGCGGGCGGATGGAATCACAATGGAGTCAGTCTTATGGTCCCTGGAAGACACGCCCGGAGTACTTCTGAGCACAGATCTTGCTGAGCAGAGCCATGATATCCGAGCTATCAATCACGAAGTCGCCGTTGGCATCGAAGATCTCATCACCGATTTCGAGGTGCACGCCCGGCTTGGAGATCGCCTGAATCGCCATCGAAAACTCGCTGAGATCGACACACCCGTTGCCGTCAACATCACCAACGCGGTCTTGACGGTAAAGGGTCCACTCGCCGTTCATAGGCACATCGGTAAAGGTGCGGGTCAGCCCCCCGGGGAAGATCGCCCGAACCTCGTCGATTGAACTTGCATCACCGAGCCCGTAGTGGAGTGTGTACTCGTCCTGAGCCTTGTAGTTGGCACCGGTGCGGACTTCGCGGATCTGTGTCATCGAGCCGGTATCGACCTCGACCGTTGTCCCGATTGCAAAGATGTTTTTATCGACTTCGCCGACCACATTGAGACGAACATAGTTGTTCGTCGCGGCGTCGGGCGAGTTGTTGATAAAGAGGTGCAATCCGTCGTTGCTGGTCCCGACGAGCATGTCGAGATCATGATCCCCATCGACATCACCGATGGCGACACAGAAGACATCTTCCTCGACATTGACGCCGGCGGTCGCGGCTTCATCGATCAATGGCCAAACCTGCGAACCGCGGTAGAGCTTGTTGTCCCCGAGCATGTTGCAGAGGTAGGTATCGAGATTTGTATCGTTATCGAAATCAGCGAACACGGTCCCCCATCCGATATGGAAGTTGCCCATGCCCGCGCTCTTGGTTTGATCAACAAAGACGCCGCTTCCATCATTCATCAGGAGCTTGTTGCCAACAGAGATATTGGTCAGGTACATATCGAACAAGCCGTCAAAGTCCAGATCACCGACCGCGATGCCCATGCAATCGATATTGGCCGCGGTGTTGGTCTTCTTGGTCACCTCTACAAAGCCCGATTTCTCGTTGCGGAACAAACGATTGCTGATCCCGTTGTGGGTGCCCTTATCCGTACCGAGGTAGAGATCGTCGTCCCCGTCGCGGTCGTAATCAAAGAAAGCCGCGAGCAGTGTGGGGTCGAGCTCAGCATCAACGCCGAGCTCAACCGCCCGNTTGCTGAAGGTGCCATCGCCNTTGTTGTGGAACATAAAGTTCTGTGTTTCATCCGCGAAAGTCAGCGTCCGCACCGCGGCGTACATATCCAAGAATCCGTCGCCGTCGATATCACCCCATGTCGTTGACATCAGCGGACAATCGGTCTTCACACCAGCCTGGAGCGCAACATCCGTGAACTGGAAGTTCCCGTCATTGCGAAACAGCCGGCTCGAGCTCATCCAGCCACTGACAAAGAAGTCCAAATCTCCGTCGTTGTCATAGTCCGCGGCTGACATCCCCGAGGAAGTTGAGCTCTGCCCAAGGTTCGCCACGGCGGTGCGATCTGTGAAATGCCCCGTGCCATCATTCTCGAACACGCCGATGACATCACCCAGCCCGCCGGCAACGACGATATCGAGGTGTGAATCGCCGTTGAGGTCCAGGAGCATCAACCCCGCGCCGAACTGCGCATAGTTGAACCCGATGTGGAAATCGACGCCGCGTGCGACGGCTTCATCTGTAAAACTGAGCGGCTCGCTCGCCACGGCATGCGCCGCCAAGCCCGCTGTAGCGATCAAAAACGCGACCCGCGTCTTCATGCGAATGCTCTGTGAAATCTCTCTTTGTTGGCTCATTGTCTGCTCTCCTGGAGGGGATNCACCCCTCAAAGCTACCCATTCTTCTNTTTAGACAGCGATGTCCCCTCGCCAACCCAATATAGCCGAAGAATGGTTGCTTTGAAACAAAAAAAAACCGAAATTTCGTGATCAGAGAACCACCTTTTCCACTGCTCTTTAAAGACATTCGGTGCNCAGACCGCCTCAGACTCTTNTTTATCAGACGCCCCCCGTGGCTCCATCAACCATGAGTTGAGCCATCCACCCTCTTATCGCTCGTTATACTTGCNTTGTGCACACNNGCCAAACAGCTTATCTGACGGTGATCAACTGGCCCAGCAGCTTTACCGAAGCCGATCGGGTCGATGCCCTTGTCGGCTCGGCGGCGATGGATCCCTACCAAGCCACCCAGGCGAGCCGACGCAACCTGCCCGGGGTGATGTGCACGATCAACGCCCTCGATCGCACGCTGATCCTCGATTCCATGCACGCACGCGGGATTTTGTGCATCGCCCCCACCCACGACGAGGTCATGAGCTACGCCCCGCCGATCGGCGCNNCGAGCGTGAAGCAGTTCCCGGGCACCGATCCCGCCCGCTTTGAGATCCAGCCCCACGATGGTGAGCCGTGGACCTTCGAAGCCGATCAGGTCAAGCTCGTGATCAGCGGGCAGATCAAAGGCGTCAAGCTCAAGCTCAACGACATGCCCCCATCGATGGCCACTTCTGACACCGAGCGACGGGATTTCCAGGCCCGCCCCACACGAACCATCAGCATCACGCCGCTGCTGGACCTACACATCCGCCCGAATCGCCCCGGCCAACCGGCTCAACCCATCCGGATCGTTCGGCTCATGGGTTCACGCAGCACCCGCATCGGCATCGTCGGCGACGACGCCCCGCCATCGCTGCTCGACAACGCCCGCCCCCACGAGATGGCCCAGATCCTGATGCCCGAGGCCCACATCGACCAAGAGTTCCACGACTTCGACCCGCCGCACTGGGTCCGGAGGATGACAACCAAGGCCGGCGGACGCAACGGCTCGCTCTCGCTCGAGTCCTGGGCCTTCTACTCGCCCTGGCTCGGGATCATCAAACAATCCATGTACGGGTGGTAATCAGATGAACCCAACGCACGCGAAAAACAACGACTGGCTCACCCGCACGCCCAAGTGGGTGCTGCTGTCTGTGTTCTGGATCGCTCAAGCGATCATGCTCTACCTCGTCCAAGCGTTCCTCTATGT
>JGI24723J26617_10002234_pt1 | contig 15620 bp, 15 predicted proteins | sample Cruoilmetagenom6_FD_26617 | JGI IMG/M metagenome (IMG submission 26617)
GCGCTACCTTGGAACGCGCGCCTCTATATCACCCGTTCCCTTTGGTTCAAAGGAAAAATCACCCCTTCAGCATGCTTATTGCATCCTTCTTGTGCTGACGCAGTCATCAACCCGGCTTTCAAATACCATCCTGCTGCACTTTGCAGGCCGCTCCAACCCGATTTTCAGTGAATTCCGCCAACACTCTCCATCCAACAGAACTGAATCTGCTTTTCGGATTCCGCAGTACGGATCGTTCTTGACGGCGCTCGACCTTTGCTATGCGCTACACGCATGGCTCATATGAATTTATTGCACTGCACAAAACTGATAAATGAGTCTAGAACTCAAATCAACGGAACGCAAAACGAAGCGCGAAGGACAGCACAGCCTAGGAGGCAGCATGAAGTTGATATGCTCCTATGCCAGCTGGCGCAAGTATCGCGAGGACTGTGAAGAGCTCCAGGAGCCTACTGAACAGGATCTCGAAGACCTCGGGATCACCCGCGGAGACATACCCTTCGTCGTACGTCGAGCGATCTAACATAATTCGGGACAGCAAACTCCTCCTCCCATTGCTGTTCCGATGCGATTGGCAACCACCTCCTCCTCCCAGGTTGTCAATCTTGAAAAATGACGCTCACCGGATCCTCCTCCCCCGGTGAGCGTTATTCTTTTCAAATCCGTTTTCAAAACACCCAACAAATATCCATGACCGGTCCCGGAAGAGCTATGCGCGTGCCCTGCAGTTTCGTAACTGTTAGGTAACCTGCCTTGCATTTANCGCATGCCTGATCTGCGATTTTTTGCACTGCACAATTTTGGACGGGTCCTTATATTACANACAGATAGAAAACAGCGCATACCAGCGCTTAGCACTTAAACCGAAAGGAACCACCATGAACGTCCGTCGATCTTTCCGTGAATGGCGCCGCTACCGCGAAACCGTTTCTGAACTCAATCGCATGTCCGATCGCGAACTTTCCGATCTCGGCATCTCCCGCGGCGATATCCCATTCGTCTCGAACGGTAGACGCTAATCAGCGANAGAACCCGGCAAGCTATCCTCCCAAGGCTTGACCACTAANCAGGCACCCTTTCACGGGTGCCTTTTTTATTACACGGCACTTGGCTTGCTTCACGTAACGTCTACGATAAAAGCGCTCCGTCAGCCGAATGGCGGCACGCCCGCTGACGACAACCCCAGCCGCTGCCCCAGCCGCTGGAGTGACAACCCTTTGCGCGCACCGATCGCCATCTCGCCAATGGAAACGAGCGCAAAGCTGTGGTCGGCTGCCAAAACTGCCTAATTATTAAACACTGAATTTCTCTGCCATTTCGCTAAGCGAGCTACTCTTGCTGTGCATAGCAGCAGTGAGTTCTTTGCGCTGCACAATTACCATGCAAATGCCTATATGCAAGGCAATGGAAAAATCGGCCGGTCACAGATGACGGCCATACCGAGGATACTCAAATGAAGCTTCTCAACTCTGCCCGCAACTGGATGCGCAGTCGCCGCACCATGAATGAACTCGCCAATCTCTCCAACGAATCTTTGGCGGATATCGGACTGACACGTTTCGACATTGAATCTGTCTCACGGCGTCTTGCACGCTAAAATCGACAAAATTGCTGTTGAACAAGGGCGTCCTGTTTGGGGCGCCTTTTCTTTTGTATGGGTGCCGTTTGGTTTGAATTGAAGCCAGACCGCGAACCGTGCTATGGCCCGGCCATGACAGACAAAAAACCAATTCACATCATCGGCGGCGGCTTGGCCGGTTCAGAAGCCGCCTGGCAGATAAGCCGCCGCGGTATTCCAGTCATCCTGCATGAAATGCGCCCGGTACGCGGCACGGATGCCCACAAAACCGACGGATTGGCCGAACTTGTCTGCTCCAATTCGTTTCGCTCCGATGACGCAACCGCGAACGCTGTTGGCGTCATTCACGCCGAAATGCGGCTTGCTGNCTCACTGATCATCAGATCCGCTGACGCCCATCAGGTTCCAGCCGGAAGCGCACTTGCGGTTGACCGGGAAGGCTTCAGCCAGTCCGTCTCTGCTGCACTTGAAGCCGAACCCCTGATCGATATTTGCAGGGAAGAAGTTTCGGGACTGCCGACTGCCGATTGGGGCAGCACAATCATCGCTACCGGACCACTGACTGCACCCGGCCTTGCCGAGGCAATTTCCAAAGAAACCGGGGAAGAATCACTGGCATTCTTTGATGCCATTGCACCAATCATTCATACCGATTCGATTGATATGTCGATTTGCTGGTTCCAGTCGCGCTACGACAAGGTTGGACCCGGTGGTACCGGAAAAGACTACATCAACTGCCCGATGAATCGCGATCAATACGCTGCTTTCATTCGGGCCTTGATTGATGGTGACAAGACCGAATTTCACGAATGGGAAGGCACGCCCTATTTCGACGGCTGCCTGCCGATTGAAATCATGGCCGAACGCGGCGCGGAAACCTTGCGCCACGGCCCCATGAAACCGATGGGCCTGACCAACGCTCACAAGCCCGAAGAAAAGCCCTATGCAGTGGTTCAACTGCGCCAGGACAACGCATTGGGCACTCTTTTCAACATGGTCGGTTTTCAAACCAAGCTTCGTTACGGCGCTCAGTCAGAGATATTCCGGATGATTCCGGGTCTCCAGAACGCCGAATTTGCACGGCTGGGCGGACTTCATCGCAACACCTATCTGAATTCGCCAGTGCTACTGGATACATCATTGCGGCTGAAATCCCGGCCTGACATTCGATTCGCTGGACAGATCACAGGCTGCGAAGGCTACGTGGAAAGCGCGGCAATGGGACTGTTGGCGGGGCGTTTTGCCGCCGCTGAAGCTTTGGGCGAGCCCCTTCCAACACCACCAGTAACTTCCGCATTCGGCGCGCTTTTAAATCATATCACCGGAGGGCATCTTGTTTCCGATGACGAACCGGGAAAACGTTCTTTTCAGCCAATGAACATCAATTTCGGCCTGTTTCCGCCTTTACCTGATGGCGCGGTCAAGAAACCAGAAGGTTTTGAAGGGCGGTGGCGCGGCAAGGACAAGTCTGTCGCCAAGAAGAAAGCGATGGCCCAGCGTGCATTGAATGATTTTACTGCATGGCTGGGGGAGCAGGCGCGCGAAGCGGCAGAATAAATTCTCTGCCTGCCTTTGACATAGACCATTCGTGGCGTCACGATCCCGGTTTCTAAAACTGGAATTGAGCGATGCCCTTGAATTATTCTGTCATCTCAGCCTCAGCTGCCACACTGACTGCTGTCATGCTTTGCCTTTCTTCAGCCTCCGCCCTCGCTGATGACCTGGATTGTGAAAAAACAGTCCGTGAACTGATGACCAAAACCGATGTCCCCGTACCGGTGCGTTATCAGGCGACAACGGAAATGAGCGGTCAGAAAATCGAAAATTCGGGAATTACCGAAACAGCCAAACGGTCCATGACCATGGACGCCAACGGCGTTCCGGTGTCGTTGTTTGTTGACGGCAAGTTCTACACCTCATCTGACAAGGGAGAGAGTTGGGAACTGCGGCACACATATTCAGCCGAGGAATTGAAGCTGCAAAGCGATGGCGTGAAGTGGCAATCTGACAATGCGAAAAACATTGTATGCGAGTTCAATATTGAGCTCGATGGCAAATCCGTTCACCATTATTCAGTCGATTTCCCACTGCAGAATACCAAAATCTTCACCCACAGCGAATATTGGGCGGATGTGGAAACAGGGTTTGTATGGAAAGCCCTCACGGTCAGTGAAGCTGGCGGCACTAAAGTCACCATCACGCAGCACCTTCAGCCTGATCCCGAGGCTAAAGTGCCTGTTCCTGAAGACTNAAATCACCATAGACGCGAGAAAACCGGCNCCAGCGATCACCATGCACAGTGCCGGTGATCAACGTACCGACACCGCTCTCGCCCATTCACGATGAAGCCGTATCGTTCGNTCATCGACTTTGTTGCTCCGGTCCGAAAGTCCCTCAGTCATCGCCGCTTTGACAATCCTGTTTGGCACCATGGCACCGCAAGGTAAAACGGATGACCCTTGAATATTTGCGACAAGCTTCTTGAAGAGAGCACGCATCTTGAAACGCACCTGATTTATGCGCGAAACCAGCAACTTTGAGCGGTTAAAAAAGGGAAACCGGAGTGAAGTACAATTTTGCAGCTGATGAGCGATCAGATCATATACCGACCAACTCAATCAATACCGTAGCGACATGCTACCTGACCTGAATTTCAGTGCTATCAGAAGATCTTGGTAGTCCAAACAGCGCCAGAAGCGCGGCAACTGCCGACATGCCGGCGGAAAACCATGCCACTGCTGCCATTGCCGCATTGCTGGCCTGTTGATGCAGGGCTTGCTCCTCACCATCAAATGGCAATCCAAAGTCACCGGCGGACCCAAACATCCCGTAGCGCCAGGCGGCCAGTCCACCCATTGCAGCTACTGCCACCAATCCGGCAACACGGCTGACCGCATTGTTTACACCGGAGGCGGTACCGGTGTCTGCATCATCTATCGAGCCCATGACAGCCGAAGACAATGGCGCAACAACCAGCGCCATTCCGAACGCCATGAAGATAATGGACGGCAGGATATGAAACCAAAAGCTATTGAAATTCATGCCTGCTGCAAGAATTCCATATGCAAGTGCGACCATCGCCGCGCCGATGGCAATGAGAATTCCCGGACCGGTTCGGTCAGCCAAGGCGCCCACGGGACCAGAAAACAGGGCGATTGCGATTGCCAGCGGGACCAGCGTCAACCCGACCTCGGTCTCGGACAATCCCCATCCGCCTATCAAGGTCATCGGCAGATAAAACAAGACAGCCGAGAGCGCAAAATACAGACAGAAGGTTGCCAGATTGGCAGCATCAAATCTCTTGTTGGCAAACACATGCAACGGCATGACCGGATTTTGCACGCGGGCTTCAACTGCGATGAAAGCTACAAACGCCGCAAGCGAAACAAGTAACCAAAATGCCAACCTGCCGGGGGTCGGCAACCCGCCTTCACCGCCTGAGCCGGTCAAACCCCAAGCCAGTGCGCCGAGAAAAACAATGGCCAGGACTGCACCAGCAAAATCCAGCGTTTTCTTTTGCGATGGTTTGTCTTGCGGAACCTTGGTCGTCAGCATCCACAGAGCCAATCCACCAAGCGGCAGATTAACCGCGAAGATCCAGCGCCAGATATCAGGAGACCCCAACGAAAGCACCAGTCCGGCAATCACCGGACCGGCTGCCGTGGTGATAGCCGAAGCCGCAGCCCAGGTGCCGATGGCCCTGCCGCGTTCATTCTTCGGATAAGCCTTGGAAATAATCGCCAGGCTACCGGGAATCATGAAGGCCGCACCTACCCCCTGCAACGCACGAAACACGATCAGGCTTTGTGCACTCCAGGCCAGCGCACATAAAATCGACATGCCAACAAACACACCTATTCCAACGGAAAACACCCGCTTGAGTCCAAAACGGTCACCCACCGTTCCGCCNAACAAAATGAGCGCCGACAACGTCAGCATGTAACCGTTGGATATCCANTGCGCGTCAATCAGCGAAGCATCAAGACTTTCCCGAATGGCCGGTGTGGCTATGGAAACCACNGATCCATCAATGAATGCCAGTGCCGAGGCCAATATGGCCGAAATCAGCACGAACTTGCGCTGAGGNACCGGGCAGAATGTCTTGCTCTCGGCGGCAATGTCCATGTTTGTCTCCGAAACGAATATTCCGCTTCTGCTACTCTGCGGAATAAGGTTTCCCTGTTGCTTTGTTCAGGTCTGGCAATCCCGGCATCCCNGCTGCTTGAGGATTGCGNGCCACAAAATCTGCCTTGATTTCATTCGAACCGGCCCGGCTTCCGTCATGGCTCCAACCCGGCGGCATGATGAGGTAGCCAATGCGTTGCTGCAAAGTCAGCCCCGGACTCACCGCGTCCTTGAACATGTCGACCCATTCGTGCAGCGCCACCCGGAACGGGTTCCAGGTGCCAATATTCTTGACAATGCCATAGCGCGGCATGTCCTCATCAAGCTCCGGCACAAAGGTGCCGAACATGCGGTCCCAGATGATCAGTGTCCCTGCATAGTTGGCATCAAGATAACGCGGATTGGTGGCATGATGAACCCGGTGATGGGACGGCGTATTGAAGATATACTCAAAAGGCCGCCACATTTTGCCGATTGCTTCGGTATGAATCCAGAATTGGTAGACAAGGTTCAACCCGCCGACAAACAGGATCAGCAGCGGATGAAATCCGAGCAGTACCAACGGCACCCGCAATAAAAACATGCCGGTAAAAGTCCCTGTCCAGCTCTGCCGCAAGGCAGTTGATAGATTGTAATGCTGTGAGGAATGGTGGGTGACGTGCTCGGCCCACACCCAGCGAGAGCGGTGCGCAATCCGATGATAGAGATAATAGCGCAGATCATCGAGGATGAAACAGATGCCAATCGCCCACACCGAGGTGCCCCAATCTGTGATCCGGAATTGCCAGGCCCAGATCAACACGCCAAAAGCAATGAAACCAAGCAGCAAACCAGAAACCACGTTGCCGGTTCCCATCAACAAAGAAGTGAGCGTGTCGCGCGTCTCGTAATCGCCTTTGCCGGGCTTGAAGCGGACAATCAGCAACTCGATCAGAATGGCCAGAACAAAGAACGGAATCGCCAGCTGCGTGACATCAGGAAAGGAACGGATGTCAAAGCTCATCCTTTTTGACCTCCTCGTCGGCTTCCGATTGATCATTATCTGCCGGGACATCCTCAATTGACGCTTCGTTTTCAGCGTCAGGCAGCGGCGCATTCCCCGACATGCCAGGCGANTTCTGCACCATGGCCAAAGTACCCATCAGCCATAGTGAAACTTCGGCNGCATCTTCCTCCGACGCGAAACTGTAGGTGCCAGCCGGCAATCCTACTTCGCGGAAATCCACNTTCAGCGTCGGGCTGTCATCCACCAGATCGACCAAAACTGCACCGGGGCCAATCAATCGGGCAACACAATGGTTGCCCATCTGGTGCAGATAGCCGGTGTTCGCGCTGGCCAGGCGAAAAAAGTGGGTTTTGTCATCGGCCGTGCTGATGACAGCGCGAATCGCTTCACCGGGATAGCTCATCCCGAATTCAACCAGAGCTGTGCCCGTATCAGGCTCGTCCTTCGGCTTCCATGACCCGGTGATGTGCACCATCCAGGTGATAAAAACGATACCACCGAGAACCAGACCGGCAAGAATATCAAGTCCCATGCAAATCCTCCAACCAACGGCGCTTGAACACCGCAGCGACCGAACATGCCGCGACTGCTTTGTCCGCGTCAAGCCGGGGGTAATATATCCAGCAATGGCTGAACCCTAGATCATCCCGCGAGAAGCACTACGCCAGATTGCCCACTGCCGGCGCAACAATGAGGGTTGAGGCGAATTGACGAAACAGGTGTCTGACATTTTTTCCGCTCTGGCGAATACGCTTTGCGCTATGGCAACAGGGACAAAGGCGTTGCGGCCAGCCTTCGGGCATTTTGCCAAAGCGCTGCGCGCTTGCGTCAAATGATCCCGCCCGTAAGACACAAATGCAGAAATTGCCGCCTTGCGTTGATTGGTATGTGAAGCGGCATCCAAAAGGCTGGAACGATCCAGACCGGTTGCCGCCATCAAGTCGCCGGGAAGAAAAATCTGACCTCGGGCCGTGTGAATCGGAAGCAACATTAGATGTCCGGCCACCGATTGCGCCACACCCGCATGCCCTGCAGCTTCGGCATAGGCGGAGCTATTGGCCGGGTCCAGTATCAGCGTCGTGAGTTGGATCAAAGCCGACGCCGTTCCCCCGGCATAGGCCTCATAAGCGCCCTTGTCGGGCATGGGATCATCGTAAAGTTCGAACTCCCGAGTTTCAAGCATCCGATCAAAGGCGGAAACCGGCAAGTGATGCCGAACAATCACATCGCGAACCAAGCGAGCGAATGGATGGCCTTCTGCCTCGTCATTCCGCTCACCTGAGATGACCTCACGCCACCACTGAAGCCGAATTTCGCCTGCAACAGGTTCGCGCACGCGGTCACGAACAACAGCAAGTTCAGCATTGAAGAGATAAAGCGCGACAATGTCGGCCTGCATAGCTTCCGGCAGCAACAGGCTTGCCAGATAGCGGTCGCGATCCACAGCCTTCAGATCGCTGCGCAAGCCAACCAGCCCACTCATCACACGGCGATCATGGCGGCGGCCACTGCGCGCGATTCGGCAAGCATGACATTATAGGTGCGAACTGCTGCACCAGTGCTCATCGGATCAGACGAAATATCGCCTGCCTTGAGTTTTGCCCGCAGATTCTCGGGCAACATCCGGATATCAATACCGGTACCAACCAGTAGAAATTCGATGTCAGCGGCCTCATCAAGAACGCGAGCAAGGCTTGCGACTGTAATTTCACCAGGCTCAGCCACATCCCAGCCATAAACCCCTGACGGCAAGCACAGTATCGAACCGCGATGCGACATCTCCGCAAACCGAAAGCCACCATTGCCATAGGCATCTATGGGGGCCCTGCCAGGGAAATGCGCCTCGCGGATCTCGATACCCGCCCTCATGTTACGTCACACCCTTGGCTTCCGTTCCGCCCTTGCCCTCATCGTCGCGCGAAAACGCATCGGACCGAAGTTTGAAGAGGATCAGAACCGGCGCTGCGATAAAGATCGACGAGTATGTGCCGACAACGACGCCGAAGATCATGGCAAATGTGAATGATCGGATCACTTCACCGCCAAATATGTAGAGCGCACTGAGCGCCAACAGCGTTGTCACAGATGTCAGGATGGTACGTGACAGCATCTGGTTGATCGACATGTCGATGAGTTGGGGCAACGGCGTTTTCTTGTATCGTCGCAAATTCTCTCGAACACGGTCATAGACCACCACCGTATCATTGAGTGAGTAGCCAACGATTGTCAGCACCGCCGCGATACTCGACAGGTTGAATTCTATCCCCGTGACCACGAATATCCCGATCGTCATGATCACATCATGCATGGTGGCAACAATGGCACCGACCGAGAATTGCCACTCAAACCGGAACCAGATGTAGATCAGAATGGCAAACAGGGCCGCAACCACCGCGATTGATCCGGCTCTGGCGAGTTCACCCGAAACCGTTGGGCCTACCACTTCAACCCGGCGGAAATCATAGCTGTCATCGAGTTCCCCGCGAATGAGNGTAACGACCGATTGCTCGGCATTGTCCCCGCCATCCTGCGATTGAACGCGTATGAGCACTTCCTTGGGGCTGCCAAATTCCTGCACCTGCACGTCACCCAGATTGAGTTCTGACAGTCGTGCCCGGATATCACCAATATCTGCGACAGCGTCCTTCGCTTGCACCTCGATCATCGAGCCGCCCTTGAAGTCGATGCCATAATTCATATTGANCGTGCCAAACAGCACCACGGCAGCAACCGACAACACTGCAGANGCGGTGAATGCAATGCGGCGAAAACCCATGAATTTGTANGTGAAGTCGCGCTTGAGGAAATCAAGCAGACCCTTCGGCAGTCCCTTTGGACGACGTCGACGCACCCATTCGGAAACCAGCCAGCGGGTCAATGTGAACGCGGTAAATACCGTCGTTACGATGCCGATGGCCAAGGTGATGGCAAAACCGCGAACCGGGCCGCTGCCGAGATAAAACAATATGATCGCCGCAATCAGCGTGGTGATGTTGGCATCAAGAATGGTGGCAAAAGCCCGACTGAAACCGGCATCGATTGCTTGAATGATCGATCGACCTTCCCGGTATTCTTCCCTGATGCGTTCATAGATCAGAACGTTGGAATCAACCGCCATACCGATGGTCAGAACGATACCGGCAATGCCCGGAAGCGTCAGCGTGGCTCCGAGAACCGTCAGCAAACCGATGATCATGGAAACGTTTGCGATCAGCGCGATATTGGCGATGATTCCGAGGAAACCGTAGGCCATCACCATGAAGACCACGACCAGCACCGCACCGATGACACTGGCGATCTTACCTGCAGCAATGGAGTCCGCACCCAAGCCGGGGCCTACTGTGCGTTCTTCAATGACAGTCAGTGTGGCAGGAAGCGCACCAGCGCGCAAAAGAATGGCCAGATTGTTGGCACTTTCGGCCGTAAAACTACCCGAAATCTGCCCGGAACCACCAAGGATGGGCGAGCGGATTACCGGAGCCGAAATAACCTGTTCGTCCAGAACGATGGCAAATGGCAGGCCAACATTCTGCGAAGTGATTTGGCCAAAACGCTGTGCACCCTTGGTATCAAGCCGGAAGTTGACAATCCACTCGTTGTTCTGCTGGTCAAAGCTGGCTGTGGCATCAACCAAATTCTCACCCGAAATATCTGCCGAGCGGCTGACGAGGTAAGGAACCGGCGGATCATCCACGGAATAAAGCACCATAGACCTGGCAGGTGGACGACCATTGATCGCTTCACCAACCGGCATCGAGGTATCGACCAGATGGAATGTCATCTTGGCTGTCTGNTTGAGCAGGTCCTTCAGACGCTGCGGATCATCAAGCCCCGGCACCTGAACCAGAATTCGATTATCGCCTTGCCGTTGGATNATTGGTTCGGTTGTTCCCAACTCATCAATACGACGGCGCACCACCTCGATTGACTGGGTAACAGCACTCGAAACCCNGTAGTCAATGCCTTCGTCACTCAGGTTCAGACGCAGCTTTTGCGCAGACGTCTCTTCCAAAGTCATTTCAGTTACAGTTCCACCGGAAAACAGCCCTGACTGCACGGGAGTTGTGAGTTCCTCAAGCAAAGTCTTGGCTTCTTCGATGCGTGCTTCATCCCGGATGCGGAATTCAATAACCTGACCAACACCGGACAATCCCGTATAGCCAATCCCACCACTNCGCAGAATGCGACGCACTTCGGAAAGATTGGTTTCCAGCCTTTCNTTGACAATATCTTGGCGGTCAACCTGCAGCAGAATATGAGATCCACCTTGCAGATCGAGGCCCAGCGTCATCTGCTGCGAAGGCATGAAGTCCGGAAGCCCGGCAGCATCCTGCTTGCTCAGCACATTTGGGAAAGCAAAGACCGCGGCAAGCGCGACCACCAGCCAGATCAGAACGGTTTTCCAAGGTGAGAAATAAAGCATCGGGCCTCTCGGGCAAAAAGGTTCGGCGTCAGGCCGAACGAGTTCGGGGCGACAAAGCGCCGCCCCGTAATTCAGTTCAATCCTTGACCGGTTCAGTCTTGGAACGAACGTCGCTGATCATTGAACGCAGCGCTTTGACTTTCAAGCCGTCGCCGATTTCAATTTCCAGTTCGTTGTCATCGATGACCTTGGTCACTTTACCCAACAAGCCACCACCAGTGATGATCTGATCACCCCGGCGAATATTCTTGAGCATCTCGGTACGCTTCTTCATCTGCGTACGCTGAGGCCGGATAATGAGGAAATACATGATCACGAAGATCAAAATGAAGGGCAGCACAGACATCAACATGTCAGGTGCACCGGCGGCTCCGCCGGACTGCGCGTAGGCAGCGGTAATAAACATGGAAAACTCCCGTTGCTCGGCGTCACGGTCTGACACCAGAAATCGAGCGGAATATAGTCAAGGACCGCGTGATTGCAACGCATAGCTTGACCTTAAAGCGCCAATTTTATGATCAGTGGTGCTTTTATCACCCTCAATTGCATGTTACCGGGCCAAACAGGCAGCCACGGGAGGCACCACGATGAACGAAGAGACCACACGCAGCATTCTCGACAAGCTCGACCGGCTCACACTTGCGGTCGAACGTCTGGGTGCACCGGAACAGGCCCATAACGATCTTGCTGCAGCCGATTGTTTTGTCTGGGAACCCGTCACTTCATGGCTCCAGCCCGTTCCAAAGCCCAATCGCATTGACCTCGAGCTCATCCGTGGCGTCGATCATGTGCGCGATATTCTTGTAGAGAACACCGAGCGATTTGCTGATGGTTTTGCTGCCAACAACGTTCTGTTATGGGGCGCGCGCGGCATGGGAAAGTCTTCCCTGGTCAAATCGGTCCACGCACAAATTGCCGCAGCCAAAAAATTGCCTGCTCCGCTGAAATTGGTGGAAATTCACCGCGAAGACATCAATTCCCTTCCTTCATTGATGACGATTCTCAGGGTATGCGAAGCCCGTTTCATCCTGTTTTGCGACGATCTGTCGTTCGACCATGACGATACTGCATATAAGTCTCTCAAGGCGGCCCTTGATGGCGGCATCGAAGGAAGACCCGAAAACGTCATCCTTTATGCCACCTCCAACCGTCGCCATCTTCTTCCCCGCGACATGATCGACAATGAACGCTCAACAGCAATCAATCCACACGAAGCGGTGGAAGAAAAAGTATCTTTGTCCGATCGTTTTGGCCTCTGGCTCGGCTTCCACAAGTGCAGTCAGGACGATTACCTCGACATGGTTCGCGGTTACGCCAAGCATTATGGATTTGGCCTGCCGGACGAAGAATTGCNTGCAAAGGCCTTGGAATGGTCCACCACTCGGGGTTCACGCTCCGGACGCGTGGCATGGCAATTCGTTCAGGATCTGGCCGGCAGGCTGGGAAAGCCACTCAATTGACAAGTTTCCCCTATGTTCCAACCGTATCTTCATGTTGGAAGCGTGCATAAACCTATCAAGCCGGTCGGCCGGAAAATATTCCAGCCGACTGCTCACATCGCGAAATGATGTATGGCTGAATTATTACAGCCGCTTGTCGCGCTACTCGAGATAGGTTGTCGGGTTTACCGGGGTCGCATTCTTGCGAACTTCAAAATGCAACCGTGGGGTTTTGGCGACGCCAGACATGCCTGAAGCTGCAATCACCTGCCCGCGCTTGACCTTGTCACCGCGTTTGACGTTGAGTTCACTTGCATTGGCATAAACCGTCACCAGGCCATCTTCATGGCGCACCAGCACCGTGTTGCCGTATTCCTTCAAGCCATTGCCCGAATAGATCACGACACCATTTTCTGCGGCTTTAACCGGTGTGCCGACAGGCACAGAGAGGTCGAGACCATCATTGCGGCGGCCATTTTCGGTTTTTGCAAACCCGGTAATGACTTGACCACGCACCGGCCAGCGCAATTTCTCAATTCCCGTGGTTTGAGGCGCGGATTTGCCGACATCGGTTTTGGCGGTTTCAGTCAGGCTATCAGTAGTGTCAGCCTGTTTTGGTGCAGTATAGGAGCTTGGTTTGTTCACATCTGGCTTTACTGATGCTGTGACCACCGGATCCGCNGCNGTCGNTCCAGCCGAACCNGCTGACGGAATTTTCAGCTTCTGGCCAATTCGGATTACNGATTTCGTCAACCCATTGGCCTGCTTGAGATCATCGACACCCACGCCGTGCGCATAAGCGATTCGGTTGAGTGTATCACCCGATTTGACAACATAAGAGCCGCCGGTTGAAGCCGATGGAGAACCCGCACTTGCAGTGATTTGCGTGTTCGAAGCGCTGGATTTCTTCGCCTCTTCGCTGCTGCGAAGTGCCGGACCAGTTGGTAGAATGGCTGTTTGGCGTTCAGGCGATTCTTGCGGGACTGGTAGCCGGTCATGGCGTACCTCGCCGCGCATTCCAGTAGAAGCCCGCGAAGCCATGACTTTCGGATTTGCGTCAGGCGCTGAAACCGGCGCCGCACTCGAATAGACAAAAAGCGGAATGACCAGAGCCTGACCAGCGCGAACCTTGGAGGCATCGCTGATCTGGTTTGCCTTCATTATTTCGTTGACCGGGACACCATAGCGCTTGGAAAGATTATACAGCGTCTCTCCCTCATGGAGCGTCACGCGGGTGCCACCGGCATTGGTCCAGCCATTGCCTTGTGGGCGCGAATTCCCGCCACTGGCGCCGGTTGTTCCGGTAACAATCGGGTCTGGTGACATTTCAGTGGCTATCGATGCGGTCTGCAAAGGCGCACTTGTGGCCGTGGGCCGGCTCGGGAATGCTTGCTCTTCCTGCCTGCTGACGCTCAACATTTGCGCTGTCGGCATGGTGACCGGCTTCGTTGCTGATGCTACTGCAATCCGCGCAGCCGAAGCTTTCGCCCCGTGTGTTGCAGATGCCTTTGATAAAGGTGACTGATCGACCAGATTGCCAGATGATCGTGTCGAGGCCCCAAGAATGCTTGATGGCTTGGCCGCAGATCGCGTTACAGCTCCTGGGATGGACGCGGTATAGCCGGTATCAACCGACGGCTGACGCAGATCGCCGGGATAGGCCTGTGGCTGACTGTATTGTGGTTGGTTGTATTGTGCCTGGCCATATTGCGGTTGGCCATACTGCTGATTGTTTTGCTGGTTGACATTGGGTATCTCCCCAACCGGTCGTAACCCGCCCGCTGCAGGCGCACCCACGGAAGCGGTCGTCAGATTGTCTGTGGCATAATACATGAAGCGACTGGAATCTGAGCTGCACCCTGCGGCACTACCTGCCAAGAGAGCCACCCCAACAAGGCGCATTGACGATACACGCGATACGGTCGACTTTTTATGACCCATGACCCAAATCCACTAATACGCAATACTGATTGGGATGAATTAAAGCGCGTTAATGTTACCGCCGGGTTAAGCTAAGCATATTTTGTGCAAATGAGTTCATACCGGGCAAAAGTTCAGGCACCCATTTAGATCGCAGCGGCCAAACCACCAATGAGCGGCAAATAGGGAACTTCGAAAAAATCCTCCCTTTCAAATCTGCTGCCGACTTTGGTCAGTCGCGACAATCGCGTCACGCCATCCTTGTCCTTGATCGGCGCGATGAGGATTCCATCTGTCACCAGAAAATCGACATACTGCCTTGGCAAACTGTCAAACGCTGCGGTGACAACGATCCTGTCGAATGTCCCCTCGCCCGGAACCCCGACCAACCCGTCACCTTGCCGGGCAACCACATTGGTCAGACCCAGATGGGCAAACCTTTGCTGAGCGAGATGGGTCAATGTCTTGTAGCGGTCAATTGTCAAGACACGCTCCGCAATCCGCCCGGCCACACCCGCCAGAAAACCACTGCCGGTCCCCACGTCCAGCACGCGCTGCCCTTTGTCCAGCTTGGCCAGATTGAGAACCCGTGCAACCATATCAGCGCTCTCGGCGAAACCGCCGCAATCGATTGGCAGCAACCGGTCATCATAGGCATGATCACCGTGGCTGGGACCGACAAACAACGTCCGCGGGGTTTGCTCCATGGCCGTAAGAAGACGGGTATCGGCGACACCTTCTGAGCGCAGCCGCAGCACCAATGCGGCAAAGCCTTCTTTTTCGAGCATGCGCAAATTCAACGGTTCATCCCTCGTTCAGTGCAGCAGTCAACGCATCCTTCAGCGGGTAATCAGTCAGATCAAGCTGCAGCGGAGTTACAGAGATCAACTTGGTGTTGAGCGCCATGATGTCAGTGTCGACTTGCTCCGGAATAGATCGCTTGCCAAATTTCAGCCAGAAATATGGAAATCCACGCCCATCGTGACGTTCTTCGATTTCAAGCGCATGGCTTAACTGTCCCTGCCGCGTTACCACGGTGCCTTTGACCTCATCGGGCTTACAATTTGGGAAATTGACGTTGAGAAGGCTACCGGCCGGAATCTCCGTTTGCAGCAGTTTCTTCAAAAG
>JGI24723J26617_10002235_pt1 | contig 15613 bp, 17 predicted proteins | sample Cruoilmetagenom6_FD_26617 | JGI IMG/M metagenome (IMG submission 26617)
CATTCCATAAATAGAATATAATAAATAACCTATTCCAAAAATATATGCAGGAATTGGAATCGGAATAAAAAACATATAAAGACTCATACTTGGATCTAATAGAATTGCTGCGTATAAAATCCCAGTCACTGCTCCACTTGCTCCTATTGCGCTATATTGGTATTCATTTTGATGGAAATACAAAGAAAGTAAACTCCCTAAAATCAAACTTATAATATAAATTACTACAAAATTAAACTCTCCAACAGAAAAAATAACGCCATCGGCAAAGAAATATAACGTCAGCATATTCATAAATAAATGTGAAGTATCTGCATGTAAAAATCCAGAACTAAACATTCTAAATTGTTCTCCACGTCTCACACTACCAACATTAAATTTGTAGCGTTCAAAAAAGCCATAATCATTAAATCCTTTATAAGAAATTAACACGTTGGCTGCAATTATCACAATGGTCACTAAACTTAAGCTACCCATACACTATAAACATTAAATTATACATATATTTGCTTCTGCAAATCTAAGATTAATAAATGCAATTTCTAGTTTACATTTTAATTTATCCCATTTTATGGTTAGTTTCAATTTTACCATTCAGACTTTTATATGCAGTTTCTGATGGCTTATTCTTTATATTATATTACATCGTCGGATATCGAAAAAAAGTAGTCAAAGAAAACCTACAACTAGTATTTCCAGATAAATCTGAACAAGAAATCAAAAGCATCTCTAAGAAATTCTTTCACCACTTAAGTGATATGGTCGTTGAGTCGATTAAATCACTAAGTATTTCTAAAGAAGAAATGAAAAAGCGTTTTGTTTTTACAAATATTGAAGAGATTCGTAACATCGAAAATGCGAATAAAAGTATTGTTCTTATGTGTGCTCATTATGGCAGTTGGGAATGGATTTTCATTCTGCAAACGTATATCAAATCTAAAGGATACGCAGTTTACAAACGCCTTACAAACAAATACTTTGACAGGCTTGTAAAAAGAATTAGAGCTAAATATAATAGCTATTTGATTACCACAAAAGAAACGATACCAACACTTATTAAAGCGAAACAAAAAGGTGAATTAACAATTAACGGATTTGTGTCTGATCAATCACCAAAGCTTCAAAAAGCATTTCATTGGAATGAATTTATGAATATAAAAGTTCCTGTNCATACTGGAGCTGAAATGTTAGCCAAAAAATTAGATATGGCAGTTGTGTTTTTTAGCGTAAAAAAAATAAAAAGAGGTTATTACGAAACTACGTTTGAAACCATTACGACTACACCAAACGAATATAAAGATTACGAAATTACAGATTTGTTTTTAAAACTTGTTGAAAATTGTATTTATGAAGCTCCTGAATATTATTTATGGACACATAAACGCTGGAAACACCGAAATAATGTTCCAAAAAAGTTTCAATAACCCTATAAATTAAACCAAGATTTCACTTTAGTATCTTGAGAGAGATCATTTATAACTGCATGATGAACAAATTCATTATTTGAGCCAATATATTCATAATCTTTTGCCCATTCTTTATGATGTTTGGCTAACGACTTAATACCTTCACAAACAAAATTCATTTCTTCATTTGTGGTTGTAGGGTGAATAGACATCCGAATCCATCCTGGTTTTCTTACTAAGTCTCCTATTGAAATTTCATTAGTAAGTTCATGACTTGTTTTTTGATCTACATGTAATAGGTAATGTCCATACGTTCCTGCACAACTACAACCACCTCGTGTTTGAATTCCGAAGCGATCATTTAATAATTTCACTCCCAAATTAAAATGTAAATCATCAATATAAAATGAAATCACTCCTAGACGATCCTGATGTTGACCTGCTAAAATATTGATATTTTCTACATCAGATAATTCTCTAAAAATAGTATCTGTAAGTTCATGTTCACGCTCAAGAATCTGTTCAATCCCCATATTTTCTTTCAACTTTACAGCAAGTGCTGTTTTAATTGTTTGAAGAAATCCTGGTGTTCCGCCATCTTCTCTGTCTTCTATATTATCAATGTACTTGTGTTCTCCCCAAGGATTGGTCCAACTTACAGTTCCTCCTCCAGGACAATCTGGAATCATATTGTGATACAACTTTTTATTAAAGACTAAAACACCCGAAGTTCCTGGGCCTCCCAAAAATTTATGAGGCGAAAAGAAAATAGCATCTAAAGCCTGATCTTCATTTTCAGGATGCATATCAATCTCAACATAAGGCGCAGAACATGCAAAATCCACAAAGCAAACACCTCCATGTTTATGCATCAATTCAGCAACTTTATGGTGTGGAGTTTGAATGCCTGTAACATTAGAACCTCCAACTATTGAAGCTATTTTTAAAGTACAATCTTTATACTCTTCAAGGAGAGTTTCAAGGTTTTTTAAGCAGAATAATCCTTCGTCATCTGGTGGAATTACTTCAACCTTAGCAATCGTTTCTAACCAAGATGTTTGATTAGAATGATGCTCCATATGAGAAATAAAAACTACTGGACGAATCTCTTCAGGAATATCTGTGAATTTTCTAAGATTCTCAGGAACTTTAAGTCCGAGAATACGCTGAAACTTATTCACCACACCTGTCATTCCATTACCTGAAACGATTAACACATCATCTTCATTAGAATTCACATGCTTTTTAATGATATGCTTTGCTTCGTGATACGCTTTTGTCATTGCAGTACCAGATACTGTTGTTTCAGTATGTGTATTGGCCACAAAAGGTCCGAACTCATTACATATCTTTTCTTCAATTGGTCTATATAAACGACCTGAAGCAGTCCAATCTGTATAAATGATTTTTTTTGTTCCGAAAGGTGATTCAAATTCTTGATCTATACCAATAATATGTTCTCTGAACTTACTAAAATGCAATTCAAGTTCTGATGGCTTAGATGTTGAAACTTTCGTTGAAATCATAAAATTATAATAATTATTAATTTAATGTGTGTTTATTCTTTTTAAGCGTCATTCTGAATTCATTTAACTCCGTTGAATTTTTATTTTCAGAATCTCATTATTTAATCTTTTTATGAGACCCTGAAACAAGTTCAGAGTGACGATTATGTCAATAATTTAGTTTCTTTTAAAGATACTAAATATTTGCGATTGCTTTAATTTCAGAAATAATTCTGTCTGCAAGTGCATCTGCTTCTACTTGAGAAGGTGCTTCTGTATAAATACGAATAATTGGCTCTGTATTACTTTTTCTTAAATGTACCCAAGAATCTGCAAAATCGATTTTAACACCATCTATTGTTGTTAAATTTTCATGAGCATAATTAGATTCCATAGTACTTAAAATACCATCAACATCTAATCCTGGTGTCAATTGAATTTTCTTCTTACTCATAAAGTAATTAGGATACGATGCTCTTAAATCGCTCACATTCATTTTCTTTTCAGCCAATAAACTTAAAAACAAAGCCACACCAACCAAGGCATCACGACCATAATGTAACTCTGGATAAATAATACCTCCATTACCTTCGCCTCCTATAACAGCATTATTCTTTTTCATAAGTGAGACTACATTCACTTCACCAACAGCACTTGCTTCGTAAGTTCCTCCATGCTTTTCTGTAATATCTCTTAAAGCTCTTGTAGAACTCATATTACTTACTGTATTTCCTTTTGTTTTACTCAATACATAATCTGCACAAGCAACCAAGGTATATTCTTCACCAAACATCTCTCCTTTTTCATCCATAAATGCCAGACGATCTACATCTGGATCTACAACTATACCAAAATCGGCATGTTCTTTTACAACCGCTTTTGATAAGTCGGTTAAATGTTCTTTAAGTGGTTCTGGATTATGAGGAAAATNTCCATTAGGCTCACAAAATAACTTCACACAATTCACGTCTAAACGTTCCAACAACAAAGGAATTGCAATGCCTCCTGTAGAATTTACGCCATCAACAACAACTTTAAAATTAGCATTTTTAATGGCATCAACGTTTACCAAATNCATATCTAAAACTTCATCAATATGTATATCTATATATGCATCATTGACTGTTATTTTTCCTAAGCTATCAACATCTGCAAAGGTCATATCTGTTCCTTCAGCTATTTTTAAAATTTTAGCGCCTTCTTCACCATTCAAAAATTCACCTTTAGCATCTAATAACTTTAAAGCATTCCATTGTTTCGGATTGTGACTCGCTGTTAGTATAATTCCTCCATCTGCATGCTCCATAGGTACAGCAACTTCAACCGTTGGTGTTGTCGANAAACCTAAATCAATAACATGAATTCCTAAACCAACTAAAGTATTCATCACTAAACTCTGAATCATTTCTCCAGAAATTCTAGCATCACGACCAACCACTACTCTATAATTGTCTTTGTCTCGTTGTTGTTTGATCCAAGTACCATAAGCAGATGCAAATTTTACAGCATCAATAGGTGTTAAATTATCGCCTACATTACCTCCAATGGTTCCTCTAATTCCTGAAATTGATTTTATAAGTGTCATATCTTGTTAATATTTTCAACAAATATACTATTTCAAAACCGTAAATCTTAACTCACAATTCGTAAATTACACCTATGAATTTTNTAGCCCATATTTACCTTTCAGGTGACAACGAGATGATTACCATTGGCAACTTTGTTGCAGATGCCATTAGAGGAAACAAGTATAAGTTACTCTCTCCTGAATTTCAGGTTGGTGTAAAACTGCATCGCCATATAGATACATTTACTGATGCGCATCCTATTGTAAGGCAAAGCACCAAACGTTTGCACAAGAATTATAGTCATTATAGTGGTGTTATTGTCGATATTTTATACGATCACTTTTTAGCCAAAAATTGGNATAAATATTCAGATGTTCCTTTAGATAAATATGTTACTGATTTTTATGAGTGCTTAAAAGAACACTTCGACATTTTACCAGAACGTTTTCAGAAGCTATTACCTTTTATGATTGCAGACAATTGGTTATTGAGTTATGCTGAANTTGACGGTATTCAACGTGTTTTAGATGGCATGAATAAACGCACAGAAAACAAGTCTGGAATGAACTTAGCGACTAAAGAATTGAAAGAATTTTACACCGAATTTGAAGATGAATTTACTCGGTTTTTTGAAGAGCTTATAGAAACTTCAAACAAAAAACGCATAGAACTCATAAAAGTTTATAATTTATGAGAAGATACCTAGCTCTATTAATTATACTATTACTTCTTTCAGCTTGTAAAAAAGAACAATCACAAGTTTCAAAAAAAAGAGGACTCATTACCGAAAATGCAATGGTCGTAACCGCTAGAAAAGAAGCCTCGCAAATAGGAAGTGATATCTTACAAAAAGGAGGAAATGCATTCGATGCAATGTTCGCTACAGAAATGGCATTGGCAGTCGTNTATCCTTATGCAGGAAATTTAGGAGGTGGCGGATTTATGGTTTACAGATTAGCAGATGGCGAAACTGGCGCATTAGATTACAGAGAAAAAGCTCCTTTGGCTGCTCATAAAACCATGTACTTAGATGAAGATGGCAATGTAATTAAAGACATGAGTACTGTTGGTGTACATTCGGTTGGTGTACCTGGAACTATTGCTGGCNTTTTTGCTGCTCATGAAAAATTTGGTACACTTCCCATAAAAGATATTTTACAACCTGTTATTGAACTCGCTCAAAATGGTTATGCTGTTACGGAAAAACAATATGATAAACTAGAACATTATGATAGTATCATAAGAGCCGTTAATGGAAAAGACATTCTCTTTACCAAAAACATCAAAACAAAGGACACCATTAAAAACAATCAACTTGCTGAAACACTTAAACGAATTGTTCTTAATGGAAAAGATGAATTTTACAAAGGAGAAACAGCCAAGAAACTTATTGCCTTTTTAAATGAAAAGGGAACAATTATGACACTTGAGGATTTAGAGCAATATGAGGCAAAATGGCGTGATCCAGTAGAGTTTAAGTATAAAAATTTAAATGTAATTTCAATGTCTCCGCCTTCAAGTGGTGGATTGTGTTTGGCTCAAATCATGAAAATGATGGAACCTTTCAATTTAAAATCTTATGGTCATAATTCTGTAAAAAGCATTCAAGTAATGGTTGAAGCCGAACGTCGTGCCTATGCTGATAGAAGTTACTTTTTAGGCGATCCTGATTTTGTTGACATTCCGACGGAAAAACTATTAAGTGATGTATATTTAAAAAAACGTATGGAAGACTTTTCGTTTGACAAACCAACACTTTCAGAAGCCATGTCGCATGGTGATATCCTAGGCTATGAAAGCGAAGAAACAACCCACTACTCTATTGTGGATTCGTTTGGAAATGCAGTTTCAGTGACCACGACTTTAAACAGTGGTTATGGTTCAAAATTGTATGTCGATGAACTCGGTTTCTTTTTAAATAACGAAATGGACGATTTTAGTAGCAAGCCTGGCGAACCTAATATCTACGGATTAATTGGTGGTGAAGCGAATAGTATTACTCCAGAAAAACGCATGCTAAGTGCCATGACACCAACTATTGTTGAAAAAGATGGTGAATTGTTTATGGTTTTAGGAACTCCTGGAGGTTCGACGATAATTACTTCCGTTTTACAAACTATTTTAAATGTTGTAGAGTTTGACATGACCATGCAAGAAGCTGTTGATGCACCACGTTTACATCACCAATGGCTGCCAGATCATATTCGCATGGAAGTCGATTTATTTTCTGAAGAACTAAAGCAACAATTAGAAGCCAAAGGTTATGACATTAATGAAGCCTCTGCTCCAATCACAGCTAGAGTTGAAGCGATTTTAGTTTTAGATAATGGTAAACTTGAAGGAGGAGCTGATTACAGAGGTGACGATTCTGCTATTGGGTTTTAGAACTAAATCATAGTGCTTTCTATAAAAATTTATAACAACTATTACGATCACTAAATGATGATGATTTTCAAGAATAACTTAACTATATTATTTCATAATCAAAAACACATCTAAATTGAAACCAAACTATATTTTTAAATCTGAAAGACTCGGTTTTCGTAATTGGAGTACTAATGACGTAACTGAATTTGCAAAAATAAATGCCGATTTAGATGTTATGGAATATTTTCCAAAGCCATTAACTATAAGTGAAACATCAAACTTTATTGACCGATTGCAAAAACATTATATAAAACATAATTATAATTACTTCGCCACCGAAATTTTAGGCACTGGTGAATTAATTGGGTTTATAGGTTTAGCATACCAAGATTATAAATCAGAATTTACACCTGCAACAGATATTGGTTGGCGATTAAAAAAAAGTGCTTGGGGAAATGGCTATGCCACTGAAGGTGCAAAAAGATGCCTTGAATTCGCTTTTAAAGACTTAAATTTAGAAAAAATAATTTCAGTCTTCACAGAAAAAAACACCAAATCTGAACACGTCATGAAGAAAATTGGAATGAAAAAAGTTGGAGTATTTAACCATCCTAAATTAAAAGCCTATCCAAAATATAAAACATGTATTTGCTATGAAATTAATAAAAACACTTGGCAGCTCCTTTAATAACTAACAACTTCTAGCTTAAATAATAAAAGACAAATTATCTCATGAATGTAAAACGTGTTTTAAAAATTATTGGTGGAATTATCATTTTCTTCACCTTACCTACATTACTACTTTTCGGGTTTATGTATTTTAAATATAATGAAGAATTACCAACTGGAACACAAGGAAAAGCTGCAGATATTCTAGCAACAAAAATGCTTAATGCGTTAAATCATGAAGCTTATAAAGCAACCGATTATATAGAGTTCACCTTCAAAAAGCGTCATCATTTTAAATGGAATAAATCTGAAAACACTTGTGAAGTCTATTGGAAAAATATAAAAGTAAATCTAAATCTGGTCAATCCTGATAACTCAAAGGTCTTTATTAACGATTTAGAATACAACCAAACTGATGCACCTGATTACATTCAAAAAGCAGAGCGTTATTTCAATAATGATACGTTTTGGTTGGTTGCACCATACAAGGTATTTGATAATGGTGTCGAACGTAGCATTGTAAGCACAGACAACAAAAAAGAAGCCCTTTTAGTCACCTATAATTCTGGAGGTTCGACTCCTGGAGATTCGTATTTATGGCATTTAGATGACCACGGAAAACCTAAAAGCTTTCAATTATGGGTTGACATTTTACCTATTGATGGTTTAGAAGCCTCTTGGACAGATTGGACAACAACTGAAACTGAAGCACAACTTCCTACATTTCATAAACTGTTGTTTTTAGGATTAGAAATTGAGGATATTAAAACTACGAGTTCGACATTATAAACGAATAACAACCTTCCTTTTTTAAAGGAAGGTTGTTGAATATATTTCTAGTTATTGCTTCGTATAGACTAAAGTAACGTCTTCTTCTGGATAAGAATAATTTGTACCATCATACATTTCCATTTCAAATAAATCTTCTACAAATACAGTTAATTTGTTTCCTGAAATAACACCAACAAAATCAGTACTTCCATTTTCAACGGTTATTGTGTTGCCATCACGTGTCCAAGTTGTTTCTTGATCTAAGCCATCTAAACATTGGTACACATGTCCATACTCTGTAGGACTCGTAATTTCAATTGAAATTACGGTTAAAGCAGTAACAATATTCACAGTTCCATCAGATCTAAAATTTATGAAATCATCGTTATAACAAGGAGTTTCTTCAAAAAGATTGCGACTTGCAGTACCATCATTGTTGAAATCAAATGAACTTTCGACTTTTAAAGATGATAAAGTCCAAACACCTTCTAGACTAGTACTAGTATCTCCATTACTATCATCATCAGATGAGCAAGCACAGAAACTAAATACGAAAAGAATTAAGACTAATTTAAAAATAACTTTCATGGTTTTATTGATTTTAAGATTATATCAAATCATCGAAAGTTTGTTAATATGTCATCATTTTATGTCATGTTTTCTGTAATCTGAAATAAATAGTTTGTCACCCTGAACTTGTTTCAGGGTCACATTAAGCAAATAGAAATATCCTGAAATCGAAGATGCAACGAAGTAAAACAAATTCAGCATGATGTTACTTTTATGAAAACACAATAGTGTTATTGTGTTTTTTATTTATTCTTCTCCTCGATCCATTTACTCATGAACTTGGTGCTTTGCATATTATGATGCTGAAGCATTTGTCCGATAAAATTTTCTTGTCGATGTGCTTTAAGAATTGACATGACATCGTTTACTATTTGAAGGAAATCTGTTTGAAAATTTAAACTTTGAAAACGTGAATTAATAACTTTAAATCCATGGTTTCGCATCTCTTTCCAGATTAATTCATTTGAATGTAAAGCAACCGCTGAATTTACAAATTCGGTGTCATCATCAGTAATAAATCCGTTAGCTTCAAGATTTCCAAACATGCCTTCAGCAGCAATAGAAGTCATTACAGAAGGTGTTCCGTTTTGCATCGCATCAATCAACTTTCCTTTTAAACCTGCACCAAATTGTAAAGGTGCTAAACACACTTTTGCTTTTTGCATTACTTCAGAGACATTTTCAGCGTAGCCTTTAATAAAAAAACCTTCTTTTTCGTTATGAAGTTGAATCACTTTCTGCGAAGCATATGCACCATAAATATGTAATTCGGCTTTTGGAAGTTGTTGTCTGATTAATGGCCAAATCTGAGTCTTTAAATATAAAACAGATTGGTAGTTTGGTGGATGCAAAAAATTACCAATGGTTACAAAATGTTCCCGTTGAGTAAACTTAGGAAGTTTACTAATTGTTTCATCTGAAATTGGCTCTAATAAAAACGGTAGATAATACAGAAGTGACATATCAACTTTAAAAACCTGAGTTAGCACCTCTAATTCAGCTTCAGAAATAATTAAACTCAAATCACATCTGTAAATACTTGCTATTTCACGTTTAGCAACATCATTAAAAAGATATGAATTATCGAAGGTTTTCTGATTTTTAAAGGCCTGCTGTCTTCCTTTTCTTAAACAATGTAAATCTTCGGTATCTAGTAAACGTAATGCATTTGGACAGTGCTCTGCAACTCGCCAACCATATTGTTCTTCGGTCATAAAACGATCAAATAGCACAACGTCAGGTTGGAGTTCTACTATAAATTCGTCAAAACTAGAATGATTCAACGCTATGTGAACTTGCTCTATTCCTAAAGTAATTAAATCAAAAGCATTGTCTGTTTTGGCACAAGCTGATGCAAACGTTATATTATAGTCTTCAGATTTAAAACAGGAAATTAGCTGCATCATTCTACTTCCAGCAGCAGAACTATTAGGTTCTGGCCAAACAAAACCAATGATGAGAAGTTTTTTTTTCACTTAAATGTGCAAGTAAAACTAGTTGTTAGAAAGCTCTACAGCATAGGTTGCTCTAACGCCTTTTGCCCAATCAATAATTGATTTGATCTGAGCATCTGTTAATTTAGCTTCAGTATGTGTCCAAGTATAAGAATTTAATGGCATTTCTTTAGCTTCAACCATTTCTATCAACTCGTCGAGTTTGTGGTCTTTCTTTTTAGTATTATATGTATTCCATTTAGACACATCAAAATGTCCTTTTCCATGATCAACATGATCTGCCAACCAATAATTCACAGGAGTTATATTATTATACCAAGGATAACGTGTCACACTACTATGACAATCAAAACAGCTTTCTTTTAAGAGACCTTCCACCTCAGAAGAAGGTTTGGTTTCTGTTAAAAATGGTTCTATAGAGGCATAATCACCTTCATTCTTTTCTGGTCCGAAAAATTGCGCGATTATAAGTACAACAAGTAAAGCAATAAGTATCTTTTTTATCAGTTTCATTTTGGTTATTTTTGTAATGCTTAAAATTAAAAAAAAGGATTGACAACAGCGCAACTTTATAACGAATTAAATTACGTCAACCATTCGCGAGAAAAACGTCTCTATTATGCCAATTTAGTCATCTCGCAACCTGAACTTATCCCTGAATTATTAACTATTTTATTCACAGTGAACGATAAAATATCCTGTCGTGCTGCTTGGGTATTTGAATTTATGTGTAACGAAAAATTAGATGCTATAATTCCGTATTTAGATCGATTTACAGAGAATATTCATAAGGTACACTTAGATTCTGCAGTACGACCTGTAGCAAAGGTTTGTGAGTATTTAGTTTTGGCGTATTATTCTAAAACAGACAATGCTATTAAAACGGCTTTAAATTCGGAACATATCGAAAAAATTGTTGAATCGTGTTTTGATTGGATGATTAATGACGAAAAAATTGCGCCTAAAGCTTACGCTATGAATGCCTTATTTTTACTNGGAAAAGATATTGATTGGATTCATCCTGAATTAGTGTTAATTCTAGAAAAAGATTACCAAATGCAGAGTTCTGGATTTAAAGCTAGAGCGCGACATATTTTAAAAAAAATAAAACCCTAAGTCAAAGACTGATAAAGAATAGAAAATGAAAAAGGACAACAAAAAAGTTATTTATTGGCTATTTACAGGCTGTATCTTAATTTTTATCATGGTAATTGTTGGAGGCATTACTAGATTAACAGATTCTGGTTTATCCATTTCTAATTACAAATTAATAACAGGCACAATACCACCTATTGGAGAAGCTGAATGGCAGGAAGCCTTTGAATTATATCAGCAATATCCAGAATTTCAAAANCTACATTCACACTTTACCATTGACGATTTTAAAAGCATCTATTTCTGGGAATGGCTACATAGAGTCATAGGTAGATTAATTGGATTGGTATTTATTATTCCNTTTNTATATTTTTTAGCNACCAAACAACTCACAAAAAAAACAATCAAAAAGTGTATTGTATTGTTAATGCTTGGTGGATTTCAAGGCTTTCTTGGTTGGTACATGGTTAAAAGTGGCTTGGTAGATATGCCAGATGTTAGTCATTTTAGATTAGCAGCACATTTAACCACTGCCTTTTTAACGTTTGCTGCAACATTATGGGTTGCTTTAGATTTGATATTTCCTGAGAAAAAAACAATCAACAAAAAATTTAGAAACCTAATAATTGTAGGTTATCTCGTGCTGATTTTTCAAATTATTTATGGTGCTTTTGTTGCAGGATTAAAAGCTGGTTTACTACATAACCATTGGCCATTTATGAATGAAGGCAAATTTATGCACGAAACCGTTTATATATTCGAACCATTTTATAAAAACCTTATTGAAAACCCAAGCGGAATTCAATTTATACATAGAACTGTCGCTTATATCGTCGTTATTTTCATTTTAATAATCTGGTATCAAGCTAAGAGAATGACACTTACAAAATTTCAAAATAAAGCTGTCGATAGCCTTTTTGTTTTAGTTTTCTTCCAATTTCTATTGGGTGTTTTAACAATTATCTATGCTGTTCCTTTATGGTTAGGTGTAGCGCATCAAGTTGGTGCTTTTTTATTACTAACAGCAATGACATTTACTTTGCATCGTTTCAGTAAATAATTTACTTTTGCAATATGATTTACAGATTTAGAGCTATACTTGACAACGATACTGAAGATGATGTGTTTCGCGATATAGAAATTCGTGAAACAGATTCACTTGAAGATTTACATAATGCAATCACGCAATCCTTTGGATTTGATGGCTTAGAAATGGCATCTTTTTACATTAGTAATGATGAATGGGATCAAGGTGAAGAAATTTCAATGTTTGATGTAAGCGAAGGCAATTCATCTGTACGTTTGATGAATGAAACCGTTCTAAACACAGTAGTTGATCAGACGCAAACCAAATTGATTTATGTTTACGATTTTTTAAGCATGTGGACGTTTTTAGTGGAACTTGCTGAAATCGTTGAAGAAGCTGAAGGTGCAGATTATCCAAACCTGATGTTTGTTCATGGACAAATACCTGAAACTGCTCCTGAAAAAATGTTTGAAGCTGAAAGTTTTGATGATTTTGATGACGAATTCGATGACGATTTAGACATTGATGATTATAGTAATTTAGATTTTGACGAGAACTGGAATTAAGCTAGTTTTTTAGATAAATTAAGAGAAGTTTTGAGTATTAATCCCTTCATAATTTCGTTTTACAAAATAGAGTGCATTTTTTAATACCTCTCCCATATTTTTGCTTTTTCTAAATTCCATATCTAAAGTATATTGGTATATTTCTTCTTTAAGCATATCAATATATTTAGGAATAGAAATCGTATCCGCTTGCATACAAGCTAACAGCTCTTCAATTCTATCATGGTAACTNATCATTCGACGTGCAACAATTGAACGCTCTTCAATTTTATACTGATCTATAGATTCCTTTTGTATTTTATCCTTAACCAATTCTACCATTTCAAAGTTTTCCTTAAAGAATTGAGGTCGATATATTTTTAGTTTTCCTTCATAACTCTGTTGATCAAAATCTATAGCTCGAATTTTAAAGACGACATGATCAAAATCATGAGTTGGAACAATAACGTAATTATATGATCGCATATCTCCTAAAAGGCGTATCATACATCGTTCATTAAATTTCACAAACTCTTTAGCTATTTGTGATTTTTCTGAAGCATTACATTCAGGAAGCATTGTTTTTATAAACTCATCTCCTGGTATTCCNGCAATATGTTCCTCTATAAGTGTATTTTTATAAACCAAAAAATTTAGATTATAAGGNGATAACATATGTTCTAATTCTAAACCATATACTCTAGAAGCATCTGCTTTTTTTACATAGAAATATGTGTAATTATCGTTTAATACATTACGAACTTTCACTCGAAATGGCTTTGAATTTCCAAACGTACAAAAGTCAATTGCATCAATATTTAAGAACTTAAAAATGGTTTCATTTCCATCAGAAATCAAATTAGAATACACACGTTTTAAGCTCAAATCAATTTCGGCACGTTCAAATTCATTATAGTATACACGAATCCATAAAGTATCTTCATCATTCTTATCATANACAACAATAGAGCCTTGAAATCTTAATAAATCTTCATAAAAAATTGGCAATCTAATGTTTCTGTTATATTCCTGTAAATAATGATGTAACTTATCATTAATTGGGTAAGAAGGTTTCTTTTTTGAAATTTTTAAATCGTCCATAACTAAAAATCTAAGCCTAAAATACCATTTTTATAATTTAGTTTGTAACAATATCTTNTTTTGTTCGTCGAATTTAATAATCAACCACTGCTGATGTATTTCTGCAGAAAAATCAATCAAATTTGGAACCGATACTAACCATTACCAATCTTACCAAAAAATTTGGCTATCTCACTGCTGTAAAAAACTTATCTTTTACCATAAATAAAGGAAATGTCTATGGTATTTTAGGTCCAAACGGAAGTGGAAAATCTACAACTTTAGGCATTGCTTTAAATGTTGTGAATAAAACAGAAGGAAGCTTTCATTGGTTTGATGGTACAATCTCTACTCATGATGCCTTAAAAAAGGTTGGTGCTATAATTGAACGCCCAAACTTTTATCCATACATGACTGCTGAGCAAAATTTAAAACTAGTTTGCAAAATAAAAGGCGTTGATAAAAGTAAAATAGCTGAAAAATTAGAAGTTGTTGGCTTATTAGACAGAAAAGATCACAAATTCAAAACCTATTCTTTAGGTATGAAACAACGTTTAGCTATTGCATCTGCATTGCTTAACGATCCAGAAATTTTAATTCTTGATGAACCAACAAACGGACTTGATCCTCAAGGAATTCATCAAATTAGAGCTATTATAAAAGAGATTGCGAGTAAAGGCACAACTATTCTTTTAGCCTCTCACCTATTAGACGAAGTTGAAAAAGTATGTTCACATGTTGTGGTTTTACGTAAAGGAGAAAAATTATATTCTGGTCGTGTGATGAAATGATTTCCAGCCATGGCTTTTTTGAATTGAAAGCTGAAAAGCATGATGAATTGATTCAACTACTTGAAAATAATTCAGCATTTGGAACCATAAAAGTAGAAAATCATCTGATTACTGCATTTTTAAATGAACCGATGGATGCACCTACTTTCAATAAACTTATGTTCGAAAAAGGCATCGTGTTATCTCACTTAGTAAAACGTAAAGAAAGTTTAGAAGAACAATTCTTACAACTTACAGATAATAACTAATCATCAATCAATTGCAACTGAATATATTCAGTATAAAACCAACCCATCATGTTAAGACTTTTACAACTAGAATTACAAAAATTATTACTCAATAGAGCGAGTAAAGTTTTGATATTTATTTCATTTGTTCTCCCATTTTTTGTAATTATATTATCATCATTACGAATTGACTTTTTTGGTTTTTTACTTTAGAATTGGGTCATTACGGACTTTTTAATTTTCCAATTGTATGGCATATTACAACATTTTTTGCCTCGCAGTTTAAATTCTTTTTTGCCATTGTCGTCGTAAGCATGATTGGTAATGAATACAGTAATAAAACGATAAAACAGAACCTTATTGATGGACTTAGTAAAAAGGAGTTTATCCTTTCTAAGTTTTACACTATTGTGTTCTTTTCTGCCATAGCAACCTTCATAATATTTATTATTTGTTTGTGTATTGGCCTCTACTATTCAAGTATTAACGAAGTCAGTTTAATTTTTAGAGAAACTGAATTTTTATTAGCTTATTTCGT
>JGI24723J26617_10002239_pt1 | contig 15600 bp, 10 predicted proteins | sample Cruoilmetagenom6_FD_26617 | JGI IMG/M metagenome (IMG submission 26617)
CGCGGATTGCTGCGGCGCGGACTTTTATTCAGCTGCAATGATCTGATATTCATCGAGTATCACCTTGATTTCCGCTTTGCAGGAGCCGCAATTTGAGCCGGCGGTGGTTTTGTTGCCAACTGCTGCGACACTGTCGCAACCGCTCCGGACCGCGCCGATGATGTCGTTCACTCCGACATTCATGCAGGCACAGACGATGGCGCCCTTGTCGGGCATGTCATTGGCCGGGCGACCGGCGATGATCTGCCAGCGCGACGACAGGTTGGCATAATCCTGTTCGAGCTGATCGGCGGCCCAACTTCGCGAGACCGCGACTGGTTGTTGTGAAAGGAAGACCGCGCCGATCAGTTTCTTGCCATCAAAAGCTGCGTGGCGGGTAAGTCCGCTTGCGGGATCAGTGAAGGAAAGCAGAGGCGTCGCTGCATCAATTCCCAAAAGTGCGCAGATGAATGACTGGGCATCCGCGATTGCCTCGGTGCGCGCAAATTCGGCACGCCACCCGCCAGCGGTCCTTGCCAGCGCCCAATAGTCCGCGTCGCTCATCACCGAAGCGTCCCGGACCGGTCTGTCGCGGCTGACAACAAAGCCGTAGTGGCGGGCTTCAAACCTTGTGAGACAGGCAAATGTGTTCTTCAACGCCGGCTGGCCGGAAACCGGATCAACCACAGGCGCCACCAGGCGATCAACCCGCGCGTTTGAGGCCCATTGGTCGGTCCAGTGCATCGGCACGAACACGTTTCCCGGCCGCTGACGCCCCGTGATCTGCGCGCGGACAACGATGTCTCCGCGATCACTGCTCACCCGAACCAGGTCCGCGGTGCCAATACCATGTGCCGCAGCATCCAACGGATGGATTTCGACAAATGGTTCGGCGATGTGGGTGGACAGGCGAGCACTTTTCCCCGTACGCGTCATTGTGTGCCAATGATCGCGAATGCGGCCTGTGTTCAGAGTGATGTTGCGCGAACCATTTTCGGATTTACCTTCAGGGCACGCAACGGCCACAAATCGAGCCAGCCGGTCTTCAGTGTAAAAGCCGCCGTTGGCAAAGAAGCGCTTGCTGGATGATATCGAAATATCGTCTGCGCGCTTTGGCCACTGGAATGGCGCAAGATCATCATAGGCTGCCTCATCTATGTCGGCATATGCGCCGATATCCAGAGCGCGGGTGCCGTTGTTCTCAAAGGCGGTTTGCGCCGCATATTCACGCAGGATCCCAGATGAACCGGAAAAATCAAACGCCGCCGCGTAGCCCATCCGCTTGCCGACTTCCGCCATCTGCCACCAGTCGGCCCTGGCCTCGCCCGGCGCTGGAAGGAACGAACGCTGGCGCGAAATCCGGCGCTCGGAATTGGTCACCGTGCCGTCTTTCTCACCCCATCCCAGCGACGGCAATTTTACATCCGCATGCCGGATGGTGTCGGTCTCCGCCATGATGTCGGACACCACCACGAAGGGACAGGCCTTGATTGCCGCCTCGACTGCAGCCGCATCCGGCATGGAATCCACCGGATTGGTGGCCATGATCCAGAGTGCCTTGATCCTGCCATCAGCCACTGCCTGAAACAGATCGACCGCCTTCAGGCCCGCTTTGTCGGGTATTGCAGGTGAATTCCAGAAACGTTGCACCCGGTCGCGGTGCACGGGGTTTTCTATTTCCATGTGGGCGGCGAGCATGTTGGCGAGACCGCCAACTTCGCGCCCACCCATGGCGTTGGGCTGGCCGGTGATGGAAAACGGGCCCATTCCAGGCTTTCCGATGCGGCCTGTCGCCAGGTGGCAGTTGATGATGGCGTTGACCTTGTCGGTGCCGGTGACTGACTGGTTGACACCCTGGCTGTAAACCGTGACCACTTTCTCGGCTCCGGCCCAAAGCGCATAGAACTGCGCGAGCTGTGCGGTATCGAGCCCCGTCTGCGTGCCCAGATCGGTCAGGTTTTGGGCGCAGGCACTCTCCAGCGCCTGATCGAACCCGTTCGTATGGGCTGCGACATAAGCCTCATCGACAAAGCCTTTGTCGGCGAGATGCGCCAGCAGGCCCAAAAACAGGCTGACATCACCATCGGGCGCAATGGCCAGATGCAGGTCGGCAATATCGGCGGTCATGGTCCGGCGCGGATCGATCAGCACGATCCTCATCTCGGGGCGCGCGGCCTTGGCGGCGGCTATGCGCTGGTAGAGAACCGGGTGGCACCAGGCGAGGTTTGATCCCGTCAGAACGATGAGATCGGCAAGCTCGAGATCTTCATAGGTTCCCGGCACTGTGTCGGAACCAAAGGCGCGGCGATGGCCCGCGACCGAGGAGGCCATGCAGAGCCGCGAATTGGTGTCGATATTGGCCGAACCGATAAAGCCCTTCATCAGCTTGTTGGCGACGTAGTAATCCTCGGTCAGCAACTGGCCCGAAACATAGAACGCCACACTGTCCGGTCCGTGTTGCTCCATGACCTGCGAAAATTTTGAAGCCACGAGATCAAGCGCTTCATCCCAGGAGGCGCGATTGCCCTCGATTTCCGGATGAAGCAGGCGCCCGTCGAGATCGAGTGTCTCGCCAAGCGCCGAGCCCTTTGAGCACAGCCGGCCAAGGTTTGCGGGGTGGTCCGGGTCGCCCTTGATCGATACGGCGCCACCCTCCTCAAGAGTCGCCAGGACACCACAGCCCACCCCGCAATAGGGGCACGTTGTTTTGACTGTCGTGCCCGGATCGCCCTTCATTTCGACACGCCCAGATTGAGAACGATGACATCGCCATCAAGCCGGACCGGGAATGACAGCGTCTGTCCCTCGTCAGCCCCCTGGGCCGCACCGGTTTCAAGGCTGATGACCCAGTTGTGCAAGGGACAGGTGACGCAACCGTCATGGACGATACCCTGGCTCAGCGGGCCGTTCCTGTGCGGGCACTTGTCTTCAAGCGCGAACACCTGGTCGTCGGCAGTGCGGAAAATGGCGATGCTCATGTCGCCGTTTTTCACGCAGCGCGCACCGCGTTGCGGGATATCACTGAGTGTGCCGACCCTGACCCAGGTTTGCGTGAGCGCGTTCATTCCGCTGCCTCCAGGCTCAGTGTCGCCATCGGGTTGAACTCGTGCTTGTCCTTGCCCGACACCCGTTCCGACCAGGGATCAACCTGGGCAAATTTCTGGCTGAAGACGAAGCGGTCGTAATAGCTCTTGCGCTTCTCCGGCTCGTCCATGATCTGGCGGCGGATCTCGTCAAGGCCGACACGCTTGGCCCATTTGTAGATGCGCTCAAGATAGCGGCCCTGCTCGCGGTACATCTGCGCCAGCGCCACCACGTGTTCCATGACCTCGTCTTCGGTCTTCACATGCCCCAGGATTTCGGTGCCCTTGATGTCGAGACCGGCGGCACCGGCGAAATGGATCTCGTAGCCGCTGTCGACACAGATGACGCCGATGTCCTTGCAGGTGGCTTCGGCGCAGTTCCGAGGACAGCCCGAGACCGCCAGTTTCAGCTTCGCCGGTGTCCAGGACCCCCACATGAATTTCTCCAGCTTGATACCAAGGCCGGTGGAATCCTGCGTCCCGAACCGGCACCAATCGGTGCCGACACAGGTTTTGACCGTTCGAAGTCCTTTTGCGTAGGCCTGGCCCGAGACAAACCCGGCCTTGCCAAGATCCGCCCAGACTGCCGGGAGATCCTCTTTCTTGATGCCGAGCATGTCGATACGCATGCCGCCGGTGCATTTGACCGCCGGGATGTCGAACTTGTCGACGACATCGGCAATCGCGCGAAGTTCCTTCGAATTCGTCATGCCACCCCACATCCGCGGCACCACCGAGTAGGTCCCGTCCTTCTGGATATTGGCGTGAACCCGCTCGTTGATGAAGCGCGACTGGTAGTCATCGGCATATTCATCCGGCCAGTCGCAGACCAGATAGTAGTTCAGCGCCGGACGGCACTTGGCGCAGCCGCAGGAGGTCTTCCATTCCAGTTCCTGCATCACGGCAGGAATGGTCTTGAGTTCCTTGGCCTTGATCAGACGGCGAACGTCATCGTGGCCAAGTTCAGTGCAGCCGCACATCGGCGTCACCGCAGCCGGGTTGTAGGCATCGCCCAGGGTCAGCGCGAGCAATTGCTCGACCAGGCCCGTGCAGGTGCCGCAAGAAGCCGACGCCTTGGTGTGGGCCCGAACCTCATCAAGACCGGTCAGGCCTTTTGAGGTGATGGCTCCAGTGATCTTTCCTTTGCAAACGCCGTTGCAGCCGCAGATTTCCGCATCATCTGGCAAGGCTGCAACGGCTGCCATAGGGTCCATGGGGGACCCTCCCTGATAGGCCTGGCCGAAGATCAGCGACTCCCGCATTTCAGAAATATCGGTCTTCTTCTTCAGGTGATCGAAGAACCAGGCGCCATCGGCGGTATCGCCATAGAGCACCACGCCAAGGATCTTGTTGTCCTTGAGCACCAGCCGTTTGTAGACACCAGCGGCGGCATCGCGCAGCACGATCTCTTCACGGTCTTCGGCCTCGGCGAAATCGCCGACCGAATAGAGATTGATGCCGGTGACCTTGAGCTTGGTGGCCGTCGAGGTCTCGACGAACCGCTTGCCCGCATCACCTGCGAGGTGTGAGGCGGCAACCTCGGCCATCTGATAGAGTGGCGCCACCAGCCCGTAGACATTGCCGTTGACCTCGACACACTCCCCCACCGAATAGATGTCGGGATCGCTGGTCTGCATGTGGTCGGAGACCACGATGCCGCGATTGACCGAGAGTCCGGCGTCTTTCGCCAGCGCAGCACTTGGCCGGATGCCGACCGCCATCACAACCAGCGTGGCGGGAATGATGGTGCCGTCCTCAAGCTCGATGCCTTCGACACGGCTGTCGCCAAGGATCTGCTTGGTGCTGGCCTTGGTGATGACCTTGATGCCGCGGCTCTCGAGTTCCTGCTCAAGAAGGTAGCCGGCGGCCGGATCAAGCTGCCGCTCCATCAGCGATGGCATCAGGTGGATCACGGTGACATCCATGCCGCGTTCCTTGAGGCCGGCTGCTGCTTCAAGTCCGAGCAAGCCACCACCGATGACCACGGCCTTGCCGCGCGACTGGGCGGCGACCAGCATCGCGTCGACATCATCGAGATCACGATAGGTCAGCACGCCGGGCAACTTGTGGCCGGGAACCGGAATGATGAAGGGCGCCGAACCGGTGGCGATCACCAGCTTATCGTAAGCAGCAACCTCGCCATGCTCCGACCTGACCGTCTTCGCCTCCCGGTCGATCTCGACCACCTTGTGGCCCTTGTAGAGCATGACGCCATGCTCGATATACCACCCATCACCATGGATGATGATGTCTTCGAAAGACTTCTCGCCCGAGAGCACCGGCGAGAGCATGATGCGGTCGTAATTGACGCGCGGCTCGGCGTTGAAGATGGTCACGTCATAGGCATCAGGTGCGGTCTCGAACAGATGCTCGAGCATCCGTCCCGGCGCCATGCCATTGCCGATAACAACAAGCTTTTGTTTCTCAGTCATGAGCTTACTCCGCTGCGGTCAGACTGGTGGCCGCGCCCTTTTGGCGGACGACCCGTTCAGACCGTTTTTGAGATATGGATTGCAACTGAGCCTCGGACGGATTGGCGCCGCCCTCATAGGCCTCGAGGAATTCAAGCAGTTCTTCGCGGTAGGCGTAGTAGTCAGGGTGGTTGAGCAGCGCCTTGCGCGAGCGCGGACGCTCCAGATCGACCTCCATGACATTGCCGATCCGGGCATTGGGCCCGTTCGACATCATCACCACCCGGTCCGCCAGCAGGATCGCCTCGTCAACATCATGGGTGACGCATATCGCCGTGACCTCTGTGCGCTTCCACACATCCATCAGCACGTCCTGCAGTTCCCAGCGGGTCAGGCTGTCGAGCATGCCGAAGGGCTCGTCGAGCAGCAGCAGCTTCGGCGACAGCGCGAACGCCCGGGCAATGCCGACCCGCTGTTTCATGCCGTTCGACAGATCGGATGCCGCGCGGTGCATGGAATCAATCAGGCCGACGCGCTGCAGATAGTACTCCGCCACATCGTTGCGCTCGGCCTTGGTCGCATTCGGGTAAACCCGGTCAACGCCCAGCGAGACATTCTCGTAGGCTGTCAGCCACGGCATCAGTGAGGGAGCCTGAAACACCACAGCCCGGTCCGGACCAGCTTCGGTGATGTGCTTGCCATCGAGGATGATCGCGCCTTCGGTGATCGGGTTGAGGCCCGCCACCATCGACAGCACCGTGGACTTGCCACAGCCCGAATGGCCGATGAGCGTGGTGAACTCACCTTTCTTCATCTTCATCTCGAAGCCGTCGACGACGGTCAGCGGCCCCTTTGGCGTCGGGTAAACCTTCTTCAGCTGGCTGAATTCCAGGAAGTTTTCGTCCCTGAGTGCAGTTGACGCCTCGATATAGGCTTTGGGCAGCTTTTCCTTGCCGAGCGAGATCGGCACGATGTTGGGCAGGAGGATTTCACGCTCGTCCGCGGAGCCGCGCTCGGCGCCCACTTCCATCAGGTAGCTGGTGATTTCACCGCGCAGCCGGATGAAGTCCTCATCAGAATTCATATCAGCACGGTTGCGTGGCCGCGCGATATCGACAGGAAAATCCGGACCAAGCGTCGCGTTGGGGCCGGGCTTGAGCGGAATGATCCGGTCGGCGAGAAGAATGGCCTCATCGACATCATTGGTGATGAGGATGATGGTCTTCTTCTCCTTCTGGCAGATGTCGGCGAACTCGTCCTGCAGCTTGGCCCGGGTCAGCGCGTCAAGCGCCGACAGCGGTTCGTCAAGCAAAAGCACTTCGGGCCGCATGGCCAGCGCCCGGGCCACCGCAACCCGCTGACGCATGCCGCCGGACAGTTCAGCCGGCTTGCGGTCGCGGGCATGGCTCAGACCCACCATGTCGATATAGGTGTCAGCGATGGCGGCCCGCTCGGCGCGGGACTTCTTTTTGAAGACGCTGTCGACGGCGAGGCTGACATTGCCGGCCACCGTCATCCACGGCATCAGCGAATAGGACTGGAACACCACGCCGCGTTCAGGACCCGGGCCATCAATCTCGGTGCCCTTGAAGATCACGCCGCCCTCATCCGGCTCGATCAAACCGGCAAGCAGCGAGATCAGGGTGGTCTTGCCCGAGCCGGAAAACCCGACGATGGCGATGAACTCGCCCTCATCTACTTTGAGGTTGATGTTGCTCAGCACTTCGGTGCACTCGGCACCTTCACCGTAGGATTTCGACAGGGCGGAGATTTCGAGAAAGCTCATCGTCATCCCCTATCGGTTGGCCGAAAAGGTGAAGGCGCGCTGCAAGGCAAACATCAGCCGGTCGAGCATGAAGCCGATGATGCCGATGGTCAGGACTGCAACCATGATCTTGGCCAGCGACTGGGACGAGCCGTTCTGAAACTCATCCCAGACGAACTTTCCAAGGCCGGGGTTCTGCGCCAGCATTTCCGCCGCGATCAGGACCATCCAGCCCACACCGAGCGACAGCCGCAGCCCGGTAAAGATCAGCGGTAGGGCGGAAGGCAGCACGACCCGGGAGATGGTTTTTGAGGTCGGCAGTTGCAGCACGCGGCCAACATTCATCAGGTCCTTGTCGACCGAGGCCACGCCCAGCGCGGTGTTGATAAGCGTCGGCCACAGGGAACAGAGCGTGACTGTCACCGCAGAGATCAGCAATGATTTCGGCATCCAGTCATAGGGATTGGCGTAGGTGGCCGAGATGATCATGGTGACGATCGGCAACCAGGCCAATGGCGATACCGGCTTGAAGATCTGGATCAACGGATTGATGGCGCCGTTGAAGTTTTTCGACAGTCCAGAGCCAATTCCCAGCGGGACCGCGATCAGCGTGCCGATGCCAAACCCGAGCGCAACCGTAAACAGAGACGTGACAATCTGGTCGAGATAGGTCGGCTTGCCAGTGTAGGTCCGAAACTTGGGTTCCTTGCCTGCCGCCACCAACTTTTCGTTGCGCTGATCCTGACGGTCGTAAAATGCCGCCGCCTTTTCACGTTCGCGGACGTGATCATCCCACAAATTGCCGGCCTGCTCCCAGACTTCCACGGGCCCCGGAACAGCACCCAGCGAAGTCTGCACCTTGGGCGCCAGAACGCCCCAGGCAAGCAGGAAAACCAGAATACCCAGCAGCGGAATCAGCAGGACACGCTTGAGCTCGGCAAGCTGCACACGCGGGCTGTCGCCAGCAATCATGCGCAGGATCGGAACCAGCCAAGAAAAGCCCAGTGCGTCGAGCCATCCGCTGGCCTTGGTAATGGCGGAGAAGACTTTCTCGCGACCGGCGGTATTGTTTGGGGCGATGTCGGTGGCGTTTGCCATCGTTTCAGATCCTTGTGAGAAGACAATCAGGTGCGGAGCGCCCGGCTAGGCGCTCCGGAGTGTCGGAACAAGCCTCAGCCGCCGGCGACTTCATCGCCCTTCAGACCGATGGTCAGGCTGTCGAGATAGGCGTTGGGGGATTTGCCGTCGTAGCCGATGCCGTCGATGATATCGGCGGCAGGCGTCGGCGCGCGGTAGCCATCAGAGTCCCAGGGGAAGTCAGCTTCCGCGACATGGCCTTCCTCGACCAGCATGCGTGCGGCCTTGAGATAGATGTCCGGCAGATAGACTGACTTAGCGGTCTCATCGAACCATGCATCCGACTTGGCTTCGGAAATCTGGCCCCAGCGGCGCATCTGCGAGAGATACCAGACGGCATCCGAATAATAGGGATAGGTCGCGAAATACCGGTAGAAGACGTTGAAGTCGGGCACATCGCGCTTGTCGCCCTTTTCGTACTCAAAAGTGCCGGTCATCGAATTGGCGATGACTTCGGCGTCGGCGCCGACATATTCGGAGCGCGACAGAATCTCGACCGCTTCAGGCCGGTTGGCATTGTCGTTCTCGTCGAGCCATTTGGCCGCGCGGATCAGCGCCTTGGTCAGCGCCAGCGTGGTGTTGGGGTTTTCCTCGGTGAATTCCTTGGTCAGGCCGAAGACCTTTTCCGGATTGTTTTTCCAGATCTCGTAATCGGTGATCACGGGCACACCGATGCCCTTGAACACGGCGGCCTGGTTCCAGGGCTCGCCGACGCAATAGCCGTCGATGGTGCCGGCTTCGAGCGTGGCCGGCATCTGCGGCGGCGGCGTCACCGACAAAAGCGCATCGGCGCCGATCTGGCCGGAGACATCCGACGGCGAATAGAAGCCGGGATGAATGCCGCCTGATGCCAGCCAGTAGCGCAGCTCGTAATTGTGGGTGGAGACCGGGAACACCATGCCCATGTTGAACGGGCGGCCCTCGGCCTTGAACTTGTCGACGACCTTTTTCAGCGCATCCGCCTTGATCGGATGAACCGGCTTGCCGTCCGGCCCGCTTTCCAGATGCGGCTTCATCAGCTCCCACACCTCGTTTGACACGGTGATGCCGTTGCCGTTCAGATCCATCGAGAACGGGGTGACGATGTGGGCCTTGGTGCCGAAGCCGATGGTCGCTGCCAGCGGCTGGCCCGCCAGCATGTGGGCGCCGTCGAGTTCCCCGGTGATCACCCGGTCAAGCAGCACCTTCCAGTTCGCCTGCGGCTCGAGCGTGACGAACAGTCCTTCATCCTCGAAGTAGCCCTTCTCGTAAGCAATCGCCAAAGGCGCCATGTCGGTGAGCTTGATGAAGCCGAATTTCAGCTCGTCCTTCTCGACGTCAAGCATCTCGGCATGGACCGGTGTCAGCATGGTGGCAGACGCCAGGGCAAGCGCGCTGAGGGCAAGAGCGGTACGCCGTGTGAATTTCATGACCATTCCCTGTCTCCTTTGGCGGTTTGTGTGACCGCAATAAAAAAAGCCGCCAAATCGAGAGTCCCGCGGGAGGATGCGGGTAACTTCGATTTGGCGGCGTTGCCTAAATGGATCCGTCATTGGATCCTATGTCAGCCTTGGAAAGCTACCTTTGGCAAAGCAATGAGCGTGCCAGTTTGGCGAAAACCAGATTTATCGTCTGAAAACAACAGGATATAAATCGACAAGCCCTGGGAACATTTTTCGGGAGTGCGCACGCATTGTGCAAAGCAGCATAAAGTGAAGACTAAAAAACAGACAAATCGCGCTGCCGCACCGGACAGGTCAGGAATTCTGACTGGTGATATAGGCATCCAGCCGGTCGGGATCGAAGACCGCGCCGTCGAAGAAACCGTCCGGTCCGAGATAGAGAAATTGGGATGATACGCCGACCGCGATGGTTTCGGTCAGCGCGCCTTCCACCTTGGAGTTGGCAGACGGGACAGGCGCGCCCAATCCGGTCATCACTGCACGATAGATATCCGGGCGATAGCTTTGGCGCGCCGTCTCGGCGTTTGCGGCGGAATGGTCAACATAGCCGCAGCGAACCATCTGCGAATAGAACCACAGGGCGTGGCTCTGCCAGGGAAACGTCGCGGCACGGGCATGCGGCTGGAAGAAATCACGCCCCCCACTGGGCACAGACGCTCCGAGTATGGAACCGTCCAGCGCGGGCAGAATGAATTCTGCCGGCTGGTCGAGATAGGCTGATGAGCCCAGGAGGGACGCAAGCTCGGAATGATTGGAAGGCTGGCCGCACCATTCAGCCGAGCGATAAAGCGCGCGCAGCAAGGCATGAAGCGTGTCGGCATTCTCGCCAGCCCAGTCCTCCCGCACGGCCAGCACCTTTTCCGGGCTTGAGGCCCAGATCGAGGACTTGGTGGTGATGATCCGCCCGGCGCCTCTGGCCACCGCGATCGAGTTCCAAGGCTCGCCGACACAATAGCCGTCGATCTGGCCGGACGCCAGCGCGTCGGCCATCAGCGACGGCGGCAGGATGACGATTTCGATATCGCTGTCCGGGCTGATGCCAGCGGCACTGAGCCAGTAACGCAGTTCGAAATTATGCCCGGAGAACGGATGCACCACACCAAATTGCAGCGGTTTGTCACCTCTCGATTTGCCGGCTGCGACGACTTCGGCCAGTGCCCGTCCGGCAGCCGCCGCGTCCAGACCGCTGAACCCGCAATCCTGCATCCGGGCCAGCAGCGCAGTGCTGACCGTGATGGCATTGCCGCCAAGGCCGAGCGCCATCGGCGCGATCAGCCGCGTGTCAAACGGGGTCAGTCCGAGATTGGCGGCAATCGGCATCGGCGCCAACGAATGGGAAATCTCGAATTGGCCGACGGCCAGCTTGTCGCGGACATTGGCCCAGGAGGTTTCGCGCACCAGATTGAGCGCGATGCCCTCAGCCTCGGCAAAACCGAGTTCCTTCGCAGCGATCAGGATGGCGCTGTCGGTCAGGGGCAGAAACCCGGCGCTGAGTTCTGTGATCATCTACTTGCCCTCATCCCCAAGCAACCGCGCCGACATCACCAGGCTTTCCGCCACATCAACGATCTTGCGGTTTCCATTCATCGCAGCCTTGCGCAGCAATTTGTAAGCTGCGTCCTCATCGACGCCGCGTGATTTCATGATGAGCCCCTTGGCCTGATCGATCACCTTGCGCTCTTCAAGCGCACCGCGGGCTGCTTCGAGCTCCCTTTCCAGCCGCGAAAACGCATTGAACCGGCTGATCGCCATGTCGAGAATGTTTTTGACGCGCTCCTGACGAAGTCCATCCACGACATAGGCCGAAACGCCGGCATCGATTGCCGACTGCATGGCTTCCGTGTCGGAGCGGTCAACAAACATGGCGATCGGCCGCTTCACCGCGCGCGACAGCTGGAAAATATTCTCAAGCATGTCCCGGTTCGGGTTCTCGAGATCTATGACGATCACATCCGGCTCATGCAGGGCAATCTTGGCGGCGATACCCCGCATTTCATTGATGACGGTAACCTGGCTGTGCCCGGCCGCAGCCAGTCCCGCCTCGATAATCGAAGCGCGGGTGGCGTTTTCATCAATGATCAGAACCGAAGGCAGGGTTTCAGACATCGCCGCATTCTGCGCAATTAGATAAATTGTGCAATGCACAACATGCTGGAAGTGACCTTGCCCCCAATAAACTGGATCATTTGAAGCGACAATTTCCACTCATGATCCCTGCGGGAACACAAGCAGAGTCCAGCGTCAAATGAACCAATCTGTTGGGAGCATGTCAGGGTCACACAGCGCAGACGCGGCAGCTGACCGCCCGGTTGCTAATTCCCAGGTGGTTGTAAACTTCGAACAGGCCGGAGAAATCCGGATCAACGATATCGACCTCGCCGCCCCTGTCAGCGAGGGCCCTTGCGCGGCATCGGTGGCGGCACGCACGTCTGCGTCTGGTTCCAACAGCCCCGCCTGATCTGTAGGCTATGCGCAGGCCCGCAACACCGGCTGGATCAGCGTCGAGAACCGCATCCGGCCGGTCAGCTCGCGCTCGATTTGCCCCAACCGCCACCATTGGCGGTCGAGATCACGATCTCGTCGCCTGGCTCAACCACGAGGCCGCTGATGAAGGCATAGGCCTCACGGGATCCGTCCTTGCGCTCGACGGCTATCGCGTTGGTGCCGCCATTGTCGCCGCCATTGGCTCCCCAGACCGGCACCCGGTTGCGGCTGTAGCCACCTGCCAGCATCGTGCGGCCACGCGGCTTGTAGGAAACCGACAGGCCCTTGCCGCCACTGTACAAGCCATGACCTGCATCGCTTTCGTTGAGCCGTTTGTAGCCGACATCTATGCCGTAGCGCGTCTCGCATATTTCCACCGGGCAATTGAAGGTTTCACCATGGCTGGCGGAATACATCGCATCGAGCCCGTCACGCGTCGCGGTTGCTCCCCAGCCGCCCATCTGCGGTTCGACCATGGTGTAGCGGCGGCCGGTGTCGGGGTGATCGCCGGCAAGCACCGTTCCGCAGATCGAGGCAAAATGGCCGGCGGGCATGCGCTCGGGCAAGGCATGGGACATGCATTGCCACAGCATGTCATAGAGCCGAATGCGTGTTTCGAAATAATAGCCATGCGGGGCCGTGCCGGTGGCATGGAAGATCGTGCCTTCTTCGGTGATCACCCGCAAGGGGCGGAACGACCCGGCGTTGGCGGCCAGGGTCGGATCGGACAGCGCGCGGAAAATCATCTGCGAGGAGATCACCGCGCCATCACGGCTGGTGTTGTAGGGGGCTGTGCGCTGGACCGGATTGCCGGACAGGTCAACTGTGAATGCATCCTCAGTTATCCGGATTTCGGCATGCCAGAGCGCGCCGTCATCCTGCTCTTCCTCAATTCGGAATGTGCCTTTGGGGAGAGCTGCCAGCCCAGCACGAGCGCGGCGCTCGCCTTCCTGGAACAGATTTTCGAGTGCGTTGCAAAATGTATCGAGACCATAACTGTCGACCAGTTGGGCAACACGCGTGCCGGCACGGCGGCTGGCGGCGACCTGCGCCCAGAGATCCCCGCGGACGAAATCCGGCAGACGCGAATTGGCCATGATGATGTCGAACACCGACTGCAACAGGGTGCCTGCATCAAACAGGCGCACGGCCGGCAGGCGAAGGCCTTCCTGAAAGATCTCGCTCGCCGTGGTCGACATGGATCCCGGGGTCATGCCACCGACATCGTTCCAGTGCGCAATCGACGCGGTCCAGGCCACCAGTTCGCCCTTGGCAAAGACCGGCATGGCGATGACGACATCATTGAGGTGGGTAACCCCGCCATAGCTCGGATCATTGGTGACGAAGAGATCGCCCTCGCGGACATTGTCCGCTCCCTCGATCTCGAGGATGCGCTTGACTGCCTTGTCGAGCACACCGACAAAGGTCGGGATGCCCGCACCCGATGACACCAGCTCGCCCCTGGCATCGGTGATGCCGGTGCCGACGTCGAGCACCTCATAGATGATCGGGCTCATGGCCGTCTTCTTCAAGACGGCAAACATCTCGTCTGCAGCCGCCGTGAGGCCGGCCTGGATGACGCTGAGCGTTATCGGGTCACGGGACTGGGTTGTCATACCGGCACCACATGCATATCGCGCGGCAGAGAAGACAGGATTTCCGGGCCGTCTGCGCGCAGGATGACGATATCTTCAAGCCGCAAGCCAAAGCGGCCGGGCAGATAGATTCCGGGCTCAATGGAGAACACCATGCCTTCATCAAGCACCGTTTCGGAGGTCGATGTCAGAAACGGGGGTTCGTGCACCTCAATCCCGAGACCGTGGCCGAGCCGGTGGACAAAATACTCGCCATAACCAGCTTCCGCGATCACGTTCCGTGCGGCGGCATCCACATCCATCGCCTTGACGCCGGGACGAGCTGCGGCCAGGGCCGCGCAGACCGCGCGCTCGACAATGGCATGCACCTCTTCATATCCCTCCGGCGGCTGACCGATGATTGCCATACGTGTCATGTCACTGGGGAAACCATCCTTGCGTCCGCCGATGTCGATGACGACCGCATCGCCGGCCTGCAGCTTGCGGCTGCCGGTGGCGTGGTGCGGAAAAGCGCCATTGGGGCCCGACCCGACAATGGTGAACTCCGGCTTGGCGCCATGTCTGGTGAACTCGGCACGAATCACATCTGCAATTTCGAGCTCGGTGATGCCGGGGCGAAGCGCAGCCCAGGCCGCCTGCATGGCGCGGTCATCAATCGCGGCGTTTTCCTTCAGCCTGGCATATTCGTCAGCGTCCTTGCGCATGCGCAACGCGCCCACGGTGTCGAGAGTGAAATCGTGACTCGCACCGGGCAGAGCGCCAAGCACAAGGAGCGCGAAATCGGCGCGCGTGGTTTCATCGAGCACCACTTTTGAAGCAGCCTCAGCGCCAAGCATACCGAGTGCCTTTTTGAGCGCTTCGTCCGGACCATTCTCGTCAGCCCACTCGCAAAACGCGATATCGGTCTCAGTCCGTGTGCCTTGCGCATTGAGAGCCGGCATCAGGAACACTTCCCGTTCGCGGCCAATCATCAGCAGGCATGGGCGTTCGTCGCCATGCGGATGAAACCCGAGGAGCCAATGCATGTGGGCACCCGGGCCCAGCACCACCAGATCCGTGCCGGTTCGAGCCATGGCGTTGCGAAGGTTTTGCAGTCTGTTTGCAGTTTGGGTCATAATTGGACTCGCTCCCTGTTTATGCGTCTACGCCATAGATTTCTTTTGCCCGTTCGGCTGTGATCAACCCGTTGCGGACATCAGCGCGCACCTTTTCAGACGCGCGGTTTTTCGGATCGCCCGAGCCGCCGCCATTGCCGGTGACAACACGGATCACATCGTCCTTTTTTGTCTGCAGGCCCGACACAAAAGCGTACCGTTCCGGTTCGCCCTCGGATGGCCGGTATTCGACATAGTTGGATGAACCTTCATGCCCGCCATCCACCGCCCAGGCCGGGAATTTTGATCGCGTATAGCCGGCAGTCAGAAACCCGTTGTCGGCGCGCACGCGGTAATCCATCACGATGCCGCGTCCGCCGGTAAACTCGCCCTCGCCGCCAGGCTCCATGTTCAGTTCCATGCGGTCGACGTAAAGGCCGTTGCGTGCTTCGTTGATTTCCGCCGGGCAATTGTAGGTTTCGCCGTGAAAACCGCAGAAGATGGCACTGTTGCCGTCATTGCTCTGGCTGGCGCCCCAACCGCCGATCTGGGGTTCGATGATGGTGTATTGGCGGCCGGTATCAGGGTGGATGCCGCCGATAAACGTGCC
>JGI24723J26617_10002240_pt1 | contig 15597 bp, 15 predicted proteins | sample Cruoilmetagenom6_FD_26617 | JGI IMG/M metagenome (IMG submission 26617)
TTTAATGTTGTCACTTCAGATACCGATGCGGATAGTTTTACAAATCTCATACTCTATGAAAATGCATCTGGTACTGGGGAATTGCTTTTGAAGTATACGCCCACCAAAGATTGGATAGAAGCCCTCTCAAAGGGGAATAAAAGAGCATTTTCTGGCGATATGAGTATTATGGATAAAGAAGGTAATATTCAGCAAACAAACTCTTTTGATAATGGCGTTGAAATACCAAGCAAAACCGTTACCCCATGTACATTTACAATAGATGTCATTTGGATCGATTGCTACGGGGCGCAATGCCCGTGTACAGATGGAGGAGGCTATGCCGGCGGTTGGGATATTACCTATGATTGTCCGCCATCTAGTGGCGGCGGTGGCGGCGGACCAAACACTGGGGGCTCAGGACCTGGAGGTGGTGGAGCTGGAGGATCAGGTACAGGTGATCTTCCAACGGACCCATTGGAATGGGCAATTTTTATGGGTTTAACAGATCTACTTGGTCAATACGATGATTTCTATTTTGACTATGGGATAAATCCTGATCCCGATTTAGAATTTGCAGATGTTAGCGAGTTTGAAGACTTTATTGCGCCATATTCGGGAGCAGTGGGTTCAATCATTCCTCAACCAGATGGTACGCAGAACACGATAATTAATGTAAGTGACAACTGGGGTCCAGATATTCGAATTATTGTAAATTCTACGCTCTGTAATAATATGACGGGCCAGTCTTTTGTGTTAAACTCAATAAATGCCTATTTAATTGGGAACAACTATTTAGGTTTTATGATGGAACTCGATGGTTTTAATTTTAGGAGAATAAATAATGAAAACCATGCGGAGATTGAATTATACTATACGTATGGGATGGATATTAAAATTGGCCCAGTGCCGATACACTTTACACAAGGAAAAATAATGTTATTAAAGATTGATATTTTTTCTGGAGGATTTAGAGGATACACAGAAATTGATTAACTTAATGGCCATTAACGAGTTAAAGCTTTGAATTCCCCTTTTATTATAACAAACTTAAATTGTATCATTATGAATATTCAAAACATTGCAGACGCGAAAATAACAACAGTTGAAACTGATATATGGGACGGTGGTCTATATACGGTTGGTTTGATCTTTAATGCTATTTTACCTATTCTTCTTATCGTTTTTATAGTATATGTTTCTTTTCGATTCTTTAAAATCTTGAAAGGAATGAATAACACACTTAACGAGATTAATAAAAATCTTCAAGATTGAAATATACATAATGACGAATAGAAATCTTCGTATGTTGTAAAAAGAAAAGCCGAGCAGTCATCTTGCTCGGCTTTTCTAATTGTGTTAGAAACGGATATTATTGTATTTCCGCTTTTTCAGTAGCAAATGAACGATCAATTTTCTTAACCAAACCTTGAAGAACATTTCCAGGACCTACTTCGATGAATTTAGTAGCGCCATCAGCAATCATATTTTCCATGCTCTGCGTCCATCGCACAGGCGCAGTTAATTGCGCGATTAGATTCTTTTGAATTTCCATTGGGTCTATAACTGCTGTAGTAGATACATTTTGATAAATAGGGCAGGCAGGTTCAGTAAATTGAGTAGCTTCAATCGCCGCAGCAAGTTCCTCACGCGCTGGTTCCATCAACGGACTGTGAAATGCTCCGCCGACAGGGAGTAAAAGGGCACGTCGAGCCCCAGCCTCTTTAAGTGATTCGCAAGCCCTATTAACGGCATCAATTTCGCCTGAAATAACGAGTTGTCCTGGACAATTATAATTAGCCGCAACTACAATTCCTGCGGTTTCTGAACAGATTTTTTCAACAATAGCATCTTCTAGTCCAAGTACGGCAGCCATCGTAGAAGGTGTTAATTCGCATGCTTTTTGCATTGCTAATGCGCGTTTATATACAAGTTGNAATCCGTCGCTAAAGGCGATAGTTCGATTTGCTACCAAAGCTGAAATTTCTCCCAGCGAATGACCTGCAACCATGTCTGGCTGAAATGCATCACCCATGACTTCTGCTAGAATAGTAGAATGCAAAAAGATAGCAGGTTGAGTCACTTTGGTCTCTTTCAGTTCTTCGGCAGTGCCTTCAAACATAATTTTGGTTATGTCAAAACCCAAGACTTCGTTCGCGTGAGTAAATAAATCTTTCGCTTTCGCGGAAGCTTCATAAAGATCTAATCCCATGCCGCTAAATTGGGCTCCTTGACCGGGAAATACATATGCATTCATAGTGTTGATTTTTCTTTAGAAATTATTCGATTAGAATAATGACTGTGGTTGATATCAATCGCAAAAATAGCAATAAAAATCCCCTTTTCCGAAGAAACGAAAAAGAGGAGTTGTTCTTAAATCTAAAAAAGATTAGATTGAAAGTTGGCCGGTGGTTCCAATATCTTGGCTTTTACCTGTAAGAACAGCTTCAGCCATTTTAAATAAAACAACAATAGCGTTCTCATCACTGTCCCAATAAGCCGCTTCACTTGGTGTAAATTTTATGGCCGTTGTGTTTGGATCTTCCGGGCCATTGAGCCAAGTATTATCTGTTTTTCCATAAAGTTCCTTGATGATTTCGTTGTCGGTCACAATTTCTGACTGACCATAAATACTTAGAAACTTCATGTCAGTTCCGCTGCTATAAAATAACTGTGTGGCACTGTCGGCTTTTATGTTGGCATTGTGCTCGCTATCTGCGCCACTAATAAACCAAATGTTCCCGTGATCATCAACTTTCTTCGTTGACATAGGAATTACCGAAAGCGGTTGTTTAGTAAGTAGTGTAGCCATCATTGCGTAGTCAACATCTGTTGCTATCTCTTTTATTTTTTTAATGGCTTTTTCGTCGTAAAGATTTTCTTTGCTCATAATTTTTTTATGAGAAAGGTACTTAGATTACGCGTTTCGGGTAGCTAAGGAAATCCTAAACCTTGTAAAGACTTTGTTAAGATGTCTTCGGTAAGACAAAGATTAAGATTGATCTTTTTATAGCACGAACGAATCTTTATTTAGATCCTTATCCATGTTTCATAAGTAAAGGCATAATGGTGACGTTCGTCTTTCGGATGGTATTCTTTGGAATGGAGTGCCCATTTATCGTTGTTGATCTCAGGAAAGAAGGCATCTGCCTCAAAAGAACCATGCACACGCGTCAATTCGATCTTATCAGCAGCTTCCATGGCTAAATGATAGATTTCACCACCGCCAATAATGAAGGGTTGCTCGTCTTCCGAAGCTTTTAATAACGCAGCATCTAAGCTATGTACTACAAGGACTCCATCTGGATTATAATCTTTATTTCTAGTAATAACCACGTGCGTTCTATTGGGAAGTGGCTTCGGAAAAGATTCAAAAGTTTTGCGACCCATAATAATAAAGTGGCCTGTGGTAAGTTGCTTAAAGCGTTTAAAGTCATCGGGTAAGTGCCAAACTAGTTCGTTGTCTTTGCCTAGTTCGTTGTTCTCGCCCGCTGCAGCGATTAATGTTATCATGCTTCTTCTGGCGGTAAAAGATTGGGGTTTTCCTTTTTTTTTATCTCAGATGGGGGAAGAGTTGGTTCGTTTAAGGCGTTTTCTTCTCTAGCGGCTTTCACTTCTTGTACGGTAACTTCCTGAATAGCTTGTTTTTTCAATTCCGCAATTCGTGTCACTTGTATCGCTTTTAGTTTTTCTAACTGTTTATTTTCCCACTCTTTTCCCATGAACCTATTCATAATAAGTACATTAAAGAGATGAATTAAAAATAGGAACGCCCAGATTAAAATTGCCCAAACAAACCAGTTTTTAATAAAAAATTGGTCACCATAGCCTAAAATAGGATTGATGATGATCAACAGTACAGAGCCAACTAAAAATACAATAAAATGACTCATCAGTCTCTTTTTCTGTTTGATGCGATCGCGAGCGTATTCGTATTGCTCGCGTTGTTCGGCGTCAATTCTTTCCGTTTTGTTAGTTTTTGAAAACATAGTTGGTTACTTTTATGCGGCACCATAGCGTCTATACAATGAACCGGTGTCTTGTAAAAATACCCAATTTTCGTCGTTTACTTTATAATCTTATGAAAGATTTTAAAAAAGAGTTTCCTGTTCTTGCCAAGTATAATTATCTCAATACCGCTTCGTGTGGGCTGCTCTCACGGTCTTTAGTTGATTGGCGCAGAAGCCACGATCTTAATCTAATGGAAAACGGTAGTGTTTTTAGAGATAAGCATCGACCACACATTCAACAGATTCGAACTGCGGTTGGCAGATTTTTAAAAACTTCGGAAGATGAAATAGCACTTGTGCCTAATTTTTCCTTCGGAATGAATATGGTGACGGAAGCATTGCCAAAAAAATTGAAAATTTTACTTCTTGAATCAGACTATCCTTCGGTGAACTGGGCGATTGAAAATAGAGATTTTGAACTGTGTTTTGCCAAGGTTGATGACAATTTTGAAGAAAATATTGAAGCGNCAGTGGCTCGACACAGACCCGACGTGNTTGNGTTTAGTATTGTTCAATATTTGACGGGGGTTCGCATGGACTTTAATTTNCTAAAACAGTTAAAAGCGTATCACCCCAATTTAATTCTCATCGGGGATGGCACGCAGTTTTTGGGTACAACAGATTTTAATTTTTCTGAAAGTCCTTTAGATATTATGGCAGCGAGCAACTACAAGTGGATGCTTTCTGGCTACGGAAATGCAATACTTATCATTAAAGAGGCTATGCGGGAACAATTGTCTCCAAAAACCATAGGATTTAATTCGGCCGAGGCTGCATTTANTAGACGTGATGAAATTGAATTTATGCGTAGGTTTGAACCTGGTCATCAAGATACCTTGAACTTTGGTAGTTTAGAGCAATCCATTTTAAATTTTGAAGCATTAGGTATGGCTCACGTTGAAACAAAAATTACAGAACTTTCAAAACGAGCAAAGAGTAGATTTACCGANGAAGGTCTTTTGCCAACAATGATAACGGCTCGAGAACAGCACTCCAATATTTTTAATTTAAAAGGAGATGAAAAGCTTTTTCAGAAATTAAAAGAGAATAAAATTATTTGTTCCTTACGCGGTGGCGGAATTCGCGTAGGTTTTCATTTTTATAATTCCGAAGAAGATCTTGAGAAACTCCTAAAGGTTCTTAAAAGCTAACTAAGAATTCTTTTTACGGTTTTTTCTTTTGGCTTTACGTTCCCGTTTTAAACGAGCCTTTTTATCAAGTAAGGTTTCTTCAACTTTAAACAGAATTGGCAACGAATATAATACACCTACATTGGTTCCTTTTTGCTTTCCAGGTTCCATTTTTGGTAATGAAGAAACCACACGACGCGCTTCAGACTCCAAGGTTGGATGAGGTCCTCTTGCACGAACATTTGTCACAAAACCATTTCTGTCGATTTTAAATTGCACTGAGATACGTTGCACTCCACGTAAGTTTAACGATGAAGCAAGGTGGGTGTTAAAATTACCTAGTATATGTTTCGTAATATTTTCTGACATACATTTCTTTAATGCTGCGTTATTATCTTGATAGCAGCCTGGGTATATAGGGGCACGCTCGATGATAGCGAATGGTACCTCGAGATTTTCGTCTGTTGCCTGTTCTGTTTGTGGAACGATTTCAGACAGTTCAGTTTCTACCATTGGAAATGTCATCGTTATAACAAAAGAATCGTAAAGCATATCGCCAGCATAGTTTTTAAATGCTTTGATGGGACGAATACGAGCCATTGTTGATATAGCTTTTAACTCAAGCGATTTATTTTCGCTTTCTGAAGANACTACATGGAAATTACCCAATTGATCAACAAGAATTTCTACGGTAAGAGTAACNGGATTATCAGTTACCTTGACGAAATTGGTTTTTTGAATTTCGGAAACGAGTAGTGCGTGTACATTTTCTTTTAGGCAACTATTACGAGCTGCGATATTGTTATGGTCATTGCAATAATCAAAATTAAGTTGTTGCGAAAGACATGTAGCAGAGAGTAAAAGGAATAGTATTAAAAATTTCATTTAAGCGATCTTTTCAGGCAAAAAGAAAATCCTGTTTTCTAAGTAAGATAACAGGATTTTCTTTTAAAACGTTACGATGTTTATTTCCCAGTCTTAAAATTAAAAGGAACTGTATATTTAATGGCACGTGGNTTTCCGGCAAGCATGCCNGGTTTAGACATTTTAGGAATGGCCATGATGTTACGTTTAGCTTCAGTCTGTAAAGCAGCAGTACCNCCAGAGACATTTTGCACTTCAACAAGACCTTTTTCATTAATAATAAATTCAACCGTTACTTTACCTTGCTCATTTGCCTTCCAAGCAGAAGCAGGATATTTGAAATTTTTTGCTACATGTTGTGATAACTTTTGATTAAAACAGTTGTCACGGGTGTACGAGCTTCCTGATTCACAACCCGGCCATATAGGAGCGATCTCCTTCATGGTTACGGTGTTCTTGTTCACATTACCCCATTCTTGAGAAAACGCAGACGATGAACCAATGATAAGGCACAGAATTAATAGGATGTTTTTCATAATACTAAGTAGGTTTTAAATAGCAACAGCACCTTTAATGTGCGGATGCGGGTTATAATCGATTAGGGTAAAGTCATCAAAATTGAAGCCAAATATATCTTTTACATCCGGATTTAACAACATTTTCGGTAAAGGACGTGGTTCTCTTGATAATTGAAGGTCAATTTGTTCCTGATGGTTGTTATAAATATGCGCATCTCCAAAGGTGTGGATAAAATCGCCTGCTTCGTAACCGCACACTTGTGCCATCATCATAGTGAATAATGCATAGGATGCAATATTAAATGGAACTCCTAAAAATATATCTGCGCTACGCTGATATAATTGGCAGGATAGTTTTCCGTTGGCTACATAGAATTGAAAAAAAGCATGACAGGGTGGTAGTGCTGCTTTGCCATTGGCTACATTTTCAGAAAAAGGCTTTGAAGTGTCTGGCATTACACTAGGATTCCATGCGCTTACGAGCATACGGCGACTATCTGGATTGGCCTTTAAGGTGTCTATGATTTCTGAAATTTGATCAATTTCTTCATTGTTCCAATTTCGCCATTGGTGTCCGTATACAGGNCCTAAATTTCCTTCGTCATCTGCCCATTCATTCCAAATACGCACTCCATTTTCTTGCAGATAGTTTATGTTTGTGTCGCCTTTCAGAAACCACAATAATTCATAAATAATCGATTTGAGATGTAATTTTTTGGTGGTAACCATGGGAAAGCCCTCGCTTAGATCGAAACGCATTTGATAGCCAAAGACACTTTTGGTTCCTGTNCCTGTGCGATCGTGTTTTTCGTTACCTTCTGATAATACGTNTTTTATAAGGTCATGGTATTGCTTCATCTTCCANAAATTTTATAGGCTAAAAGTAAAAAAGAAGGGGTGTTTATTAAACTCAAAAAGAGAGCTTTTGTTATAAGTTATTAACTTTTATCCTAAAATCATTCCCGCGATGGTGGCAGAAATTAGCGAAGCAATAGAACCACCTAAAAGTGCTTTCATTCCAAATTTAGACAAGGTTTTTCGCTGCCCTGGAGCCAAGGAGCCAATACCGCCAATTTGAATACCAATAGAAGCAAAATTTGCAAAACCACAAAGCATGTATGTTGCCATGATAATTGATTTTTCATAGCGTAAGTGCGAGGCATTGGTCACATTTTTTAAATCGGCNAATTGAATATAACCTACAAATTCACTCGCTGCCAATTTGATTCCTAATAGCTGACCCATAAGCATCATATCTTCTTCGGCAACACCAATTAACCACATGAGCGGGGCAAATACGGTTCCTAGNATAAACTCTAAGGATAAGCCAGTGTATGATGTATTGGCTGCNATTATTTCATTCAACGAAGTAAAGTGCCAGTTGAGGTCAAGTGATTTTATGGTCATACCGTCAAAGGAGGCTAATGCGCCTAATCCGCCATTGATCATAGCAATAAAAGCTACAAAAACCAATAGCATAGCACCTACGTTCACGGCTAATCTTAATCCTTCAGTGGTACCATTCGCGATGGCGTCTAAAAGATTGCTACCTATCTTTTCCGAAGAAACGCGAACATCGGTATTGATTTCTTCTGTTTGTGGGTAGAGTATTTTTGAAATAACAATGGCACCTGGAGCGGCCATTACCGAGGCAGCTAATAAATGCTTTGCAAATACGAGTCGTAACACTGGATCATCACCGCCTAAAAACCCGATATAGGCTGCGAGTACAGCACCAGCAACAGTGGCCATTCCGCCAATCATAACCAAGAGNATTTCACTCTTGTTCATTTTTTCGAGGTACGCTTTGATCAATAAAGGAGCTTCTGTTTGTCCTAAAAAGATATTTCCAGCAACACTCAAGCTTTCAGCCCCTGAGATCTTAAGCAATTTAGAGAGCAACCAACCAAAGGCCTTAACTACTTTCTGAATAATTCCGAGGTAAAATAAAACCGAAGTCAGTGCCGAAAAGAAGATGATCGTTGGAAGTACTTGAAAAGCAAAAATAAAGCCAAAAGTGTCCATGTCTACGACCAAACCTTCAAACAAAAATTTACTTCCAGCTTGGGTAAACTCAAGAATTTTCACGAATATTTTACCTACAAATTCAAAAATATTTTGAACAAACGATATTTTTAGTACGCCTATCGCGATTACAATTTGAAATGCGAGTCCGATACCCACGGTGCGCCAATTGATGGCTTTTCGGTTTGAACTAAATAGAAATGCAATAAATAATAAGGTGAACATTCCCAATGCACCACGCCAAAGACTATTGAATGATAATCCTTGTGAGGGAATAATACCGCTTTCGTCGGACGTGCCTTCGACTGGTACCACGGCTACGTCTGATGTGTCTTTAGGTGTTGCTAGCGAATAGACGGTATTCTTTTCAGAAAAAACCAAGGTGCTGTCGGTAAGTTGAGAAACACGATATCTGCGAATGGTATCATTAGGTTGGTCGTAAAAAAGAACCAATAAATTATTTTGAAAGATATAATCTCCAGACGCTTTAAGGTTGTTGTTCGCTGCTAAGTTAAATTCGAAGGTCCCATTCTCTAATCGAAATTGATCATTTTCTGGATTGACTTCGTAAAGTGCTTCGCCCGTAGCGTTTTCAATGGCTGAAAAATTCCAAAGTTTTTCTATGTCTTGCGCAAAACTGCTTCCGAAGCATAAAAGAGCAAGAATAATAGTGAGAATGCGCGTCATATGTACTTTGGGAGTTGGTTATGGCCGTTTTGAGATTTCATCCCGAATATGGGCAGCCTTTTCGTAATCTTCATGTGCAACCGCTTGATCGAGCATTTCATTCAGCTCTTTCACTGTATATTTTGAATAATCTTCAGCATGCTTGGCAATTACAGATTCGCGATCGTCGCCCAAAATAAGTTCGTCGATAACAGCTTCCTCTTCTTTTGAAATTTTTTCTTGGCCGCGTTTCGGACTCGTTTTTAAATAAATTCCTGCTTTGTCGAGGATACCTTTATATGTAAAAATAGGTGCTTTAAAACGAAGGGCTAAGGCAATGGCGTCACTCGTGCGCGCATCAATGATCTCTTCGATGGCTTCTCGCTCACAGATAATACTTGAATAGAAAACACCGTCAACCAATTTGTGAATGATCACTTGTTTTACAACAATCCCATAACGATCAGAAAAATTCTTAAAGAGGTCGTGGGTAAGTGGACGAGGTGGTTTTATTTCTTTCTCCAAAGCTATTGCGATAGATTGGGCTTCAAAAGCACCAATCACAATAGGAAGTTTGCGATCGCCATCAACCTCATTCAAAATAAGTGCATAAGCACCATTTTGTGTTTGGCTATAGGAGATTCCTTTTATATTAAGTCGAACTAGGCTCATTAGAATATTAAAAAAGGCTGTTTAAACAGGATGTTTTCCTAGATTAAACAGCCTTTCAATAGAGGCACAAATTAATAAAAAATTATGCGTTCTGCGCTTTAAAAGCTTTTAATTTTTCATTGAGTTGAGGGATCACTTCAAAAGCGTCACCTACAATTCCGTAGTCGGCTGCTTTAAAGAAAGGAGCTTCGGGGTCATTATTAATGACAACTTTGGTCTTTGATGAATTGATTCCTGCTAAATGCTGAATTGCTCCGCTAATACCAATAGCAATGTATAAATTGGATGCAACGGGCTTTCCAGTTTGACCTACGTGCTCGCTATGTGGTCTCCATCCCATATCACTTACAGGTTTTGAACATGCTGTTGCTGCACCTAAGATATCTGCCAATTCTTCGATCATTCCCCAGTTTTCGGGTCCTTTTAGACCGCGTCCACCAGAAACTACAATTTCTGCATCGGCTATAGTTACTTTATCTGTTGCTTTGTCTACAGAAACAACTTCAACACCACCTTTATTGATCGTTGGTGAAAAAGCTTCGGCAGTTGCAGCAGCACTATTTTCTTTTAATCCGTAAGCATTTTTCGCTAAACCAACCACTTTTACATCGGTGTTGATCTCTGTTGTGGCAAATGCTTTGTTTGTAAACACACTGTGCTTCACTGTAAACGGAGTGGTTTCTAGTGGAAGTTCAGTTACGTTGGATACATAACCAGCTTCAAGGTTTACAGCAACCAATGGTGCCATGAATTTGCTGTTCGCGCTAGACGTTAAGATAACAACTTTCGCTCCTTCTGTCTTTGCAGCTTCGGCAATCGCTCCAGCATATGCTTCGGCATTAAAGGCATTCAGACTATCATCTGAAATTTGAAGCACTTTGTCTGCGCCGTAATTACCTAATTCAGAAACATCACTTGCATTTACCGTTACGGCAGTAACCGATGTTCCCATCTTATCTGCGATACCTTTAGCATATGAAACTGCTTCAAATGCAATTTTCTTGAATTTTCCTTCTTCAGATTCTGTATAAACTAATACTGACATATAAATTTTGTTATAAATGATGAATTCAAAATAATGAACTCAGAATTATTTTAGATGACTTTCGCCTCGTTGTGTAGTAGATCAATAAGAGCATCTACGTTATCAACAAGTTTTACAGCGCCTTTTGGTGCTGGTTTTTCGAAAGATAAAGTGGTAGTCTCGGCATTTGCTGCAACGGCTTCCTTGACAGCCAATGGTTTTGATCGTGCTTGCATGATTCCACGCATGTTAGGAATACGAAGATCGCTTTCTTCAACCAATCCTTTTTGACCNCCAACCACTAGTGGTAAGCTTGTCTTTACAGTTTCTTTTCCGCCGTCGATCTCACGAATNGCTGTGGCGTTTGAACCGTCAACTTCTAGGCTAATACAGGTATTTACAAAATTAGCTCCCAATAGTTTTGAAACCATTCCAGGAACCATTCCGCCGTTATAATCAATAGACTCGCGTCCACCAATAATAAGGTCATAAGCACCTTCTTTAGCAACATGTGCCAATTGCTTAGCCACTGAATAACCGTCGGTTGGTTCAGCATTTACGCGAATGGCCTCATCAGCGCCAATAGCCAAAGCTTTACGTAAAGTAGGCTCTGTTTCTGGTCCGCCAACGTTTACCACGTGTACGGTTGCTCCTTGTTTTTCTTTAAACCACATGGCACGTGTTAAGCCAAATTCGTCATTTGGATTGATNACAAAATTCACACCATTGGTATCAAATTTTGTGTCGCCATCTGTAAAATTGATCTTTGAGGTAGTGTCAGGTACGTGACTAATACACACTAATATTTTCATATTCATTGCCCGAGAAGTCGGGTAACTATTTCACCCAGAAAAAAGGGTATTGCATTAAACATCATTTTCAAGCTTTTTTTTGATATTTTCACTCAAAATAAAGGAGGTCAAAGATAACGAATAATATTCTAAAATACTATGCNTGCATAGTAAAAATGTGTTCAATATTCAAAAAATCGCTGTGGTACGTATAAATAATACTATTTTTGTCTTTCAGAAAATCTAGAAGGGATCTTTTTGCCGATCACTTCCGAAGAAAAGAATATAAAACCAACCCGCTAAAATGGGTCATTGCATATGAAAACAATACAATTTAGAGAAGCTATTTGTGAGGCGATGAGCGAAGAAATGCGTCGCGACGAAAGTATTTACTTGATGGGTGAGGAAGTTGCCGAATACAACGGAGCCTACAAAGCCAGTAAAGGAATGCTTGATGAGTTTGGCGCTAAACGGGTTATTGATACGCCTATTAGTGAACTTGGTTTTTCAGGGGTTGCTATTGGTAGTGCAATGAATGGTAATCGACCCATTGTAGAATATATGACTTTTAACTTCTCATTGGTTGGGATTGATCAAATCATCAACAATGCTGCGAAAATTCGTCAAATGAGCGGGGGCCAGTTTAACTGTCCGATTGTTTTTAGAGGTCCAACAGCTTCGGCAGGACAATTGGCAGCAACACACTCACAAGCTTTTGAAAGTTGGTTTGCCAACACGCCAGGCCTTAAGGTTGTGGTGCCAAGTAATCCAGCAGATGCAAAGGGGTTATTAAAAAGTGCTATTCGCGATAACGATCCCGTGATATTTATGGAAAGTGAGCAGATGTATGGTGATAAAGGGGAAGTGCCTGAAGGGGAGTATTTAATTCCACTTGGTGTTGCCGAAATTAAACGAAAAGGAACAGACGTAACGATTGTTTCCTTCGGAAAAATCATTAAAGAAGCTTATAAAGCTGCNGAAACACTTTCAAAAGAAGGTGTTGAATGTGAGATCATTGACTTGCGTACGGTAAGACCTATGGATCACAATGCAATTTTAGAATCTGTAAAGAAAACAAATCGATTGGTGATTTTAGAAGAAGCATGGCCTTTTGGTAATGTGGCTACTGAAATTACCTATCAAGTGCAGAGCCAGGCGTTTGATTATTTAGACGCACCGATTGAAAAAATTAACACGGCAGATACACCTGCGCCATATTCTCCAGTGTTATTAGAAGAGTGGCTTCCCAACAGCGATGATGTGATCAAAGCTGTTAAAAAAGTAATGTATCGTTAGTATACGCACTTTTTTTTCGATATTCCCGTTCCAAATCCTACAGATGCACTTCCTTATGAAGCAACTCCTTCTTGTATTATTACTTGTTTTCTCATGCTCCCTATTCGCACAGACCAAGGTGAGTGGTGTAATCAAGGATGATCGTGGCGAAACGGTGCCTTTTGCCAATGTGATCTTTAAGGATTCAAATGAAGGTACGATAAGTAATGAGGAAGGTCGCTTTTATTTGCAAAGTGATGAGAATTACGATACAGTCATCTTTTCTTTTGTAGGGTATCAAAATAAAGAACTTGCCCTCGAAAAGAGCGCTACATATGATATCGTTATTACCTTGGAGGAAGAAACNAATTCGTTGGGGGAAGTGGTTATTGTAAGTGGAAAGCTGTCAAAAAAGAATAATCCTGCTATTGATATTCTTCGGAAAATTTGGGAGAATCGCCGTGACAATGGTGTAAAAAAGTTTAGACAATACAACTACGACAAATACGAAAAATTAGAATTCGATCTCAATACGATCGACAGCGCCTTAATAAAAAGTAAGGTCTTTAAAGGGATGGAGTTTATCTTCGATCAAACCGATACCTCTAGAATTACAGGGAATACGTATCTACCTATCTTTATTAATGAGGCCTATAGCAAGGTGTATGGAGATAATCCACTTTCCGAAGAAAAAGAAGTACTCGAAGGAAATAAAAACTCCGGTTTTAGCAATAATCAGACTTTGATCGCCTTTGTAAAAGATCTNTATGCAGAGTATGATGTCTATGATAATTATCTGAAATTTTTCGACAAAGCATTTACGAGTCCGTTATCACGTACTGGAATTGACGTGTATAATTANGCGCTTATGGACAGNGCCTACCGCGATAATAAATGGTGTTATAATATTGTCTACTATCCGCGTCGGAAAAATGAATTAACTTTTAAAGGTGATTTTTGGGTGAATGATAGTACCTGGGCCATCAAAGAGATCAATTTACAGGCGTCAAAAAGTGCCAACTTAAACTGGGTACGCGAGGTGTATATTGAACAAGAGTTTGATGTGTTAAATGACTCGATTTTCTTAATTACCCGCGATTACTTCTTGAGTGATTTTAGTCTTCGGAAAAAGGAAGGCTCCCGTGGAGTCTACGGAAAACGTACCACTTTATATGATAATTATGCTTTCGACCAGCCGAAATCGAAAGAATTTTATAAAGAACAAGTAGATCCGTATCAATACGAAATTTACAACAGACCGGACGACTATTGGCATGAAAAACGCATGGAATCGCTTAGTAAAGACGAAGTGGGTGTTTACAAAATGCTCGACACCTTAAAAACCGTTCCGCGCTTTAAAGCACTTTATAATATTGGTGCCACCTTGGTAAGTGGCTATTACCAAATTGGTAATTTGGACGTTGGTCCCGTATTCTCTGTATTTGGCTTTAATGAAGCCGAAGGGCTGCGTCTCCGCGTAGGGGGTAGAACCTATTTTAGTCAGAATGATCCTTGGCGTCTCGAAGTTTTTGGAGCTTATGGATTCAAAGACGAACGCTTTAAATACGGCGTTTCTGGAAAATATCTACTCGACAGAAAATCACGACTCACCTTGTACGCAGGTACCCGAAAGGATGTGGAGCAAACGGGGGCTAGTTTGACGAACAGTAACGATGTTTTGGGCCGAAGTTTAGCCTCATCATCGCTTATTTCGGTAGGCGCCAACGATAAATTATCGCGAATTAATTTGGCCACTGCCGGACTCAGTTTCGACCCGTATAAAAACTTTAATGTACGTCTTACAGGTTCTTACAGAACACTTGAATCTGCAACCGAAACCTTTAGCTTAGATTATCGAGTTAAAGAAGACGGCGTGTTTACAGGCGAGATAAGGGACATGATACAACAACCCGAACTAGAATTAGCGTTTAATTATACACCGCGCAGAAAAACGTCTGGATATGGTGTGGAGCAAACCGTCATCAATAGTGGTGACTATCCAACTTTTTTCTTGAGTGCTAGCTATGGCTTTAAAGGACTTTTAAATGGTGATTTTGAATACCAAAAAGTACAAGGATTATATACACGTCCGTGGAATATTGGGGGCATCGGACGATTATATTCAACTATTGAAGTAGGTAAAACCTTTGGCGAGGTGCCTTTGAGTTTGCTAAACCCAATTCCTGGAAATCAGACATATTTTAGTATTTACAATAGCTTTTCCAATCTTGATTTTTACGAATTTGTGAGTGACGAATATGTGTCACTTCACTTACAACACAATTTTGGCGGACGAATTTTTTCTCGTATCCCNGGTCTTCGGAAGCTAAACTTACGAGAAGTAATTGGCTTTAGAGCGGTCTACGGACAGCTATCACCAGAAAACATAGCCNTAAATGTAGACAGTGAAGGTGTGATNATTCCCTATCGTGCTCCAGAAGACATCTATTACGAATACAGCGTAGGTATCGGTAACATTTTTAAGATCTTTAGAATTGATCTTAACTTCCGTGGTAATTATTTCGACAACCCTGATGCTCGCAAAATTGGAGTAACAGGTGTTTTCGGGTTTTCTTTTTAATTTTTTTACTATCTTCGATTTCTCCCACAAATTATACACTTTGAACTAACCCAGAGTGTTAA
>JGI24723J26617_10002246_pt1 | contig 15566 bp, 15 predicted proteins | sample Cruoilmetagenom6_FD_26617 | JGI IMG/M metagenome (IMG submission 26617)
CGGTCGTATTTCGCCCTTGCAAACGCGGCTTGTGCAATTGCAACTTGGGCAGAAGCCCGGGATAGTTCACCATTTGCCTGGGCAGCTTCCTGTTGCAGATCGTCAAATCGTGCCTTGGAAAAAGCAACACTTCCTTGCAATCCCGATTGCCGCTCAAAGGCGTTCTGTGTCAGTTTCACACGTGCTTTGGCAACTTCGATCCCGGCCTTTGCAGATAAAAGTGCGGCTTCAGCATTCTGTAATTGAATATCAACCAGTTCGTCATCCAATCGTACAAGCTCTTGATTTTTTTCAATTTTATCGCCAATTTGGAACAACACGCTTTCAACAACACCGTCGCGTCGCGCAGCCACATTGGAATCGACTGTGGCGATCAACCTTGCAATCAACGGCGTGGTGTCGCCAATATTCGCCAGCTCAACCTTTTCGACAATCACAGCCACCCCACCATCCTGCGCCATAGCAGATACGGCAATCAGTATAGCCCCAAGATAGACAGCCATAACTTTACACACAAACTTCATTGAACACCTTTCGGGATCGTGGTTCTCCAATGAATGACATTAGCCCGTTCAATTGGAAAGGCAACGGGTGCACCCGATAAAGTGAACATATGTACAGTTTGGAATGCTGGAAACGTTTAACCGATAACGGAAAAGCTGGAATCCTGATTGATTTCCCGATTACGTGAAAACGCNNCAAGCGAAATATCCGTTCCGATATGGCTTAGACGGAACTGAACCGGGTCGCTATCATGGTCATGCCCCGTTTCGCAGGCCTCAATGATCTTTGCCATGATCTTGCCCGCAACGGGTGCATTCTTGAACTGGTTGCCGCTTGTACCCACTGCCATATAAAACCCGTCCAGATCACTGCGGTCATAAATCGGCATCCAGTCATCGGACACATCGTAAAGTGCCACCACACCGCGTGCCTGTTCAGGAATACCCAGTTCCGGCAAACGCTGTGCAAGGCGCATCACCATGATTTTCCACTGATCCGAAAAATCCGCATTAAACGTGTCCGGGTCATCGATCCATTCTCTGGGATCGCAAGCCGGGTCTTCTGAACCGATCAGAATATTATTACCAACGTCAGGCCGTGCATAAGTGTGAATATCACTGTCGGAATAAACCATACCGTCGCGTTCAAAATTCATGCCCTTTGGGGCAGGTACATGGGCCACCTCGTGGCGCAAAGCACGGGTTTTGATATTCATGCCATCGCTGACACCTGCCATATCGTTTATCACNAANGAATGCGGGCCCGCGACATTCACCACAACACGGGCATCAATTTGCGTACCGTCCAACAGGGTAACCCCCTGAACACGCCCGTCTTTTTGGCGAATTTCCGTCACTTCCGTATTAAACATAAATGCAGCCCCCGCCGCTTCGGCCGCTTGTTGTGCGTTGCGTGCACTTAATTTCGGATCGCTAACATAGCCGCCACGCGGAAAAAACACCGCACCGTTTACCGCGTCCCCTGTCGGCAATCCAAAATCATTATCCTCAGGGCGTTTTGCAGGCTCGAACATGCGTGTGTCGGCCCCTTGCAAATGTGATGGAATATCTGCAACCGCAACATCGTTGTAAGGGCAGCCGATCCGGTCCATCACGGCACACACATTCTTTAAATCATTGTTATGCGGTGTCTTTATCACCAAGCACCCCGTGTCATGGTACTTGATCAGATCATCGGCCACACCCGCCCCGATATAGCCTTCCCAGTCTTTCCAGTAATGCCAACCTTCAAAGGCAAGCGCACAGGTTTCAAAGGCCGAGTAATATGTTCGAATAATCGCACACGACCCCGAGGTCGAGCCATAACCCGCCTCCGGCAATTTATCGATCGACAAGGTTTTCCAGCCTTTTTTGGCCATTTCAAAAGCTGTACATGCCCCGATGACACCCGCCCCGATTATGATCGCATCATAAGTTTTCGTCATATGTTTATACTTTCCTGTCTTTCATCAGCATATTTATCCACCCACCATATAGGGCATCAAAACAACTTCGCTATCTTCATTGATCTTGGTAAACCACGCATCCCGGTAAATCTTGCCATCAAGTGCCAGCGACACGCCGCGCTTGATCTGCGGCTCAAGGCCCGGATATTCAATCACCAATTGGTCCAGCAATTGTTTGAAATTGCCGGCCTCGACCACAACCTCGGCCTTGCCATCTGTCGCACTTCTTAATGAACCCCAGATCGCAACCTTGACCATGGCTAGCCTTTGGCATTCAGTGCTTTAAGCACACGCGGCGGCGACATCGGCAATTCCGACAACCGCAGGCCGGTCGCACGCGATACCGCGTTCGATATGGCCGCAAGCGGTGGTACGATCGGCGTTTCACCGACACCGCGCACCCCATAAGGGTGGCCGGGGTTCGGGATTTCCAGAATAACCGTGTCGATATTGGGCAGATCGGACGCTACGGGAATGCGGTAATCCAACAGACCCGGATTTTGCAATCGCCCGTCTTCACCGTAGATATACTCTTCGTTCAGTGCCCAGCCGATACCTTGTACCGCGCCGCCCTGCATTTGCCCTTCGACATAATCGGGATGTATGGCTTTGCCGGCATCTTGGAAAACCGTATAACGCAGAACCGTGGTTGCACCTGTTTCGGGATCAACTTCAATATCCACCAGATGCACACCGAAACTGACGCCCGCACCGTCTGCATTGACCTCATGATGGCCCGCAATCGGCCCACCTGTTTCCGCAGAAATCGCCGCAATTTCTTCTAGCGACATCGGCTCGAACGTACCGGCATTGGGGCCGGATGGTTTTGCATAACCGTCTTCCCAATAAACCGCGTCTTCATCAATATCCCAGATTTTCGCAACCCGTGCGCACATCTTCTGTATCGCATCACGCGCCGCTTTGATCGTTGCAAGCCCTACGGCAAAAGTCACGCGGCTGCCGTCTGTAACATCATTGTGCCCGATCGAATTTGTATCCGCCACGATGGTGCGTACTTTTTCGTAACCGATGCCCAGCTCTTCCGCCGCCATTTGACTGATTGATGCCCGCGACCCGCCAATATCGGGGTTGCCTTCGGTAATTCCAACGGTGCCGTCAAAATTCAGGTTCATGGAAACACTGGTATTGCCGCCAAAGTTAAACCAAAACCCGCAAGAAAGCCCGCGCCCCTGATTGGGGCCAAGGGGGGCTGCATAATGCGGATGGGCAACAGCCGCTTCCAGCGTGGCCTTCAATCCGATGGCGTCAAATGTCGGCCCATAGGATGATTTCGTGCCTTTGTCTGCGGCATTTTTCAACCGCACTTCCAGCGGATCAAGTGCCAACTCCTGACACAACTCGTCAACCACGCTTTCCACTGCATAAATCGCCATTGGCGCGCCGGGCGCGCGGTATGCCGCTTCTTTCGGGCGGTTGGTCATGGCACTCCAGCCAATGGTTTGCACGGCATCCAGATCATAAGCGGCAAATGCACTTTGCGCACCGAACTGGACTGTTCCACAAGGAAACGCACCACCCTGATAACGCAAAGTCGCATGGGCCGCCGTGATACGCCCGTCATTGGTCATACCGATTTTAACATCCGTTGACGACGACACTGTCGGGCCGGATGCGCGAAACACCTCTTCACGAGACATCACGACTTTTACCGGCCGTCCGGATTTACGCGACAGTGCCAGTGCAACAGGTTCGATAAACACTGTGGTTTTACCACCGAACCCACCACCGATTTCAGACGCAGTCACCCGCAACTGGCTGGCGTCCATTTCCATAATATCCGCACAAAGCTCGCGCACATAAAACTGCCCTTGGGTGCAACACCAAAGCTCGCCCTTGCCGTCGGAATTCATTGCCGCAAGACAGGCATGCGGCTCGATATAACCCTGATGCGTCGCGGCCGTCTTAAAGCTGCGTTCGACAATTTTATCTGCCTTGGCAAAGCCTGCTTCCAGATCGCCGTGACCGAATTCAAAATGATATGTCACGTTTTCGGACATGCCTGCGGGCAGATCGTCCATGGCCCGTCCGGCTTGTACAATCGGTGCATCCGCCTGCATTGCAGCGTCAACGTCCGTTACATGTGGCAAAACCTCATAATCCACCTTGATCAGCTTTAGCGCCTGTTTGGCAATCGCCGCACTGGTCGCCGCAACAGCCGCAACCGCGTGCCCATCATAAAGCACTTTGTCGCCTGCCATACAGTTGTCTTGCACATCACGTACAGACTCATCTTCAGGCGTGCCAAAATCTTTGGAAGTTATAACCGCTTTAACACCGCTTAGTGCTTCTGCCGCACTCGTATCGATCGATTTGATCTTCGCATGTGCATGTGGGCTACGTAGAAATTGGCCAAACAACATGCCGGGCGCCGTCGCATCGGCGCCGTACATTGCACGACCCGTTACTTTATCTATCCCGTCAGGGCGCGCAGGGCGCGTGCCGACAACTTTGAAAATCCGTTTACCGTTTTCATCCAAGGCCATGTTATTCACCCCTCATTTCAGCAGCAGCGGATTGAACCGCTTTGATAATTTTGTCATAGCCCGTGCAGCGGCACAGGTTTCCGGCCAACCAGTAGCGCACTTCGGTATCGGTCGGGTTCGGGTTCTTTTCCAGCAAAGCCTTGGCCGCAACCAGAATACCGGGTGTACAAACACCACATTGCAAGGCTGCCTTATCAATGAAATGTTGTTGTAACGGGTGCAATTTGTCACCGTCGGCCATGCCTTCGATGGTTTCAACTTCGGCCCCATCAGCCTCTGCGCCAAGCACAAGGCACGAACACACCAGTCGCCCGTTTACAGTCACACTACAGGCCCCGCAATCGCCGGAACCACAGCCTTCTTTTGCACCTGTCAGTGCAAGACGGTTGCGCAAGACATCCAAAAGCGATTCGTCAGGTGCGCAGATAAATTCGGTTGGGTCACCGTTTATAGTTGTGGATACGTGGATATTCTTCATGTGCGGCCTCCGGCCCGTTCATAGGCAATCAGTGCTGCGCGTTTTGCCAAAACACCAGCGGTTTGGGTGCGAAATTCAATAGTTCCGCGTTTATCGTCAATCGGGTTGCAAGCGTCCGAACAGGCAGATGCCATTGCTTCAAGCGATGCCGCGTCCAGCTTGGTGCCGATAATGCAATCAGCAGCCGCATCAACCAGCAGAACCGTGGGCGCAATCGCACCAAGTGCCACGCGCGCTGCAGTACAAATACCGTCCGCATTCAGTTCCAGACTGACACCGGCAGCCGAAACCGCAATATCCATTTCGGTACGCGGTATAAACCGCAAATATGCATCCGACGCGCGTTCAGGGCGTGCGGGCAGAAAAACGGATGTGATAAATTCGCCTTTGGCCAACGATATTTTCCCCGGTGAAACCGGAATATCAATCACCGCACAATCGCGCGTCCCGTCAGGCCCCGCAATGCGCACAACCGCATTGGCGGCAATCAACCCCGGAACACTGTCCGCAGCAGGTGATCCGTTACACAGATTGCCCACCATAGTGGCGCGTCCCTGCACTTGCGTGGACCCGATCAGCTCAAACCCTTCGACAACTCCCGGCCAAAGCGCAACAACCCCCGCATGTTCACCAAGCTTTGCTCCCGACACCGCAGCCCCGATCCGGTAGCCGCCATCTTCGGGCGTTATATCCTTGATGCCCTCAAGGTGTTTGATGTCAACGATCAGGTCCGGCTCAACCATTCCTGCCTTCAGTTGAACAAGAACATCCGTGCCACCGGCAAGAATACGGGCTACACCCGTTTCCGCATGTAGTAATTTTACGGCCTCAGCCACATTTTCAGGTTTCTCATATCGCATTGTGCTGCATTCCATTCCAAATCAGATATCAGGGGTAGTTTAGCGCAGCTTAGTCAGGTCAGCGCAATAATTGCAATACACCGATGCACCGAAATCAAACAAAAATGATGTACACGTACCTTTAGCGCGTCCGGCCACGGCCACCTTTGCGTTTCCCCTTCAACAGCGGTTTGCGTGCAGGCAGTTCCGCCATGATCGCCAAGCGTTCTTCGCGGCTCATGCGCGCCCATGCGGCGATCTCTGCGTTCGTGCGGTAACACCCGATGCACAGTTTCGCTTCAGGGTGGATCACACAAACCTTTACACAAGGGCTCTCGCCTTTTTCACGTTTCCAAACTTCGTCCATCATCCGCGCCTTATATGTGATAACCGATCCAATACGCCCTGCAATATATAGGACGCTGCCACGTTATCTATCACGTCCGCACGCTTTTTACGCGACATATCCGCCTCTAAAAGTGCCCGTTCCGCCGCGACGGTCGACAAACGCTCGTCCCAGAAAAAAATCGGCACCGCAATGCGTGCCGATAGATTCCGTGCAAATGCCCGCGTCGATTGCGCGCGCGGTCCTTCGGAACCATCCATATTCATCGGCAATCCCAAAACGATCCCCGCAATCTCGTTATCCGCAATCAACCGTTCAATCGCATCGGCATCCAACCCGAATTTGCGCCGCTTGATGGTCTCGCGCGGGGTTGCCACGGTTTGCAATCGGTCAGATATAGCCACACCGATCGTTTTGGTGCCGAAATCCAACCCCATCAGCGATGACATCGCCCCTATCGCGCCCGCAAACCCTTCTATTTCATCACAAATCCCGCTCAATTGGCCACTTCGGCCGCCTGTGCCGCCTCCAGCAGAACCGCCAAAGCATCTGCATTGCCGTCAAAGACCTTACGCGCTTCAGCCCAGCTTTTCGATGCCTTGCCAATTTCGCCCAATGTGCCGTAAGCACGGATCAATCGCGCCCATTCGGCAGGCGTACCGCCCTCTGCCACCAAACGTTCAGCCAATCCCGCAACCATGCCGCGGATCATTTCCTGGCGTTCCTCGGCTGTCATTTGCCCGGCCGCTTCAACCTGTTCAGACGATGGCCCGGGCGCATCCGGGTTAGCCGTATTAATTCCGGCCGCGCGCGCCACGGCCCCGATTTGGCCACGGATCAATTGAATCCAAGGCGCATCATCAGGCCCTTCTTCCAGCAAGCCCATCCACATCCGGTACGCCACATCAGGCCGTCCGTTCTGGGCCAAAGCCAACCCCGAATAATACCGCGCGCGCGGTGATTTTGCGTCTCGTTTCAATGCTTTGGCCAAAGCCGCTTCTGCATCTGTCGACACATAACCGTTCGTTGCAACAATCATATATTCCGCCAACTCGGCATAATCATCACCTGTTGCCGCATCACCCAAAAGCATGATTACCTTGTCCTTTGCCCGCCATGCCGCGCGCAAATCACCCACACGCGCCTCATGCAGTGCCAACAGTTTCCAGCCTTCAACATCGTTCGGATGCTGTTTCATTGTTTCGCGTAACGTCTCGATCAGTTCCAGATAATCGGCCGGAATATCCGAAGCGACAGCGGCCGTTTCAATCTGCGTTTCCGCCTGTGCCTGATTGGGTCGATTATCCCGCGCTATCTTGGCAGCCTCCAGCCGCGCAGCCAACGGCTGATCCGGCAATTTCGGATTGCCCAACATAGCATAAAGACCAAAAGAACCACCAAGCAAAACCAATGCAATCACAGCCAATAGCGGTTTTGAGGCCCCTGTCCCACCCGCGGTATTTTCAACTTGTGCACGTTTGTCCGCTGCCAAAAGCCGCCGCGATATTTCCAGCCTTGCCGCATCCGCTTCTTCACCGGATATAACCCCGCGTTCCAAATCGCTGTCCAAAGATTGCAACTGATCTTTGTAGACCTGCATATCCAGCTCAGCCGCTTTTGCCGTTTTCGGCACAGCAAAAAACGCCCGCAAAATGGTAAAAACCACGACCAATGCCATCAAGGCTGAAACTGCCCAAACCATACCGTATTCCTACTAAATTCGCCCCTTGCTATCCGAGCTAAACGATCAGGGAAAGCCCATTTCCCCAAACGCGACAACGCGCACCTGCAATATGTCGTGAAAAACCATGAAAATGCCGTTCGGCGTATTGGCACGGAACGCCTTTCGGCGCATGAAGGATCACGTACTGGTAGCCACTGCCAGACCACGCTATAGTCTTGTCCGATATCCCTTGCCATAGGCCTAACATATGAAACGTTATTCAGCATTTGCCATCGCACGTGAAGCCTTCCGTCACCACACGGGTTGGGAACGGGCGTGGCGTTCACCCGAACCGAAATCCGAATATGACGTGATCATCGTCGGTGCAGGCGGCCACGGACTGGCAACGGCATACTATCTCGGTAAAAATTTCGGCATCACCAATGTGGCGGTGATTGAAAAAGGTTGGCTGGGCGGCGGCAACACAGGCCGCAACACCACCATTATCCGCTCAAACTATCTGCAAGACCCGTCTGCGGCAATATTCGAAAAAGCTCGCTCACTATACGAAACCATGAGCCAAGATTTGAACTACAACGTCATGTTCAGCCCGCGCGGCGTGATGATGCTGGCCCAGACCGAAGCTGAAATTCGCGGCTACCAGCGCACTGCCCACGCCAATAACCTGCAAGGTGTCACAACCGAATTCATCACCCCGCAGCGCGTCAAGGAACTTTGCCCGATTATAGAACTTTCCGGCCCGCGCTACCCCGTTTTGGGTGCCTTGTGGCAACCGCGTGGCGGCACCGCGCGGCACGATGCGGTCGCATGGGGCTATGCACGTGCTTGTTCCGACATGGGCATGGACATCATCCAGCAATGCGAAGTCACCGCCATTACCCAATCACGTGGCAAAGTCACAGGGGTTCAAACCAGCAAAGGTGCGATTAAAACCAAAAAACTCGGCATCGTTGTTGCGGGCAATTCTGGCCATCTGGCCGATATGGGTGGCTTCCGCCTGCCTGTCGAAAGTATTTCCCTCCAAGCCCTTGTGTCAGAGCCGATCAAACCCTGCATGGACGTGGTCATCATGGCCAACACCGTACACGGCTACATGTCGCAATCCGACAAGGGCGAAATGGTAATCGGCGGCGGCACCGACGGCTATAACAATTTCACCCAGCGCGGCAGCTTCCATCATCTGGAAGAAACCGTGCGCGCATTGATCGAAACCTTCCCGATGGTCAGTCGCCTGAAAATGCTGCGCCACTGGGGCGGTATTGTCGATATGACCGGTGATCGATCACCCATCATCTCGAAAACCCCACTGGGCAACTGTTTCATCAACTGCGGCTGGGGTACCGGCGGTTTCAAGGCAATCCCCGGCTCCGGTTGGGCCATGGCCGAACTGATGGCCGACGGCGAACCGCGCGAACTGGCATCCGCATTCGGGTTGGAACGCTTCCAAGAAGGCCGCTTTATCGATGAAAGCGTTGCAGCGGGGGTGGCACACTAATGAGATATTTTTCTAAAATTGCTTCACTAATTACCCTATCCATTGCAGCAACCCCTACCCTCGCCCAATCCGTAGAGATCGTCGAAACACTGGGCGACTATCAGATCATGCGCGTTATCCAGTCCAAGGTCTGCTTTGCGGTATATAACGGCAAGTCGGCGGACGGGTCGGATGTCACCTTTGCCACCTATAAAACCAAAGACGGTGATCGTTGGCAGGTCGTCGGCTATGTAGACGACAATAAAACAGCCGCGACCAAGGGCGATCTGTTGACCATCCGGTTCGATGACAAACTCGCCCTGTCCCGCGCGGTAGATTTCAGCCGTGGCGATTTTGCCCTGCCGTTCACCGAAGACAAAGATCTTCAGGGGTTTGATACGGGCGTGGCGAACGCTGCCAACCTGTCGTTTCATCTGAAAAATCTGAACGACACAATCACGCTTGATCTTGTTGGGCTTCGCATTGCCAAAACCGGTGTCGATAGCTGTTTGGAGGGCATCCAATGACCCAAGTCGTTAAGATTTCCATGTATGTAAGATTGCCATACGCTTTCCATACACGTTCCATACACGTTCCATACACCCCGAAAGGAGCCTATCCATGCTTCTGTTAACCTGTCCGTATTGCGGTGTTGAAGCCGATGAAACCGAACTGACGCCGGGCGGCGAAGCCCATTTGACCCGCCATGGCGCCGGATCATCCGATGATGATTTCGAAACCTATCTGTTCATGCGCAAAAACCCCAAAGGCGTGCATTTCGAACGCTGGCGGCACGCATATGGCTGCGGAAAATGGTTCCACGCAGCCCGCTGCACCATGACNTTGGAAGTGTTCGGNACTTATAAGGCGCAAACNTTTGAGCCGCCTAAGGTNTTGATAAACAAAATTAAAAAGAAACGCCCTGACTGGGAAGGGTTCGTGAAATGAGCACACGTTTACAATCTGGCGGTCGCCTGATCGACCGCACCAAACAAATCGAATTTACCTTCAACGGCAAACGTTTGAACGGTTTCAAAGGCGATACACTTGCCTCGGCTCTTTTGGCAAATGACCAGATGATGGTTGGCCGCTCGTTCAAATACCACCGCCCGCGCGGTGTCATTGCCGCGGGCCCCGAAGAACCCAATGCCCTGATGGGCACCGGTGTTGACGGCCATTTTGAACCCAACCAAAGAGCCACAACAACCGAAGTTTATCAAGGGCTTACCAGTCAATCACAAAACCATTGGCCATCGTTGGAATTTGATGTCGGCGCGATTAATTCCAAGCTGCCACGGTTCTTTCCGGCAGGGTTTTACTACAAAACCTTCATGTATCCGCGCGCAGCATGGAAGCATGTGTTTGAACCTATTATCCGCAAATCAGCGGGCCTGGGCAAAGCCCCGACCCACAAGGATGAAAACACATACGAATACTTCTACGCCCATGTCGACGTTATGGTCGTCGGTGGCGGAATTGCGGGGCTTGCCGCAGCCCTGACGGCAGGTCAGTCAGGCGCCTCTGTTTTACTTATGGAACAAGGCGTTAGCTTTGGTGGTCGTGCCATCACAGACGGCGTTGAAATAGAAGGAAAACCCGCTGCTGCATGGGTTAAAAAGACCCTTGCAGCCCTGAAAAAACTACCCAACGTGCAAATCCGCAACCGTATGATGGGTGCCGGTGTTTACGACCACGGCTATGCCCTTGGCTATGAGCGCATCACCGATCATATAGGCCCGTCAAAAGGTCCGCGTCACCGCCTGTGGCGCATCCGCACCAAGCGGATTGTCACTGCAACAGGTGCGATTGAGCGCCCCTTGAGCTTTGCCGGAAACGATGTTCCCGGCGTCATGCTGGCCGGTGCTTTGCGCGACTACATCGCCGATTACGGTGTCAGCGTTGGCGACCGTACCGTGGTTGTCACCAACAATGACGACGGCTACCGCACTGCGATTGCACTGCACGAAGCGGGCCTTAATGTACCTTGTATCATTGACCCGCGCGGCGATCTGGACGGTGAATTGCCGGCACGCGCCATTGCCCTTGGCATCCGTGTCGAAAACAAATCCGCCATCGGTAAGGTCAAAGGCGGCAAGCGTGTCGAGGCCATCACCCTATGCGCCCAAGCCGGCGAAGGCGGCACATTGGAAGAAATCAAATGCGATGCGGTTGCCATGTCGGGCGGTTGGTCGCCCGTGGTGCACCTATGGTCACACTGCGGCGGCAAATTGAACTGGGATTTTGACCAAGCCATGTTCCGCCCTGACCCGTCACGCCCACCACTTGGCGCAGACGGTACAGGGTTCGTGGTCGTTACCGGCACTGCCAACGGTCATTTGGATTCAGCTGGTGTGATGAAAGACGCCGTTGCAGCTGGCAAGAAGGTTGCAAAAGAAACCGGTTACAAAGCATCAGGCACAGCCCCGAAAGCCAGTGATGAAAAAGCCGGCCCAATCGCTGCCGTCTGGTCAATGCCACAGGGTGCAACCTATGCGCTGAAATCTAAAACCTTTCTGGATTACCAAAACGACGTGAAGGTTTCGGATGTGCGTTTAGCCGCCCAAGAAGGCTTTGAAAGTGTCGAGCACACCAAACGTTACACCACGCTTGGCATGGCGACAGATCAGGGTAAGCTTTCTAATATCAATGGCTTGGCCGTTCTGGCAGATAGTCTAAACAAGGAAATTCCACAAGTTGGCACCACCACGTTCCGCCCCCCCTATCACCCGATTTCATTCGGTGCGATCGCGGGCGACGCGCGTGGTGAACTGTTCAAGCCGATCCGCAAATCCCCGATCCACCAATGGATCGATGACAATGGCGGTGATTGGGAGCCGGTGGCAGATTGGCGGCGCCCCTATTGTTATAAACAGCAAGGTGAAACCACTCAACAGGCCGTCACCCGCGAAATTCTGAACACACGGGCGAACTGCGGCCTGCTGGATGCATCCACCCTTGGCAAGATCATCGTCAAAGGGCCCGATGCGGCCAAGTTTCTGGATATGATGTACACCAATATGATGAGCACGCTAAAAGTGGGTCACTGCCGCTATGGCCTGATGTGTACCGAAAACGGCTTTCTGTCTGACGATGGTGTGGTTGCACGCCTGTCAGATGATACGTATCTCTGCCACACTACATCAGGCGGTTCCGACCGCATTCATGCATGGATGGAAGAATGGCTGCAAACCGAATGGTGGGATTGGAAAGTCTACACGGCCAACGTAACCGAACAATACGCCCAAATTGCCATGGTCGGTCCCAATGCCCGTAAAGTGTTGGAAAAACTGGGCGGCATGGATGTATCTGCCGAAGCGCTGCCGTTTATGCGGTTCAAAGACGGCATGCTGGGCGGTATCAAAGCACGCCCCTTCCGCATCTCTTTCTCTGGTGAATTATCCTATGAAATCGCTGTTCCCGCCAGCCAAGGTCAGGCGTTTTGGGATATGTGCATGGAGGCAGGCAAAGAGTTCGGCATACAACCTTATGGCACCGAATGCCTGCACGTGATGCGCGCCGAAAAAGGCTTTATCATGATCGGGGATGAAACCGACGGCACAGTCATTCCACAGGACTTGGGGTTGAACTGGGCAATCTCCAAGAAAAAAGAGGATTTTTTGGGTAAACGTGCGCAAATGCGCCCGCATATGGTTGACCCGAAGCGTTGGAAACTTGTCGGCCTGAAGCCTGTTGTTCCGACAGAAGTAATCCCCGACGGGGCATATGCGACAGACGGCACAATCCGCGAAAACGGTGTGAAACACATGATAGGGCGGGTCACATCTACCTATTTTTCACCCACACTGAACCACGCGATTGCAATGGGGCTGGTGGAATTTGGCCCTGACCGCATGGGCGAAATAATCGATTTCCCAACCGTCGACGGCGACATTATCAAAGCCGAAATATGNGATCCGGTATTTTTGGACAAAGAAGGGGCCCGTCAAAATGTCTAATGCTGTAAGCGCCGTAAAAGACGCATCTTACAAAGGTTTAATCAACGTGCAGGATGCGGGCCTACAAGGTATGATCACCCTGCGCGGTGACTTGGGATCAGACACGTTGGCCAAAGCAGTGAAAGCCGCTGTTGGTGTTGCCATGCCCGAGGTTGGCAAAATCAACACCGGCAAAAAAGGCTCTGCTGCCTGGATGTCTCCCGATGAATTATTCCTGTTGGTGGATTATGCAACCGCAGATACTGTGGTTGCAAAGCTGGAAAAAGCTATGACTGGCACGCATGTGCTGGCCGTGAACGTGTCAGACGCACGCGCGGTATTCAACCTTGAAGGGGTTGGTATTCGTGATGTTCTGGCCAAAGGTTCGCCTGCAAATATGTCTGCAGATGCTTTTGTCGTCGGCGATTTGCGCCGTACACGGCTGGGCCAACTACCTGTTGCATTCTGGTTGGGTTCGGANACCACAGCCACGGTGGTTTGCTTCAGGTCCGTGGGCGAACATGTGTTCAACTGGTTAAAGGCCGCCACGCAAAAAGGCACATCGCCGAAATACTACACATAACGCATAGCTTATAAGGCTAGCTATGCGTTATACGCGTAGCGCTACAGCGTAATTATCTGATGAACTTGGCTTTGTTACCCCCTAAGTAAGGGCCAACATGCAAAGGAGCATCCCTTATGATTATTCCAACCCAGATCGTTATTGAAAACGAGACTATTGATATTGTGGCCATCGAAGCGCGCGCACGTCGGTTACGGGCCGAAGCTATGGCCGAGTTTAGCCGTAACTTCCGCAAATGGATCAAAACATTCAATGTTGGCTTTGCAGCACGCCCTGCACATTAACGCCTTGAATTCAAAAAAATAAACCGCTGTCTGCACAGCGGTTTATTTTTGAAAAATGTCAATTTCGTCATATTCNTTCCAAGAAGCCTTAGTTTCGACAGATTTCGACAAGTTTTCTCCATAGAATCACCTTTGAATCCACGCGGTTCACGCCAAAATCCAACACAATCACAAACCATATTAACATTACAAAAATAATCTCCATTTTGGGCAAGGAGTAAAAAAAATGAATATTATGGTCTTGAAAACAAAACTCGTAAAATACATCGCCGGATTGGCTTTGGTATTATCTGTGACTGCATGCGCAAGTACACAAAACGTATCGCGCAACAAAGTCATTGAAACGGCGCCGCAAACCACGGCACTTGAAAAAACTGCGTATAAAGTACAGCAGGTTAGCGTAATCGTTCCTGATGAATTGACTGTTTCAGAAGCCAATGTATATCTGCCTATGTCAGACATTGTTTGGCGCGAAGATCCAATGGGAAACCGTAAGGAACAAATTCAAACAATCCTGCTGAATGCCATTGCAATAGGCGCATCCAAAGTTGAAGAAGGCCGCCCTGTAACAATGGAAGTTCGGGTCAGCAAGTTCCATGCACTGACAGAAAAAACCCGTTATACGCTTGGTGGACGTCACAATATCAGCTTTGATTATGTCTTGCGCGATGCAAAAACAGGTGCTCCTGTTTCAAATGTTAAAAACGTCCATGAAAAATTCAAAGCCTATGGCGGGGCACAAGCAGCCGCAGCTATGGCACGCGGTGAAACGCAAAAAGTACGTATTACTCAGCATATACAAAACAGAGTATACTTGGAAATGTCTGGAAATACAGGAAGTTAATATCACCCAAGACCAAACTATAGGCGGCTTTCGGGCCGCCTTTTTTTGTGGCTTTCCGTCAGCCATGAAACCCGTTACTAGCATGGTATGACACATGAACCTTACCCCACAATCCGCCTTCTACCCAAAGTATCCCCGCAAAAACTGCGTTTCGGTTTTCCTTGGGTTTATTCAAATGAATTGGTATTGGACCGACGCACAAAGAAAATTCCTGCAGGAAGCTTTGTAAACTTAACCGATGCGGCAGGTTTCTTTATCGGCATTTGTGCCTTTAACGCAGGCTCAAAAATCACTGCCCGTTTTATGGACAGAACTGAAGGTACATGTATTGACCGTGACTGGCTGCGCACAAAACTGAATACAGCTTTGTCGCTGCGTTCCCGCTTGTTCGATCAACCTTACTACCGCTTAATTCACGCTGAGGCAGATGGATTGCCCGGTGTCATTATCGACCGCTTTGGTGACACGGTTGTTATCCAGCCCAATGCAAGTTGGGCTGAGAATATGATGGATGATTTCACAGCGATCCTGACCGATGATTTAGGCATCAAAACCGTATTCAAAAATGCCGCCGGGCGTGCTCGTAAACTGGAAGGTTTGGATGACCAGAATAAGGCTCTGGCAGG
>JGI24723J26617_10002250_pt1 | contig 15539 bp, 10 predicted proteins | sample Cruoilmetagenom6_FD_26617 | JGI IMG/M metagenome (IMG submission 26617)
GTGGGTACGTTAAAGGCGGAGCAGGCCGCCGCAAGCGCGGTGAGCTTCAACCCGGAAATTTATTAAAAGTTACATGGCGTTCGCGCATTGAAGAGAACCTTGGTCGCTTCACTAGCGAGCTTATGCACTCACCGCTTGGTATCATTTTAGACCAACCAAAACGCTTAGCTGCTATGTCTGCTATGTGCAGCACACTCACCTCTGCGCTGGCGGAGCGCGAAGCGCACCTGCCTTTGTATGAAGGGTTCAAGGGCTTTTTAGCTGTTCTAGAAAGTGAAGAGGCCGACTTGAGCGTTGTCGCATCATCCCTAGTGCGGATGGAGGCAGCTGTGCTGCAAGAGATGGGGTTTGGTCTTGATCTCAGCGAGTGTGTCTCAACAGGTGCTTTAAATAATTTGATTTATGTATCACCAAAGTCAGGTAGAGCGGTTTCAGCAGAGGCTGGCGAACCGTATAAAACACGAATGTTGCCACTGCCAGCATTTTTGCTAGATAGCAGTGCTGATATCACCCTTGCTGATTGTCACGCAGGTATGCAACTAACAGGTTTTTTCCTCGCACGGCATGTGTGGCAAGTTACAGGTAAAGAGATGCCACAAGCACGGTCTCGCCTTATGAATTTTCTCATTTAACCAGCGAACACACTCCGGCAGTCTCACTTTTGCACCTAAAAGGGCAAAAAAAGTAAAAAAAATGTGCATAACCCACAACATGTTGTGGATTGCTGCGCAGCATGCGCTATAATTGCCCCATGAGTATACATTCGGATCCAGATAAAATCATCGAAACACCGCTCGGCGAGGCCCTTTCTGAGCGGTATTTGGCTTATGCACTCTCCACCATCATGTCACGGTCGCTGCCTGATGTGCGGGACGGCTTGAAGCCTGTTCACCGCCGCCTTTTATATGCCATGCGTTTGCTTAAGTTGGACCCGAAATCGGGCTTCAAAAAATGTGCTCGTGTGGTCGGCGATGTCATCGGTAAATATCACCCACACGGTGACCAATCTGTTTATGACGCTTTGGTGCGCCTCGCGCAGGACTTTTCTGTGCGCTATCCGCTCATTGACGGGCAGGGCAACTTTGGTAACATCGACGGCGATAATGCGGCTGCGATGCGGTACACCGAAGCACGGATGACAGAAGTTGCTCAAGTCCTGATGGAAGGGCTTGAAGAGAACGCAGTGGACCTGCGCCCCACCTATGACGGCGAAGAAGAAGAACCTGTCGTGATGCCTGGTGGATTTCCGAATCTGCTGGCAAACGGTGCAACGGGTATCGCCGTGGGCATGGCAACCAGCATCCCACCCCATAATGCTGGCGAGATAGCGGATGCCCTGCAACTGCTGATCGATGCTAAGTATAAAACGCTGAAGGCGCGCGAGCTTGATCCTGAAGCACCTGAAGCACAGGTTCGTATCCAAACAATTGTTAATAAAATTAAAGGTCCAGATTTCCCAACAGGTGGCACTATCGTTGAGAGCCCAGAAAGCATCGTGGAAAGCTACACCACAGGTCGTGGCTCGTTCCGTGTTCGTGCAAAATGGGAAATTGAAGACATCGGACGCGGTCAGTATAACATCGTTGTCACCGAAATTCCTTACATGGTTCAAAAGTCGAAGCTGATTGAGAAGGTTGCAGAGCTTATAAATGATAAGAAACTGCCTATCCTCACCGATGTGCGGGACGAATCTACCGATGTTATACGGGTTGTGTTCGAGCCAAAAAATCGCACCATTGACCCGAAGATTTTGATGGAGAGCCTGTTCAAATTCACTGAGTTAGAATCGCGCTTTTCACTCAATATGAATGTTATTGATATCAACCAAAGACCAAGGGTATTATCAATAAAAGAGGTTTTAGATCAATATCTTGAGCATCAAGTGATCGTGCTTCTACGCCGCAATCGCTATCGCCTCGAAAAAATAGAGCGACGCCTTGAGATCCTATCTGGTTACCTCATTGCTTATATCAACCTTGATGAGATCATTCGCATCATCCGTGAGGAAGATCACCCTAAATCCTTCATGATGGAGGCTTTTAAGCTAACCGAAGTGCAAGCCGAAGCTATTTTAAACATGCGACTGCGTGCTCTTCGTAAGTTGGAAGAAGTTGAGATCAAAACCGAGCATAGCGGACTAGAAGAGGACCGCGCTGGCATTCTCGCGCTGCTTGGTAGCGAACAGCTGCAGTGGGTTGCTATTGGCGACAGTGTTACAGAGCTGAAAAAAGCCTTCGGTCCTAAAACAGAGCTTGGCAAACGCCGCAGTCAGTTTGGTGAAGCACCAGTGATGGAAGCTATTCCGCTTGAGGCGATGATCGAGAAAGAACCGATTACGGTTGTTTGCTCTCTTCGTGGTTGGGTACGCGCGCTGAAAGGCCATACATCTCCTGATGAAGTGCTTAAGTTTAAAGACGGTGATAGCGAACGTTTCCGCTTTCATACGCAAACCACTGATAAAATATTCTTGTTCAGCAGCTCTGGTCGTATTTATACGCTCGGCGGAGATAAACTGCCCGGTGGGCGCGGTCACGGCGAACCAGTACGGTTGATGGTTGATATGGATAACAATGACGAGATTGTTGGCATATTGCCCTATACGCCCGGTACTAAGCTTTTCGTTGCATCCTCTGTTGGTAAAGGTTTCTTTGTTGAGGCGGATAACGCAGTAGCGACCAAAAAAGCTGGCAAGCAAATCCTAAACTTGCCAGGAGAGGCAATTGCCACGCACTGTATCCCGCAAGTGGGCGATACCATTGCGGTAATCGGTGATAATCGTAAGCTACTGGTGTTTGGCCAAGATGAGCTACCTGTGATGAACCGCGGTCAAGGTGTTGCGCTGCAGCGCTATAAAGACGGCGGCTTGAGCGATGTCATGATGTTCACTGCTGAAGACGGCCTTAGCTGGCCTATGGGCGGCGACGGAAACCGTACCCGCACGGAAACTGAGCTTGAACCATGGACTGGAAAACGCGGCAATGCTGGGCGATTGCCGCCAATGGGCTTCCCGCGCAATAACAAGTTTTCAGGGTAATTTCGCGAAAAGTAGTGTATCCTGCTTGTGAATTGGGGATGAGCTATGGCTTTTAAAAAACTTTGGTATGTTGTTGGTGCTGCAATGGTGTTGCTTGTTGTGCTTTGGTTCTTGGACCAAAACCTACAAAAGCAAATCGCAGAAATTGATGCTGAAGCCACCATTAATGCAGAAGAAACCTTTGCGCTGGAAATGGCGCGGGCTGAAACGGGGGATATGGTCGGCCAACATGATGTTGGTGTAAGCTATGTTCAAGGTCTCGGCGTCACACAAGATTACTTTGAGGCGGCTAAATGGTTTTCTCTAGCAGCCGAGCAAGGGCTCGCAGCGTCTCAGAACAACTTGGGTATTTTATATTATAGCGGCCAAGGTGTTGAGCAAGACTTTGCAAAAGCGGCGGAGCTCTTCGCGCTTGCTTCGGAGCAAGGCAACGCGGATAGCCAAACTTTACTTGGTGATATGTATTTTTACGGTAGAGGTGTTGAGCAAAGCGATGACACTGCTCTGGAATTGTATTTTGCAGCGGCCGCTCAGGGCCAAGAAAAAGCGCAGTTTGCTATAGGTTACAGCTTTGAAGTGGGTTTGGGCGTTGAGATGAGCGAAGAGCTCGCCGCTGTATGGTACCAGCAAGCTATCGAAAACGGTCATATCACAGCGAAGGTCTATTTGGGGCGTATGTATATGGAGGGTCGCGGGGTCATTAAAAGCGAAGTGATCGCGCTGGAGCTTGTTGCATCCGCTGCACTCGACGGAAACTCTGAAGCGCAGTACACATATGGAAAATTTTATAGAAACGGCAGTGGCGTTGAGAAAGATAACTTGCAAGCCCTGATGTGGTTAAGCCTAGCATCAGTGAACGATTACGCTCCCGCTTTCAACGAAATTGAAAGAATGAAACAAGAACTGGGTGAAGAAAAATTCGCGGCACTTCAAGCAGAGTTTCAAATTTATATAGAGGACGCAGACATACCAGAAGGAGAATGACNATGTTTAGAAAGTTAGCTTTAATGGCCCTAGTAGCGCTAAGCTTTGTGGCGTTTTCTCCCTTATCTTATGCCCAGTCTGCACATGTTCAAAACCTGATAAGCCGCGCTGAAGCAGGGGATAGTAATGCCCAGTTTGACCTAGCAGACGCCTATTTAGAAGGTGACGGTGTTGCTCAAAATTATAGTTCAGCGCTTTATTGGTGGCGACATCTAATCAATACAACTGGTAACCCTACAGCCAAAGGAAATTTGGGCTATATGTATCATATGGGCATGGGGTCGCCTGTGGACTATGACCTTGCACGTTATTGGTATCAAGCATCTGCTGACGCTGGTGCTGCTGTGGGCCAGAACGGACTGGGAGTGTTATACGCAAGTGGGAAAGGCGTAACTCGAGATTTTGCTCAAGCTTTCAAGTGGTACAAACGTGCAGCGGACCAAGGCTTTGATTCTGCTTTAGCCAACTTAGGTAATGCTTATGCTTATGGTAGGGGCACTTCAATTAATTATAAAAAAGCTAAGAAGCTTTATGAAGAAGCTATAGCCCAAAATTATGCGAACGCTTTTGATGCACTCGGTCGGATGTATTTGTATGAAATGGGGGTCTCCAAAGATTACAGCAAAGCCTTTTATAATTTTACCAAAGCAGCAGAGCGAGGCAGTGCCGCGGGTATGTATGATTTGGGTATAATGTATCATGAAGCTAAGGGTCGCGAGCTTGATTATGGACAGGCCATGGCTTGGTATAAGCGTGCAGCTGAGAAAAAATACTCTAATGCTGAGGCTTCTGTTGGTTACATGTACCAAATGGCTCAAGGTGTGACCGAGGATTTGGTAGTCGCACGATATTGGTATCAACGTGCGGCTCTTGGCGGTAATTCTTATGGGCAACATTGGTATGGACACTTCCTAGCCAGAGGCCAAGGCGGTCCTCAGGACAAGGAAGAAGGTTTTCGCCAAATATCCCTTGCCGCTAATGGCGGATATATGCCTGCGAAAGGGTATCTCGCTGATCTTTATATGAGTGGCGAAGGTACGGCAAAAAATGCATCGCAAGCGCTCTATTGGTATGAACAGGCTGCCGCAGGCAGTGGTATGGATGCTGCAATCGCCGCATCTTCTGCTGGTTTGATGTACTATCAAGGGGTTGAAGTCGGTAAAAATTACAAAAAAGCGCACGATTTCTTCGTTAAAGCTGCAAAGTTTGGTGATGATTTCGCGCAATATTACCTTGGTGAGATATATAGGGAAGGCCTAGGTGTGAAGAAGGACTTAATCGTCGCTTATAAGTGGTTCTTGTTGAGTATGTATGGCTGGAACGAAAAAGCGGAGGGTGAGGCTACAGCCTTGCAAGGGTTGTTGAGTAAAAAGCAGCAAGAAAAAGCTGGCAAGTTGGTTGATAAATTCTATGAGGATAACCCGGATGCTGAGCCGTGGTTTTAACCAAATAGTTGTTTAGGTAGCCATGTTGCCATCTCTGGGAACAGCGCTAGCAACAGCAATCCAAAAAGCTGAATAAACACATAAGGCCAAACCCCGCGGTAGATGGAGCGAGTTTTGACGCTTTCTGGTGCCACACCGCGCAAGTAAAATAGCGCGAAGCCAAAGGGAGGCGTTAGGAAACTGGTTTGCAAGTTCATCGCCATCAATACGCCCAACCAAATAGGCCCCAGCGTACCATCCATCGCTAGCAAAACAGGCGCTACGATAGGAACAACCACAAAGGTTATCTCAATAAAGTCTAAGAAAAATCCTAGGAAGAACATCACTAACATCACCACAATAAGCGCACCTAGTTGCCCGCCTGGCATGCTTTCAAGGATTTGCTCAATGGCTTCATCGCCGCCGTAACCCCTAAATACCAGCGAGAAGAGCGCAGCACCAATAAGAATGGTGTAGATCATGGTAGACATGCTGACCGTACTTTTGAGCACCTCTTTCAACACATCATGTTGCCATGTACGCTTTAGTGCCAGCAACAGCCCGTAAGTCACAATCGCGGTCAGTGCAATCGCTGTGTAAAAGGCGATTTGGTCGAAAGTAGTGACATCCGCGCGGGCGAGGCGAAGGTCAGCTGAGCCTGCGATGACCAGCAAGCCAATAAGCGCTGCAATCGTCAAGACAAAAGGTTTTGCACGTGTGTCATCCACGCGGATCGCACCAAGCAGTATAGCACCAACAGCTCCCACGCTTGCGGCCTCGGTGGGCGTTGCGATACCGCTGAGAATGGAGCCAAGAACTGACACGATAAGTGCGAGTGGTGGCACCAGTGCTTTTAAAACTTGCATAATAAAGCGCTTATCAATCTGATGGTCAGCATCACGCGGCATGGCAGGGCTGGTTTCAGGTTTAAAGACCGCCATAGCAATTTGATAAATGATGTAAAGGCCAACAAGCGTAAGCCCTGGGATAAGCGCACCAGCAAACAGTTCACCCGCGCTCATTGGCAGCGGAGAGAAAATACCGTTATTGGTTTGAGCTAATTGCCACGAAGACGACAACACGTCCGCCAGTAAAATAAGCACGATAGACGGTGGGATGATTTGCCCCAACGTGCCAGCAGCGGCTATAGAGCCTGTGGCAAGGCAGGGGTCATATCCGCGCTTGAGCATTGTAGGCAGTGATAACAGACCCATGGTAACAACCGTTGCCCCCACGATGCCTGTGGAGGCCGCTAGCAGGGCCCCTACAATGGTGACAGAGATACCAAGACCGCCGCGTAGTGAGCCAAAAAGACTGCCCATACTATCCAAAAGATCTTCTGCCACGCGGGATTTCTCCAGCATTACGCCCATAGAGATAAACAGGGGTACCGCGAACAATAGTTCATTGCGGATGATGTTTTCATAAATACGGTTTGGCAGCAGCTCTAAAAAGACGGGATCAAACGTACCATTGATGATGCCAATCGCACCGAACAGAACTGCCGTGCCAGCAAGTGTGAAGGCTACAGGAAAGCCTGTCATTAAAAACAAGAAGAGGGTGCCGAACATCAAAAGCGTATAAACCATGCTCATGTCCATCATGCTTGCTCCTTATTCATAAAGGCGCAGGCTTTTTTCAAGCTGAGACGGATGATAGTGCTGGCGACAGCGGCATTTAGACTGAAGCAGAATAGGATGATGGTGCCCTTAAGCAAGTAAACAAAATGTAAACCGCCTGTTTCTGGGCTGCCTTCTTTTATCTCCCAACTCGCGCCAACATAGGGCACAGAGATATCCCAAAGCAGCCAAATAGTCGGCATCAACAAAAACAAAGACCCCAGCAAGTTTACCCAATCTTTTTGCGGTCTTTTCATGTTGGAATAGAAAATATCTACTCGCACATGTTCGTCTTGCAGTGCGGTGTAGCCAACGGCACCCATAAACATCAAGGCATTGATGTATTGAAGACTTTCTTGCAGCATGATCGAACCAAGGGCAAAAATATAGACCATCAAAACAATTGAAAATTGCACCAATATCAACAAAAGCGGGGTGATAAACAGGACTCGACCCAAATGCTCGTTAAAAGCATCAAAACTATCCGCCGTTCTATTTAGGGCAACTGCAAATTTGTTGAGCATGGCCTACAGGTCACGTGCTCGTGCATAGGCTTGCTCAGAGATCGCGTTCCAGCCCTTGAAGCTTTTCATAAAGCTGGTGTAGCTTTGATAAATTTCGTTGGTACTTGCATCAGCTTTTGCGGTTTCTGTTAGTACCTCTTCGGCTACAACCTTCATGCGGCGCAAAATATCATCGGAAAATGTTTTAAGCTGCACATCATGTTCTTCTACCAGTGTGGCGAGCGCGCGCGCGTTTTGTGCATCGAACTCAGCGCGGGATCGACCATGTTCTTCAGCGGCGGCGGCAGCAAAAATAGCTTGCTCCTCGTCGCTTAGGTCATCCCATAGTTCCAAGTTAAGGCCTAACGTTAGGTTAGCGCCCGGCTCATGAATGCCAGGATAATAATAATTTTTGACGATGGTGTGAAAACCAAAGGCCAAATCATTCCACGGGCCAATCCACTCGGTTGCGTCGATGTTGCCTTGGCTTAGCGCTTGAAATAGCTCGCTACCCGGCTTTGTTACTGGGGTTGCGCCCAGTTTATCCATCACCGCACCACCAAGACCTGGCATGCGAATGCGCAGACCCTGAAAATCATCTAATGTGTTGATGTCGCGTTTGTACCAACCGCCCATCTGTACGCCGGTATTGCCAACCATCAAGGGTTTGATATTAAAACTACCAGATAGCTTGTCCCATAGCTCTTGACCGCCGCCCTGTTGTATCCATGCGCTCATCTCGTGGCCGTTCATGCCAAAGGGGACAGCTGCAAAAAAGTTAAAGGCTTGTGACTTGCCCTGCCAGTAATAGTCAGCAGAGTGGTACATGTCTGCTTTGCCCTCGCTTACTGCGTCGAACGCACCTAGCGCGCCCACAAGCTCGCCGCCCGCATAAACCTTAATATCGATCATGCCGCCAGACATCTCTTTGATCCGTGCAGCAACGCGGTTAGCGCCAGTGCCAAGTCCAGGGAAGTTTTTAGGCCAAGAGGTCACCATTTTAAGGGAACGCTTTTTGGCGAGCGTATTTCCGCCGTCCACAACGGCGCAGTCAGCGTTGCTGCTATCGGAACATGCAGCGAGGGCAGTGGCAGCACCGACAGCACCGAGACCGCGAAGCAAATTGCGACGATCGACGCGCGTTACTTGTGGCTTTGGAGAAGAGGCCTTTGTGGATTTCTTGGTCATGTAATTTTCCTTTGGAAAAAACCTAATCAACTTTGAGTGCATTCGCAAGCGTGACACCCGCTTTTAATACAATAGTTCTATTCTTCCTCGGATTTGAGGGGGAACCAGCCTTCAGGCCCTAGTCGCTCCATAGGCTGAAAACGTGCTTTATAATTCATTTTAGGGCTCTGTTTAATCCAATATCCCATATAGACATAGTCTAGGCCGCTATCAGCAGTTCGTTTGATATGATCCAAAATAATATAATTGCCAAGGCCGCGCGGGTCTTCGTTGGTGTCGAAAAAGCTATAAACCATTGAACAACCATCACTGAGCGTATCGGTGAGGGCGGCTGCGATCAGCTTACGGTCCATTACTGTCCGATATTCGATCAAATGCGTAGCAACAGGGCTGCTTTCAACCATCTCCACATATTCAGTTTGTGACAGGTCAGCCATGGTGCCATCATGATGGCGAGACTTTAAATAGGTGTTGAGTAGTGCGTATTGTTCATCTGTAGCTGCAAGGGGTGCGACTTGGGCTTTGATATCCGTGTTGCGCCGCATGATGCGCTTCATACTTTTGCTGAGCGTAAAATCCTGTGCACGCACTCTCACTGAAATACAAGCTTGGCAATCTTCACAGGCGGGGCGGTATGCGACCGATTGGCTCCGTCTAAAACCGACCTTGCCAAGAGATTCGCTTAGGGCAGCGGCGTCAGGGCCAGATAGCTCTGTGAAAATTTTGCGCTCTTCACGCTGCGACAAATACGGGCAAGCATTGCTCGCGGTAATGTAAAACTGTGGGAATTGTTGTCCGACCTCTGTCATCTAGACCCTTTCCAGACTTAGTTGTCTCAATTTGATAGGGCTCAAGCCACCTTTCTGGTAGGAACGCTTTGCAGGGTGATGCGGGCTATCAGGCAAGAAGCGTGATACACCAGAAAGGTGGCTTGACCCTACCTTCGGCAAGGCTCTTTTCCTCGCTGTCAGCGTCATGTTTTTTATATGATGAACCACATCAAATTTTAAAACCTTCCTGGTCACCGTGAAAAATACTCCTTGTCAAATAGGACAATTAAGTTTGGAAAGGGTCTACAGTCCATAATACCAAGGGGCGAACAGGCTGTACGTAACCCAAAGCAAGAAGAGTAGCGGTGTACCAACCTTCATGAAATCACCAAAGGTATAATGACCTGGCCCCATTACGAGTAGGTTGGTCTGATAGCTAATCGGTGTCGCAAAAGAACAGTTGGCGGCGAAGATGGTTGCCACCACAAACACCATCGGGTCAATGCCCATGCCGTTTGCAACAGAAATTCCAATAGGCGTAAAGAGAACGGCTGTCGCATTGTTGGATAATACATTGGTCAGCAAGGCTACCATTAGGAAGAAAGCTGACAGAATAACCGCGTCGGGNGCGCCCGCTAAGCCTACAATCACTTGATGGGCGATCCATTCTGCGCCACCTGTTGCCTGTAAGCTGGTGCCAAGCGCTATGGCGGCACCGACAATGGCAAATACGCGGCGGTCAAAAGCACGCGCAGCTTGGCGTACATTCATGCAGCCAGTACCGACCATGACGATAGCTGCGGCGAGGGCAGCGACAACAATAGGCAGTAGGCCTGTCGCAGCGGTGAGGACAAGCAAGCCAAAGATAAGCTGTGCCCTGAGGGCAAAAGCGGTCAAGGGCAATTCACTGGTAGACCATTCCATTAGCAAGACGTCTGTGTTGTTCCTTAGCTCGGATACATTGACACGGTCTCCCATGACGAGGAGCGTGTCGCCTGCCTCAAGACGCAGTGTATGCAGAGCGGCGCGGATCATACGGCTACGGCGTTGAACACCTATCACTGTACAGCCTGTTTGAGCTCTAAAGCCTGTACCCGCGAGTGTGCGCCCGTCCATCCTTGAGGCTGGGGCAACTACGGCTTCTGCCATCACTTGACGTCCGGTTGTCTTTTCATCGTCATCGCCGTCTAGGCTCTCACCCGTTGCATCGGTCAGCGCCGTCGAGGATGAACCTAATATTTCTGTCATTACTGCACGTGTGGTTGCCACTTGTACAATATCACCCGGTTCTAACGTAATGTCGTCATAGGGCGGTAAGAACTTCTCATTGCCGCGTTGAATAATCCGAATGGTCACGTCTTTTATGCCGGGGAAAAGCCCTGCGACTGCAGTTTGGTTGTTAAGGTGGCTGTCCTCGGACACTTCCATTTGAAAGAGGAACTGCTTACCGCGTCCTTTTGCTAGCTTGTTAGCGAGGCTTGCGCGGTCTACTAGCAAGCGCGGTGCCACAAACAGTACATAGAGCAAGCCAACACCTGCAAGCACAAGGCCTGGTACTAAAAAGTCAAAAAAGCCTATCTCACCGCCTGTTGTTGCACTGTAGCTACCAGCCACAAGCAAGTTGGTGCTGGATCCGATAAGCGTGAGGTTGCCGCCGAGGATCGCCACAAAAGACAGCGGCATCATCACGGAGGAGACTTTTTTGCCGAGTTTTTCAGACAGAACAGAGAGGATCGGGATGAAGATCACCACAACGGGCGTGTTGTTCAAAACACCTGAGACGATCATCACCACGAGCATAGTAATGAGGATCACAAGACGCGGCCAACTATTGCCAAGCTTTACCATCAACCTTGCGCCTGAGTTTAGCGCACCTGTTTGCACCAAGCCTTGTCCTACGACCAACAGCGCTAAAATGGTAATGAGCGCGGGGTCTGCGAAGCCTTTTAAGAGGTCTCGTGGTGTAAGGAGCGGGGTGCCCGCTGTGTCAAACACAGGCATAAAGTGAAACATGATGAGTAGGAATGCAACGGTTGCAATGGAAGAGAACTCAAGCGGAATTTTGTCATAGGTATAAAGCGACACCGCGACGACAATGACACCGAAAGTTAGCCACATTTGAAGACTGGGATCGACAAATTCCATAGTTCATTTTCCCTACACCGTACGTTTAAGGTTAGTATAAAGGCATTTCGAGTGGTGAAAAGACCTACTTTTGATCTGTGGGCTATTTTAATTGAACGTTGCGACGTTACTCATGTTCTCGCGGCTTAAGCGTCAAGCTATGCACCGCGTTGGTTGGCACGGCTTTATCCCCTTCAATTTTGAAATAATTGCCATTTTGCCAACGTGGTAGCATGTCACCATAATGATCAGAGAATATATTGCCTGATTGCCCGGTTGGTTGTAGGTAAAGAGAATTTTCAAGATTTGAAAGATCAAATAAGCCACGATAGCTTGGCCCAAAGCCAGAGCTATGTTCTTTTTTACTCGAATAGCGGTTACCAGCAACGTTGATGGTGTAGCTGGCACCACTCTGTTCAGAACTGAGGGAGAAATAAGGTGAAAGGCTGGGTACTTGCCCAAATGGTGTGTGATCTTGGGTTAGTATGTGTTGGTCACCCCAGCGCCAGTTTTGCCAATCATTACCGTAAACAGACGTAAGCTCGCTCAGCGTAAGGTCGAATGCTTTATCCACTGGCACATTGCAGCTTTCTCGCTGTGTCGTGGTCACATCGTCACACCAGCGAGATTGTCCGTCTACGTCCATGAGTACATTCTTGATAAAGGTAGGGCGCTGTTTTGTGTGGCGTGGCAGCATATCGCCAAGCTCGTCTTGCGTGACCTCACGGTTTAGGTGTCGCCACCAATTGGCGAAAATAAGGGCTTCAGCGGACTCTATAGCCATGTCGCCGTTCCAAGCAGTCATCGCACTGCGGATATCATCGGGCATCCCGTTAGAAACACTGAGCATCATGGGCAGCAGTTCGCGCGCCATATCAGATACGGTGTCGTATTGTACTTTAGCAATACTAGTCAGATTATGGTCTTTTTTGGTGCTAAGTAACGATCTGATACGGTTGCCGCGGTATGGAAGGCTCCAATCACGCGTAATATAGTGCGGATAATCGTCGTCTACGATCTTCTCATTAGCTGTGGCAATGACCCCGCCTTCAGGGTTATAGCGCTTTGGCAGCTCATCCAGCGGGATAGTGCCTTGCCAGTCATACAGTGCATCCCAACCAGGTGAGGGCAGTCTGCCATTAATAAGGTTATCTGGGTGGCGTATGGGCACCACAGCGGGTGCGTAATAGCCAATGTTACCACTGATGTCGGCATAAACCATGTTTTGCTCAGGGCTGACGAAATTTTTAGCCGCAGTGACAAAGCCGTCAAAGTCGGTCACGTCAATGAGATTTAAACCCGTTAGAATATTAGTATCTCTATCCAGAAGGGCTGTCCATTGCAGAGCTAGCACATAGTCACTTGCAAGATCAGGCTTAAGCGAGTTGTAGATATCAGATACCACAGGGCCGTGACGGGTTTCACGCACCTTAAGTATTACATCATCACTATCTTTTATCTTTATGATTTCATTACGAATTATAAAATTAGCAACGCCGTCCGGTGTTTGGTATTGCGTTCTGTCTATACCCATAACGCGCTCAATGAAAAGGTCTTGCACATCGGGTGCAGTGTTGGTGAAACCCCAAGCGACAGTGTCATTACGTCCAAGCACAACCATCGGCACGCTTGGTAATGTAGTGCCCACTTGGTTGAAAACTTTGCCATCAGGACGTTCGAGCCGCAAATGAGCCATGTACCAAATAGACGGTGTCCGCAGCGTTAAGTGCGGGTCATTTGCAAGGATAGGTGATCCGCTCGCGGTGTTCTCGCCTGAGATAACCCAGTTATTAGAGCCATAACCTGCAGGCTTTTCAGGGCTAAGTTCAGCAAGTTCTTTAATCGGGAGGTCTGCTAGCAATGATTTAAAGTCAGGCAGTGGGGCTTCCGCTGGGTCGCCCGGATACGTGGGGTAAAGCTCTGCNACCTGTTCAGGAGTAAGCTTTTGCATCAACTCCGCGCGGGCAAGCTCGCTACGCATATTGCCGCCAAGATCGTAAGATAGCATTTTAAGCCAGACCATAGAATGCATGGGCTGCCATGGCTCTGGTGTTATGCCTGTTAGGATATATTCGCTAGGCAACGCGCCCTTGTGGTTAGCTAAGTAGCCGTTCACACCGTCTGCATAGCTTAAAAGGGCGTCTTGGCCCGCTTTTGGTAGGTTATTGTATGCCTCTTGGGCTTTACCAGCAAAGTTTAGGGTGCGGAAAAGTCTATCGACCCGCAATCCTGACACACCAACAGCCTCTGACAGACGTCCTGTTCCAATACGGCGGTTCATCTCCATCTGCCATAGGCGGTCTTGTGCGTGGACATAGCCAAGGCCGAACATCAGGTCATTTTTGCTGGTCGCAGTAATGTGGGGTATGCCGTTTTCATCGCGTACGATGCTAACTTCTGCATTTATGCCGTCTAGCGACACGGTACCATCCAGCTTGGGCAGGGAGCTTCGAAGCCATCCATAGCCAACCACCATGAATATAACCACCACCAGCAACAGATACGCACCTGCTTTCAAGACTTTTTGCACTGTGAACCCCTCCCATATGCTAAATCACTCTAGACAGGCAAACCATGAGCGCCTATCACCGAGTATGCATACAAGTTAGCCGCTTATTTAAGCTTTGACTACCGTAAAAGAGGGATAGATTATTATGGCAAAAGTCGCATTTTTAGGTTTAGGCGTTATGGGGTATCCGATGGCAGGGCATTTGGCTGCCGCTGGACACGACGTAACCGTTTATAACCGTACTTTTGCTAAGGCTGAAGCATGGCTTGATGAGTATATGGACAAAGCAAGCGGGGAGCTTGCAGCGGCCCCCACACCAGCAGGAGCAGCAGCAGACGCTGACTTTGTGTTTGCCTGCGTTGGTGCGGACAAAGATATTGAAGATATTTGTGTGGGCGAGGGTGGTGCCTTTTCTAGTATGGGCGAGGGTACGGTATTTATCGATAACACCACAGTTTCTGCTAAAATCACGCGTGATCTTTACGAGCAAGCTGCCGCAAAGGGTATCGCCTTTTTAGATGCACCGGTTTCTGGCGGTGAGGCAGGCGCTGTGAACGGCGCGCTTACAGTAATGGTTGGCGGCGACGAGGCGGCTTACGCGAAGGCAGAGAACGTGATGGCGGCTTATGCCAAGATGATGCGGCTCATCGGTGGCTCAGGGGCAGGCCAGCTAACCAAATGCGTTAACCAAATATGCATCGCCGGTATCGTTCAGGGCCTATCAGAAGCGCTACACTTTGCTATGGAAGCAGGGCTAGACGCAAATGCTGTGGTTGATGTGATATCAAAAGGCGCGGCGCAGAGCTGGCAAATGGATAACCGTGCCAGCACAATGATAGACGGTGAGTTTGATTTTGGCTTCGCGGTGGACTGGATGCGCAAAGACTTAGCAATCGTGATGGAAGAGGCTGAGGGCATGGGCATAGACCTGCCAATAACTAAGATTGTTGATGGCTATTACGCCGAGGTGCAAGACATGGGCGGCAATAGAAATGACACCAGTAGTTTGATAAGGCGATTTAAACGTTAAATAATCTTCAAATTTGCGTTCAGGCCAGAGGCCCTTGGCGCCACGCAGGCTGCGCGCCACAATGGCGCTAGGTCGCTTTGCTCCCAGATATGTACTAAGGCCTCTCTAGTTTCGCTCCAATCCGAGTGGCGACTAGCCAACGAGGCAAGGGCCTTGTGCCCGCCCGAGCTAATGCGAGGAAAGCCTAAGGGCGGATAGCCCGTCCGGCGACTGAGGTTATAAACAAATAAGCCACAATTAAAGAGTTGACTATAATCCTCAATGCGTTATGTTCCGCGCGCCTTGGGAATAATCCCAACGCAGAATGGTCAAGGGCTACGGTGCCTTGTCCGCACAAGTAACATAGTATAACTG
>JGI24723J26617_10002258_pt1 | contig 15506 bp, 9 predicted proteins | sample Cruoilmetagenom6_FD_26617 | JGI IMG/M metagenome (IMG submission 26617)
GCAGGCTGAAATTCGCCTGCTTGAAGCCGGAATCGCTAGTAATCGCGTATCAGCTACGACGCGGTGAATACGTTCCTGAGCCTTGTACACACCGCCCGTCAAGTCATGGAAGCTGTTAGTGCCCGAAGTCACCTCGTTTCAGGGGTGCCTACGGCAAGAATGGTGACTGGGACTAAGTCGTAACAAGGTAGCCGTAGGAGAACCTGCGGCTGGATCACCTCCTTTCTAAGGGATTTCCTTAGACTCGATCGTGTGGTTACTCCCATGAGACTCCTAACGGGGAATCAAAATGGTAACCTCCTTGGTGCGAACCGAATCGAGACTATGAGCACATTCTTGCTCGTCATATACATTGATCTCTCGCGAGGTTCAATGGACGAATAGCGACTCAGTAATGAGTCGTAAAGATGGACCCAACTGTTCACCGGTTAAAAAGCCGCGAACGAAACCTGCTTACCCAAGCAGGTTTTTTCGTGCGCTCATTTTTCATGTGATCACACTATTCAATCCCCATCTACCAGATCAAAGCTGCTCGGTTTGACAGCCAAATGCTCATCAAAGCTCCCCGGCTCGGAGAGTACAGGGATTATCTGAACTGGTACCTCATCAAAGACGATGTTGATCCCGAGTGCCTGATCAACCATTGGCTCTCTCAGCAACAGGGATGGATCAGTGCGGAGCTCAACCCTGACTGTCTGTAGTCCGATGAGCCTTTTGTGGACCTCCATCGCTCGTTCAGGTGTGAGTCCATGCCTGGGATTGGGCGTGAGCATAATCATCCCGCCGATATTGTTTGTGTCGGTTGAAGTGTGCGACAGCTGCCCGACTTGTGCTTCATAGTCATCGAATACAAGGAAAACCCTGTGGGCAAACGGGACTGGTGGGGAATTGTGAACCAGTATGGTGCTCGATGACATGCGGGTTCTGCTCTGTTCGCCGGAGTCGTACTCTTCTGGAACCAGAATCGGCATCATCTGGATCGAATCGAATATGTCCTGGGCATGGTTTCGGTCCCGGACAACTCGCACCAGAGGGGTATCTGGGTCGATTACTGTGATTTCAAACTCCTCTCGGACTGTCCTCTCAAAGACGGGTTCACTTTCACTGTTGCGATTGAGCCTTGATTGGTATTCAAAGTACATCATGAACTGCTCGCCGGGCTCTTTATTGAGCGGATGGTCCATGCCGATTGAACCTCTGGACTTTGGCCCGTCATTGAAAATGTCCACATACCGTGGATATTCATACAACTTGGTTTGGCGTGTGGGTTCTTGATCCTCGAACCCGTATGCAGTGATCTGGCTGAGCAATATAAGCCCTGTCCTCCCGCCGTTAACTGGCTCCATCCGATTGTGAGTTGTGAAAATCAGATTGGGAACCTGTATGGTGTCGGGATGTACTCGATCGCGAACCACCAGTTCGAATTTGACACCGACTGTGATGTATCGCCCAAGTTGTGCATCATTCATCTGATCAGATTGCACGGCATCGAAGAGAACCTGGCCCCAGCGTCTGTCCCAAGAAAGCGTCGAGTCGGCTTGGAATGCAAGGCCAGAATCAATCGCATCGCCCCACTGCTTCACAGTCATCGTGTTTGGTATGTTTGATGTTCGAATCACAAGTTCATCGAGAGCCTCATCGACCCCGAGATCCGTCAGCCAAATCACTATTGAGTTTGGCATAACTCCTACAACAGCTCTGGTCTGGCCGCCTGACGAGATACCTAGCATTCCAGCACCAATAATTAAAACTGCGAAAGCAAGGAAGTATCCGAGCAGGGAACTCCGACGGAGCGTGGTTCTCCGATTTGTCGGGGTGCCGATCAGCTTGCCGCATTCTGGACACTTGTCGAGTTCGTCCATCGGCAAGCCATCAAGATCAAAGCAACAGCCCCGGCAGAACTGCCCGATCTGCATCACTCTACCTCGCCAAGACCATATTCCTATGAGAATCGATAAAGTGATACAAAATGCGCCGATTAGAATCATAACACGAATTGTACATTAAATGCATGACCTGTGAGAAACCGAATGGCGAATGGATCATGAGGGAGTTGATTTTTTCTTCTTCTTTGGTGTATGACGCACAATATCGCCTGTCACTAGGTAGATTACGCCCTCGGCGATGTTGCCCAGGAGATCGCCCACGCGTTCGAGTTCGCGGGCGACTCTATAGATCAATAGATAGTTTGAGGCGTTCTTTGGGTCGCTCTCGATGAGGAGCTTGATCTCGTCGAAGGCTTGGCCATCGAGTTCGTCGATGGCGCGGTCCTGCTTGACGACTGACTTTGCAAGCTCGGCGTCGGTGTTGACGACGGCTCTTAGGAGTTGCTCGCACATCAGCGGGATGCGTTCGCCCATCTCTCGGAGCGATTCGGGCCATTTGGGAGCGGGGGCTTCGAGGCGGGCGATGATCTTGCGGATCGATGAGGCGTGGTCTGCGACGCGTTCGATATCGGTGTTGACGCGGAGGATGAAGGTAATGAGCCGAAAGTCGGCGGCGAAGGGGTTTTTGAGCGCGAGGATGCGGTAGCATTCCTGCTCTATTTTGACTTCTTCTTTGTCGATCTCTCTTTCGATCTTGGAGATCATGGACCCGGTCGATTCATCGAGTTCCCAGAGCGAGTCGATCGCGGATTTGACAATCTCGATCGCTTGGGCGGCTTCGCTGATCATGCGCCGGCGAACGAGAGCAAGATCATCATCTAGGGAGATGTCGGTGGTAGATAGTGGCGATGTATCGATGTCGGCCGATGAATGTTCTGGGTCGTTGTGCATGCTCGTCCTTGGAGGGGATTGTTACTCTGTATTGTAACGGAATCGGCGGGTTTTTGTGTCAAGAGTGTGTTAGAACTGTCTGAAATTGGGGGTTTGGAAGGGGTTTATCCACCCATCGGAGCTTGCTGAGTCCATTGGACGAGTGCCTTGGCGATGGCCATGGGTGAATGAAGGGCTTTGGTGGGCCTTACATACACCTCTGCGTATCCGTCGCCGGCGGCGGTCCTTGCGTTGGTCTGGGCGAGGTGGGCCTCGATGATGCGCGTGTTGGTTGTTGATGTGCTGAACAATCTCGCGAGTTTATCGGTGTCGACGATGAGGAAGACGATGTCCTCGCCTCGGATGATGAGGGCGCGGACGCCGAGGGCTTGGTAGGACGCGCGGACCCGGGCGCCCATGATAAGGCGGCGGACAAGTTCTGGTGGTTTGGTGTAGGCGCTTGTGAGATCCTCGACAACGCGGTCGATCTCTTCTTGGGATCTGGACATCGCTAGACGGCGGTAGACCTCGATTCGGCGGGCGTCTGAGGGGATGTAGTTTTTGGGGATGTATCCGATGAGACCAATATCGACGCTGGTGTGGGTGATCTGGTCTTGGATAGATGAGTCATTGAGGCGCTCTACGGTCTGGTCGAGGAGCTGACAGTACATCTCGTAGCCGACGGTGGCGATGTGGCCGGATTGCTCGGCACCAAGGAGGTTTCCCGCGCCGCGGATTTCGAGGTCGCGCATTGCGATTTTGAATCCTGCTCCGAGCATGGAGTATTCTTCGATCGCTTTGAGCCGTTTTTGTGCGACTTCTTTGATGGTGCGGTCTTCGGGGAGCAGGAGATAGCAGTACGCGCGGTGGTGCGAGCGTCCGACACGGCCTCGGAGTTGGTGGAGTTCTGACAACCCGAAACGGTCGGCGTCGTTGATGATCATGGTGTTGGCGGTCGGGATGTCGATGCCCGATTCGATGATGGTTGTGGAGACGAGGATGTCCGCTTGGCGCCGCATGAACTTGAGCATCACCGCTTCGAGCTCGCTGGATTCCATCTGGCCATGCCCGAAAATGACCTTGGCGCCGGGGACCAGTGCTCGGACATCGGCGGCGACGCTCTCGATGTTAGAAACGCGATTATGAACATAAAACACCTGGCCCTCTCGGGCGAGTTCGCGTTCGATGGCGCGTTGGATTCGGTGCTTGTTGTACGGGATAACCTCTGTGACGATTGCTCTGCGGTCTACAGGAGGAGTTGTGAGAGACGAAATGTCACGGAGACCGAGCATCGACATGTGCAGGGTTCTTGGGATAGGAGTCGCGCTGAGGGTCATGACATCGACGGTCATGCGGAGCTGGAGGAGGCGTTCTTTGTGTTCAACTCCGAAGCGTTGTTCTTCGTCGATGACGACCATACCGAGATCGTTGAACAGGACATCCTTGGACAAGATCCGGTGTGTGCCGACGACGATGTCAACTCTGCCGAGCTTGAGATCCTCGAGGGTTCGTTTGATTTCCTTCTTGGTTTTGAATCGTGAAAGGGATTCAACACGGAAGGGATAATCGGCGAAGCGTTGCTTGAAAGTCCGTTCGTGCTGCTCGGCGAGGACGGTTGTGGGGACGAGGACCGCGACCTGGCGGCCGGATTCGACGACACGGAAGGCGGCGCGAATGGCGAGTTCGGTTTTACCGAAGCCGACATCGCCGCAGACGAGGCGGTCCATCGGGCGGGGGGAGGCCATGTCTTTTTTGATTTCCAAAAGTGCCGAGAGCTGGTCTTCGGTCTCGTCGTAGGGGAACTCGGCCTCGAAGTCGTTGAACATCGGGGTATCTGCTGGGTACTGGAACCCAGACAAGTGTTCACGGGCTGCGCGGACCCGGAGCATCTCGCTTGCGAGGTCTTTGACGGATTCGACGACCTTCTGTTTTTGGATTTTCCATTTCTTGCCACCGATGGAGCTGAGCGGGGGCTTGCCCGCGAATCCACCGACATATTTTTGGACGAGATCGATCTGTGAACACGGGACATGGAGGCGGCTTTTGCCCTTGAACTCGAGTGTTAAATACTCTTCTTGATCTTCTTTGCGTTTCTTTGGGGGGATGCCGAGTTGTTGTTTGTGCTTGGCGGTTCCCGAGGCATCGAGGATGGTGAGCCCGGTGAACTTGGCGATGCCGTGATCGGCGTGGACAACATAATCGCCTTCCTGGATATCGAGGAAGGTGTCCATGGCGCGACCGGCGCGGATCTTTGAGACTCGGCGGCGGACACTCGACCGGTGCAGAAGCTCGCCCGACGGAACGATGGCGAATCCATTAGGAGAATCGTCGTCGGGGTCATGGACCCTCCAGATGAAGCCGCGGCGGATGTCGATGATCTCCCGTTCGATTGGGGCACCACGCGCATGGATCGAGAGCAACTCCCCGAGTCTTGCAAACTCGCCATCAGAGTTGCAGGTCAGAATCACACAGCCAATCTCATGGGCTAGTTCGCCGAGTTCTTTGATGGCTTGGCCGCTCTCGCGATCAAACGGGGGGACGGGCTCGACGGGTAGAGCGACTAGAGTGTCGGCCCCGGATTTGCCGGCTGAGAACTGGTTGACCTCGGCGAGGGCATGGAATCTTGTTTCGCAGAGTTTGAGTACCGCCGGTGGGCCGAAGATGGTTCGGCCATCGTGGACACGCTCAAAGTAGCCGCGGCCTTGCTCGACGATCTCGAAGGTTTCGGCGAGGAGTATTAGTGCTTCTTGCGGGATCGATTCGAGGAATGATTGGTCGTCGGAGGATTCTTCGAGGTATTTTTCACCCATTGCTGCGAGCTTGGTGGCGGGGACTTTGCGGTCTGAGCCCATGGTATCAAGATCGATCTCGGAGATGGATTCGAGTTCATCGCCGAAGAAGTCGAGGCGCACTGGGATTCCCCCCCCGCTGCTCCCTAATCCTCCACCGGTAGAGGGGAATACATCGAGGATCCCGCCACGGAGTGCAAACTGTCCGGGAGATTCGATGGTATCGGAGCGTTCGTAGCCGTGGTCGCTGAGCCAGGTGATGAGTTCGGTGGGATCGAGGCAATCGCCTGGGCTGAGTTCACGGATCAGCGATTGGCCCCGGCTCATCGCGGGGATTGGCTGCATGAGGGCCGCGATGGGCGCGACAATGACGCCCGATGTGTTCCCTGCTTCGATGTCTCTCGCGATCATTAGTCGCTGAGTGAAGAGATCGGCGGAGATACTGGTCTCGCCGGGGGAGAGTTCGAGGGCGGGGAAGAGGGTTGTAGATGCGGGACCGATAGTGCTGATCTCGGCGTGGAGATCCTCGGCCTCGTCGAGGTGGGCGCAAACGATCACTACAGATCGTTTGGTTCGCTGGTGGAGCGCAAGAGCGATCAACGCGACCGAACACCCACCCGAACCGGTCGCGACGACTCGATTACCCGAATCCATCGCAGCAGCGAGCGTTCTGAACTGGGGGTTGAGTTGGATGGGATCGAGGAGATTCATCGGGATCGAACGGTCGTTTCTATTTATGCGCGCACGCGTGTGCTTGGACGGCTCTCTTGAAGCCGACCGAGGGGGTAGTCTGGATTTTCTATAGCATACACAGAAACTTGGAACGGGTGGGGCCTGAGGGGTCAGGGGGGTGAGATCATGACCCAATCGGCGAGGCGTGCGATGGTTTTGGGACCGATGCCTGTGACACGGTCGAGATCTTTGAGGGATTTGAATGGGCCATGCTCTGTGCGGTCGTCGAAGATCCGCTGGGCGAGCTTTGGGCCGATGGATGGGAGGAGTTGGAGTTCGTCGATTTCTGCGGTGTTGATGTCGATGAGCAGACTCGCGGGGGCGGGTTTCCCGCTATCGATCGCTTGCTGCGTGTGAACGGCTTGGGTGCTGGATGGGGTGGTCATGGACCAGATGAGGCCGGAAATCGAGGCGATCCCGAGGATCGCTGCGGAGACCATGGCGGCGGGTGTTCTTGACCAATCGCGGGGTGTTGAGTCTTGGTTTGTCATTTGAAATTCGCCACTCAGCTTGGGACGATTGGCGAGCCTTTGAGCAGCGAGTCTGCGGACCATGAACTCGGGAGCTTGGATTCGCTGACTGCGGTTCTGAGGTCGGTCATACAGTCGAGTGCGGGGCGTCCGAGGCCTTTGATGTCCATGAGCCCGCCGGTGCGCATGTCGGTGGATCCCGAGGGATCAGCGAGTTCATGCCAGCAGACGCTTTCGATGTATGGCTTGGAGAGCGCCACGGCGGTGTAGGCCGACAGCCAATCCGCTTGGGCGGCTTCGCTCCAGGGCTGTCTCCACATCCCGGAGTCTGGCCAGTTTGGTAGATCATCCTTTGGGGCGATCTTTGATGTGGGTACGCCGAGGGAGGAGATGGTGATTGGACGATCGAGCATGGCGTACTGATCGAGCATGGCGCTGAAGGCCATGAGGTCGCGGGTTTGGAGGCCCGGACGGTACGAGCCCATCTGCATACGGAGTGAGAACGCGTCGATCTGGATCCCGGCCTGCGAGAGCATCTCGGCATACAACAAAGGCGGGAGCGATGAACGGTCGTGGGTGTGGTATTCGCCCCAAGGCTGGGTGATCTCGACCTGAATCTTGGCTCGGGGGTGGAGCTTGCGAGTGACGAGGACACAGATCCTCGTTAGATCCATCATTTGTTCGAAGGAGAGTTTGAAGTGGTCGCCGCAGTGGAGCCCGGAGCAGACGGTCCATCTTGTGACGGTCCGGCGGTAACGTGTGACGAGTGTTTTGATGTGCTCGTAGACGAGTTCTCTGAGTGTTTCGTAATCGTTTTCCCAAATGTAGAGCCAGTCGGGGACGCTTGCGGATCGGAAGTCGATGAGCGGACCACCGACAACCTGGACTTTGGCTTCGCGGATCGCCCATTCGATCCAGCGGTCTGTTCTTGAGTAGTCGTACTCTCCCTCGGCGGGTTCCATCTCGGTCCATCGCATCGGCACGGTAATGAAATCACATGACCGCGTGATCGCGTCTTGGGTCATCGGGGCGAAGACATTTGGAGAGACAACGGTCCCTATGGCGGGCTTGAGCGGGAGCATGACGCCGCCGCGTCCGGGGTGGAGGATCGGCTTGCGTTTGGCGGGAACGGTGTGTTCTGATTCGATACTCTCGTACATAGAGCCATCGGTTCGCGGGCCAAAATCATGCTCGGCTTGCTGAAGCGCGAGGCGTTCTGAGGCTTCGAGCGCGATCCAGAGTGCACGCAGAGCGAGCTTGGCGGCTTTGGAATCCGGGAGGATCGAATCGGGAGCACAGACCATCGCCTGAACGAATGACTTCCGTGCGGCGTCGAATAGACGCATTGGGAGGGTGCCTTCGGTGGATTCAATCGCTTGCCAGTCTTCGAGTTTGGTCAGGAACATCATGATCCGGTGGCGGGCGAGTTCCAAGACCAACAGATACGGGCTCTCCCGTTGTGGCAGGAGACAGGTTTGCAAGGTCCAGGTTCCCAGCGGGCGGAGTGTGACGCCTTCGACGGTGATGTCGCTACCGAGTTGATCGAGACGGCCTTGGTCGAGATCGAGCTGGACGGCGATGGCGACAGCTTCGGTGGTTCCTTTTTCGCACACAACTATTCCGTCGCGGACGGTGACCTCGCCGGCAATGGCGACATTGTCCTTGCCTACGAGATAGGCGCCGGGGAGTGTTCCGGTGGTCATTGGCGTGGGATCGATGGATACAAACCGCAGCATGGTCTCGGGGATCTCCTCTGCCTATCCGTTGATAGACAAGCCGAGCCCCGTGTGGGCTCGGTCGTTAAGAATATGAGCCCTTAGGGCTCAGGGCGAGCCCGGAGGGGCGGATTCAGGATAGTTGTGTTGATCTTGGCTTGCGGGGATTGTGCTTGCTGACTACGCTCACAAGATGAGCACCAATCAATCATCGCAGAGTTCTTCCGGATCAGCACTGGTGACTTCTGAGACTGATCTGACGCTCCCGGGTGCCCGGAAGGGCAAGGTCCGGGATATTTATGTCCTCCCTGAGGAGATGATACAGGGCCGCCCAGAGGGGCTTGACGGGGCGGGAGCGCTTGTGATGATCGCGACCGACCGGATCAGTGCCTTTGATGTGATCATGCCTACCCCGATCCCCGGCAAGGGGCGGGTGCTGACCTCCATTGCATCATTTTGGCTCAACTGGATCGAATCACAGGGGATCTGCAAGACGCACCTGATCTCGACGGACGATCGGTTGATTCCTGATGAGGCACTGACACCAACGACAGGGCGTGGGCATCTTTTAGGGCGGACGACTATTGGTCGGTTGTGCCGAGTGATCCCGGTGGAGTGTGTGGTGCGGGGGTATCTTGAGGGGTCCGGGCTTAATGATTATCGACAGACCGGCTCGGTGTGTGGGGTGTCGCTTCCGGCTGGACTGAAGCAGTGCGACCGGCTCCCCGAGCCGATCTTTACCCCGGCGACTAAGGCCGACGAAGGACATGATGAGAATGTTGGGTTCGATCAGGCATGCGAGCATGTGGGAAATTTGGGCGGGGAGAAACTCATGCGGGTGCTGCGGGATCGGTCGCTTGAGATCTACACGCGGGCGTCTGCATATGCGGCTGAGCGAGGGATCATCTTGGCCGACACCAAGTTTGAGTTCGGGCTCCCGATCAACGGGGATGGCGAGATTCTTGACGATGACCCGATCCTGATCGACGAGGCGCTGACACCTGATTCATCCCGGTTCTGGCCTGCGGATTCGTATGAGCCAGGACATGCACAGGCGAGTTTCGATAAGCAGTTTGTTCGTGAGTATCTTCAGTCGCTGGTGGATTCGGGTTCTTGGGACAAGACTCCGCCGGGACCAATGCTTCCAGTGGATGTTGTTGAGGGCACGCTGGATCGCTATACGCAGGCGTGTTCGATGCTGACAGAACAATGTTGATTAACCGCCGACCATTGGATTAGGTCGGATTGATTCATTGTTCTGAACTTCGCACAATCGAACTCAGTTGTTCTGAACGCCTTCGGCGCCTCGTCCTGAACGGGCCTCGATCTTTGCATCATAGAAAACTCGGAACTGTGGCATCCCCTCGGGCTCTGGGAAGAGGACCGAGAATGGTTCGGACTTGCCTTGTTCGGACATGCTGTCAACCAGAGGTTTGAACTGAGTCGCGAGCGAGTCATAGGCGTAGCGTTTGAGATCCTCGGGGGCGTACCCAAAGAGAAGCTCCGCCTGTTCTGGATGGACCGACATGATCATGTTGGCAAACAACTGGCCTGCGAGGAATGTAAAGTCGCGGTCCATAAACTCCATGCGGGCGGTGTTGGTTGATGCTACAACCTCATTGAACTGCTGCTTAAAGTAGTAGGCGTGGGCCTTTCGAGCGTAGTCCCATTGGCCGGCGAATACGTCCATGTCACGGACCAGCAGCCCGTTGAAGAATGCGTTCTGGAGCGAGGCGAAGACCTCTGAGACCGCGACCTGCGGCGCGCCCAGTGAGTCGTAGAGTTGCTTGTCGGCAAACTCTTTGAGCGTCAAGGACATCTCGTAGGCAAAGTCCGGATCGTTGATATTAACGCCCTCAAAGTTACGGAGTTTGTCGTACCAGAAGTTCGCATTCTCGAGATCGCCCCGGCGGTAGAAGAAGCGGACGGCATCGCGAAGGAAGTTCTCGTAGCCAACGGCGTACTGGCGGTAAGGTTTGTGATCAGCCTCGTAGATGCCTGAGGCGTTGACAACCTCGTTGAGCATGGCGCCGTAGGTTGGTACAAAGTACACATTGGGCACACCTTGGTAGTATGCCGCCCGGCCCTCGTGGGCATCGAGGTAGTTGAAGTACATGTCCCCGTGGCGCCAGAGATCTTGGACGGACTGCATCACGATCCGGAAAGCGTTGAGGAAGTCGAGCGATGAGCGGTTGCGTGCGCTGACTTCCATGCGTCCGACATCGGTCCCGCGCGAGGACCAGTACAGGGCGTGGGCCGCGGGGATACGCCAGTCGATGGGTCCGAACTTGTGGACCTGCTGGACCATCCGAACGGGCTCCATGTTGTACTCGTCGATCAGGATATGTTTGCGGAGGAAGTTGGCCAGATCATCCCAGTCTTTTTCGTTGGTAAACTGCTCGCGGATAGCGTGCATTTTTTTAGTTTTTGGTCCCGATTCTTCCTCGATTGTCCAAAGCTTACCCGCGCGGACAATCTCGATATCGAGCTGGTAGCGACGGAGGAACTCTTGATCGATTGATGAGTCCGATCCCAATCGGCTTGGCGTGTTAAAGTCGGCCTCGAATCTTTGGGCGATTTCATCGGCGACTGGATTCGACTCGCGGAGCATTGAGCGTGTGTCCGGAGAATCAACAATGCGTTGAACCCATGCGGCATAGATCTCGATGACCTTTGCCCGTTCTCGTTCTTCGGGGTTGATGATTGGGGCGGGGCCCATGATGTTGTGCCATTGGTAGGCGAACTGCCGTTTGTAGTGCTGGTTGGCGTCATCGGTGTAACCAGCGATTTTGTGCAGGAACATCCACCCGAGTTCCTTGTGCATATGCATGTCGTTTGGGTTTGCCCTGAGGCCTTCTTTGCGGAGAAGGTCGATTCCGGCCTTGACCCACTGCCAGCGTTCTTCAGGGGTGTGGGTGGTGACGGAGATGTTGTAGGCCATATTCCACGCGTGGAATGTCCAGACCTGCGGGAGTCTTGGCTGGAGCTTGGTGATCATCGAGGCGAGCTCGATGGATTCGTAAAAGCGGCCGTCTTCTTTGGCAGCGGTGGCTTCGAGCCAGAGTATGTTGACAAATATTCCGCGGAACGCTCCCATCGCGATTCCTAGGGCGACCTGTGGTGGATCGCCGTCTTCGGCGCGATCGGTGTAGACGAGCTCGTGCTGGCCTTGAGATGAAGCGATAGCTGTGGTTAGGATGCCTGAGCCTAGGAGCCCGAGCATCATCACTAGGATCGCGATCAGACGCACCTTTGTGTTGTGTCCCATGGTCGCTCTCCTATTGGCCTGAATAAATCGCCAGCTGACGACGCTTGAAGATGTAGATGCTCAACAGATAAAACACACCGGTGGCCATCCCCAACGCGAGGACACCGTTTGAAACCTGTGCCCACCCGAGCACACGGCCGTCAGATATTCGTTGTGTCGGTTTGAGATCATGGTAGATGCTGAAGAACTTTGAAACGGTGTTGGCAAAGTGGAAGATGCCTGTCCTGAAAATCCCAACAATCGAATCCGAATCCATCGCCCACGCCGGGAGTGCGGACTGGACGAACCCAGCGGACTCTCCGATCAAGAAAACCGAGATTGACATCAGACACGCGACCGGGAATGAAGCGAAGGATGACGCCCAGACCGCGATCATTGCGAGCATGGCGAGCTTGACCCAGAGGACCATCATGATGCGCATGAAGTTACTCTGAAAGGAACCGACCTGATAAGAAATCTCGAGCCCATCGGGGGGGATGGTCATGGTGCCCGAGTTGGGACGCAGCATCATGTTCTCGTTCCGATCAAACCCGAGTTCCCCATTGTAAATCTGGAGATTGAGAACGCCTTGCTGATTGATGAAGCGGGAATCAATTGTAAATGTGTGTGAGAATCCGAGCCCGGTCTGTGTTCTGGGGATGATGGTCCCGTCTTCAAAGGCAAAGGTCAGCGCGTAGAACACATCGGGACGGTTCCCCTCGGCGTTGATTTTGTATCGCAGCGTGAGTGGCTTTCCCGAGTCCCTCGCTTGATGTAGATTCTGGAATGAGAATGTCGCGTATCCCTCTGCTCGTGGATCGATCGAACGGTAATCGGTGACCATGTCGTCGTAGATTTTCTTGCGCATACCCAGAAGCTGGCTCGGCGTTGGATTGAAGTTCGATTGGAGGAGGCGTTCTTTCTGGACCTCGGTTTCGAGGGCGGCATCAAACTGTTCATCGTAAGGACCGAATGGCAAATATGGGGTCGCAGACTTTCGAGCAGTCAGAACCTGAGTTTCGAGGATCATCCGGTCCTCGGTCATGATGCGGCCTTCGCTCGCTTGATAGGGGAGGACTTCGCCGAGTGCGGTTTGTGACCTGAGGTATTCGGTGAACTGGAAAATACCGAGCCCAGATACGGTCAGAAGAGCACCTGCGAGTAGCACGACTCCGAGCCATTTGCCGAGGATGTACTGCCAGGCCGCGACGGGCTTGGTCATGGTTTGCCAGATTACTTTTTCTCGTTGTTCATAGGAGACTGTCGCGGCACTAAAGAACACAACCAGCAGTGCAATCAGCCAGAATGATGCCCCTGTTGACCATTGCAAAAACCCCTGGACCCTGTACCGCAGTGGCTGGTCCGCATCGAGCATCATGGGCATCACGGCAAGCATGAACGCGAGGAGCAGGATGAACACGATTGATATTTTCATCCGGATCGCTTCGGCGAGCACATTACGAGCGATTGTCGAGACTGGGTGTGCACCGCTGAGCGCAATACGCAGCGCCCGGAGCAGCACGGTGAAACTCAGCATCAGCATGGTAACACCGATGATTACAAAGCCGAGAGATGACCATGCGCCGGGTCCGAATAGGTAGAGCGGCCATCCGATGAGACCGACAACCGCCATGGTGCTGATATAGGTCAGCCCCAGATTAAGCCAGATTACAATCAGGACAAATGCGAGAATGAGCGTGACACTGATTACGCCGTTGACGGGAGATTGAGAGACATCCAGAATTGCACGGAGTTGTTTGTCACGCGCTGCGATTGGGTTGGGGACAAGGTTGCCTTCTTGGTCTTGGAGTAGCTCGGGAACCTCCGGCATCCAATCGCCAGACTTGGTTGTTGAGCCGACGATCGAGAATCCGATGTAGGCAAGCAGAGCAACCAGCACGAGTGCGGAGGCAACAATCTTGAACGATCGTCCATGCTGAAAGCGGTCAAGGGCGCTGATACGTGAACTCAGCATTACCGCTCCGTCTCATCATCGGTGCTGTCGTCAGAATCGAGCAACGAATCAATGATCCCGGCGTCCACATCGTCCGCCGACTGATTCTGGCTCGGTGCGGGCTCTGTTGGATGTGCTTGAGCTTGGGATTCTGGAGCATCTGTATCAGTCATGAGCGAGCTGATAATGCCCTCATCATCCTGACCCTGAGGCTCTTCTGATGACATATTGGATTCGCTGACAACTGATTGTTCGGCTTGTCTATCAGCTGAATCGTCTTGAGCAGAACCAGAGTCAAGCAGACTGTCGATGAGGGCTTCGCCAGCGATCGGTGCGTTCTCGGAACGAAGGAAAGCCGCGGTCTCTCCGCCTTGGGTGACGCCGGAGGTCGCGGTGCGTTCGACCTGGGCTTGTTCGACGATTCCGAGGAAGAGTTCTTCGAGCTTCTGTCTTGGCGAACTGACCGAAAGGATGGATTTACTGCCCGATGATCTGCGGCGGATCACCTCGTCGATTTCAGCAATCGTGGCATCGTCGAGCTCGTCGGTTTCGATGGAGGTGCGTTCTTTGGAGGAGAGCAGATCATCGCAGGTGCCGGCTCTGCGGATCTTTCCGCCATAGAGGATGACCATGCGGTCGACAACATCTTCGACATCGGTAAGAAGGTGACTCGACAGGATGATCGTCTTGCCGCGCCGTCCGAGTTCGAGGATCAAGTCCTTGACCTGCTTGGTGCCGATCGGATCGAGCCCGGTGGTCGGCTCGTCGAGGATCAGTAGATCCGGATCATTGATCAGCGCCTGGGCGATTCCGATCCGTCTCTGCATGCCTTTGGAATATTCGCGAACGGGGCGGAACTGAGCGTGCTCGAGCCCGACCATTTCGAGGAGTTCGTCGATGCGGGTTTTGCGGGTTTTGGAATCGAGACGGAAGAGCTTGCCGTAGTAATCGAGGGTTTCGCGTGCGTTNAGGAATGGGTAGAGGTAGCTCTCTTCNGGGAGATACCCGACGCGGGCCTTGGTNGCAACATGGGTGGTTGGCTTGTCGAAGACCATGACGCGACCGCTGGTTGGCTTGAGCAACCCCAGGATGAGCTTGATNGTCGTACTTTTACCTGACCCGTTTGGTCCAAGAAGACCAAATATTTCGCGCTCGCGGACCACCAGATCCAGATTATCCACGGCCCGAGCCTGATCACGCATCCAGAAATCTTTGAATGTTTTGGTGAGCTGCTGGCACGCAACTACAGGGCGACGGGAGTCGTCCTGGATGCTGGTGCTACTCTGACTTGGGTTCGAATCTGGCATCGCCACGGACATACTTAAGGTTCCTCTGGTTCTTTGAGGCCGCGTTGGGTTTTGTAGAATGACCTACGCATATCTTCACGGCGTTGTTCGATCGATCCCTCTGCCTCACGACGCTTCTTCATCCGGTCGATCTCACGAGCGATGTCCGGGTCGTTGTTAATCAGCATCTCGGCGCTCACACCCTTGGGAAGCACAATTGTTGAGACAAAGTCCTTATCGAGGAAATCACCCATCGCACCGGACCAATCGCGTGCGATCATGAGCTTTGGATTGGCCTCGTACTGGGCCTGCTTAGAGCGGAAGTTCTCGAGCTGAGCAATAGCGAGGCTGATGCGGTTTGACGAGTCTGTTTGCGCTTGGGTCAGCAGTTCGGAAATCTCACCCGAGACCAGCGAACCCGACATTTCTCCATCAATCTCGACCTCGCGGCCTTCCAGGATCGCGTCGATCCTGGCGAGTTGAACTTCAGACTCAACAGCCATACCAAGTTCGATAAGGCGTTCGTATTCGTTGATTTCAGTGATGAGCACATTGCT
>JGI24723J26617_10002265_pt1 | contig 15474 bp, 16 predicted proteins | sample Cruoilmetagenom6_FD_26617 | JGI IMG/M metagenome (IMG submission 26617)
CAAGCTCCTCAATGAGTCTTTCGAGGAGCATTCCCCCATACCCCACGCCATACAACTGCCCCCTACTCCCTTCCACCAGCCCACTCCCCAACACCCCACAATCCCTGCCGGCTCCGACACCAAAAAAGAACTACCAAAGAGATCTTGACGGCACACACCCCGAGGCACCTTCGACTACCCCCCCGGGGAAAGGTTTGTTTCCAGAGACAGTGGAATCTGACGAAAAAAATCTTGATACCACCGAATCACACCCTCACACACGAGACGGGGAGAAAACCATCAGCGGTCTGTCCGGTTCACGAGCGCAAGACAGACCTTTCCCCAAAACCCGTTCTCGCACACTCACACTCCAACACTGCCGGCAAAAGAACCTCCGATCCACGACAAACCAAACAGACTGGCCGCTCTCACACGGTGCTGACCTGCAATTTCAGGATAGGAGTATGGTTTGGGTTGCTCCTCCGACACAATCGGTACAGGGATCTGGGCCCGCTGCAACTTTCATCCGTCCGTCCTGGTGGTAGGTAACAGAAAGATTCAGCTCGTCATACACCGCTTTCCTGTCCTGGGGGTCGGCGTTCGCCAAGACCGCAACGGTCCCTTTCCATTTTAATGGACATATCCAAACAGTCGACTCTGCGACGATGAGGGGAAATCGCCATTGGACCAATAACGATTTCCCGAACAGTCCTGAGACCACACTCTGAACCACGTCTCTCTTCCATATCAGGATCAATGACTCCACTGATTTCGTCACGCATCTCACGATCAAAGGCCTCGCTTACCTGATGCATGAACGGAACCGGACAACAATTGAAATTGCCAGCTGTAGTTCCCATCATGTTTGTTAACAGCATGGGATGAGGGGCTTGCCGCCGAGCGCAGTGTGGGGCCGTTGGTGACTGAAGCAGTCGAGAAAAGCATGGAGGACTTCACTCCATTGCCGTTTGACTAATAAGGGTGCGCATAGACCCATTCTTCTTTGAGCGTGCAATGAAAATGTTCTGCTTGCCGTTCGTCTGGGGTCGGTAGGGCCGGGTCATGCAGTGCTTCACACCCAAAGCTGTGAGAGCCGTCGCGAACGCGGTCGGGCGGAGAAAAACCCAAGCTCGGTTGGACACGACCTCCTCAATCCTGGAAATACCCTGCACAGCAAAAAATGGCCGCATTCATTAAAAATGCCGCGCAGATCTCAGTTTTCTCGTTCTTGTGTAGTGCAACATACGCCAGGCGAAAATGATCATCGACCACGACATGCAAANACTCACAGTCCACTCTCCAGAGCTAGNGGGATGTCGCGGCACGACCACACTTGCACCAAGCCCCCACTAAGAGGGATCTTGCTTTGTTTTTTCGNGTCAATATGNACGAGCTCGNCTAGTCGGGCACGTTCATAAGGGCGGATACAACGTTTTGACAAGCAATCGNAATCACGTAACCGGTTCTGGTTCTCGCGGACCAAAATCGCGTACATGGTTGAACGAGCCACCCCCAGGACAACACTGATCCGATGCAGTTCTCACCTTTACCGCCGCAGTCCCGGGACATACTGAACCTTGCAAGACCGGGTGCGATGTGGGCAGTGTTTCGGTCTTGAGGTGCGGTCTGTTGTGTGTCAGCTGCTCGACACTTGCATCCGGGTGAAGCCGTCTGAGGTCATCTCCGACTTTGAGGACTCCGGTCTGATCCAGCTGATCGTCAAGTTTGGCAAGGGCGTGATCGACAAGCTCTTGGCCGGGATCAAGAATGATCCAGAGGTAGTCGCCGGGAAAAGCCGTCGTAGGGGTCGTTCCCCCGGACGGTTCCCGGCGTTTGCGCCAGGAAAGCTCCCGCTTCGCCGGGACGGGAAGCACGCGCAACCGCCAGAAGTCCGGGAACAGGGAGACTCCAACCGGCAAGAGGGACAAACCGGTCAAGGGCAAGGCGGTCACGAAGGGAAGATTACGTGAGGTGGCATCAGGAAATCAGTTGTTTCATGACAGTCCGCTCAATACGGATGATGGGGTGCAGCTCTGCGGCAATGGCCGTATAGGCGTCTGTTGCGGTTGTGCCATTGATAGTGCAACCGGCAACAAGAGCCTGCTGTTCTTCACGGAGAGCGGCGAGCGCCACGAAAATGTCCGGGCCGCTTCCCGTGTCGAGCAGTTCCGCTTGCTCGTCGAAGATCGCGCAATACCGGGCAAGATCCGGGTCGGCTGTGGCAGCAATACGCGCGATGTTTCCCCAATGTGAGGCCGCGACGCGAAGGTTCGCGGCGCATTCCCCCAAACTGCCGCGGCCGGTAAGGGCCGCGGCGGCGTCGAGAAAACCCGCGTAGAGTGGCCTGCCTGCGGCCGGAAAAGCAGAGTCCCGTTCTACCGATTCATAGAGCCGCGAGAGCGCAATGGCGGCACGGTGCCCCCCGGCAAAAAACCGGGGCCAGCCGCGAGAATTGCGGGTGTTCGTCAAAAGGCCTTGCCAGCGTTCAAGGCCGGCCGTGCCCACGTTCGACGCCCACTGGGGAACCGGAGGTGTGTCGTACCCGCGAGCCCCGGCCTGCACGGCCTCGGTGATGGCAGCAGGCCAATCGTGCCCGGGGTCGATTCCGCTGATGCTGATCATCCGATGCTTGGCAGACCGCAGGGCGCCGCGGGCCGTGTCGAGGCTGGCCCGCGGGCAGGCGAGCGGCTCGGGGCTGATGTCGTCAATCCATACGTCCGGTCCTGCCATGCCGATGACGCGCACCACACGTGGCCACATGCCGGCCTCGCCGGCGGGGCCTCCCGTATGGGGCAGCGCACCGGCACCTAGGCTGCAAAGAACCGGGTTTTGCTCGTCGAGGTGTTTGCCAAGCTGCTTGGCCGCCTTGGCTGCGCCGCTTGTGGTCTGCACTTCGACAGTTGTACCGGTCCGCTCGAAGAGATCCGTAAAGAAGGCGTCGGGGGTGGAGCGGTTGCGCACAGCGAGAGTCATGGTCGGTGTGCCCTCGTATTCAAATACCCCGTAAAGGAAACCGATCCCGCCTGCGAGACCAAACACCATTGCCTCGCTGACGTGGTAGTCCCCCGGGAGCCTCACGCCCGCGTCGACGAGCAGGTTCCGTACCGGCGAGATGTCGGGCTGCTGTCCGCCTATATGACGCACGGTTGGGAACACTCCCGGGCGGTCCGNTGCTGACAGACTGGTGCCGGCGAGAACGTGTGCCCGTGCGAGGCGGTAACCTTCGCCGGTTTTTTTCATGCGCTCATGGACGAGGCGCGTGAAAGCGTGTTCCTGGGGCATTTTTTCTCCTGACAGGCCCTCGTATTTTTCCGGGGGGAGCCTTTGGGGGGAGCATCCGGAGGAAGAAAAGAGGCACGGGCGCGCCACCATGCGACAATAGCGTTTTTTTTCGTGGAGGAGGTTGTCCGGGCCTTTCCCGGGAAATTGACAGTTGCACGCAGGGGGCTTTGCCCGGATGCTTTTCTGCTGCCGGTCCCAGGTGCCAGTTGGGCTTGGCCTGTCAGTTTGGGACTGTTGCTTCGATGAGGAACAGGGGAGTTGGGGTTGGGCTTATCCTGCATTCCACGAGGCCGGCGTGGGCGATGACGGCTTCCCATTCTGTCGCGGAGCGTTCCCGGCCTGTGATCATGGCGAGCATGGTGAGGTCGGCCATTGCCGTCATGAAGGGAACCTTGTCCGACGGCATGACAAGTTCAAGAATCCTCAAGCGGGCGCCAGGGGCAGCTGCGGCCTTGATCTGCCGGAGGATCCCCACACATTCTTCATCGTTCCAGTCGTGCANGATGGAAGACAAGAAATAGGTGTCGGCCCCGGCAGGGACCGACTCGAAGAAGCTTCCCCCGCGGATTTCGACGCGGCTGTCGACCCCGTGCGCGGCGAGGACGTCGCTCGCTTGCTGCACAACGTGGGGAAGGTCGAACAAGATGCCCTGTATCGAGGGTTCGCGCTCCGGGATCAATGCGAGTATGGTGCCGTCGGCGCCCCCAATGTCGACGAGGGTGTTGACGCCACTCCAGTCCAAGCTGTTGATTGCGTTCCGCCGCAGGCTGCCAGTGATGTTTGCCATGGCCGCGCTGAACTGGGCGACCTGCTCGGGTTGGGAGGCANGCCATTCCCAGAATGGCATGCCGTAGTGGTGCGCGGCGGCGGGTTCCCCCGTTTTGGCGGTATGGAGCAGATCACCGAAGGGACCGTAGTGCGTTTCCATGAACATGAGGGTCATGTCGCGGAGGGAGGAAGCTGCACTACTCGTCAGGGTTGTCCCGAGCGGTGTGAGCGCGAACGTGCCCGGTGGGTTTTCTTCCATGACTTCTGCGCTTGAGAGGGTGCGCAAAATCCGGTAGAGCGAGTTCTCGTGGGTGCTGGCTGCCGCCGCGATTTCCGCGACCGGCCGGGGCCCTTTGGTCAACATGTCGGGAACTTCCAGCTTGGTGGCAACATACAGCGCCTGGGAGAGCTGGAATCCCCGTAGCATTTCCATCATCTTGACGTGAGGAGGGAGGGTGTCTGCGCTGATTTTTCTCTCTTCTGCTGGGAGATGTCCTGGTGCCGGGGTGTTTTCGGGCCGGAGCTTTTCGTGCCGGGTGAGGGTCGCAAGGGCACGCTGGAAGGGAGATTTTCGTTGCCGGGTTTTTTGTCGCCTGGAAGGCACGGGTGTCTGTTCGCTGGCGTATCCGCTTGCTCAGGCCTGTGACCGATCACTGCCGGTGAGTGCCGTGCCGATGCTTTTTGCCCAGTTGTTGATCTCGTCCCACTCCCGGAAGTCGCCATCCTCCGCCCATTCCCGGCTCGCGGGCAAGGTCGCGAGTAAGCGATGGGCAAGTCCCAGCTTCTTGCGATGCAACGCTCCGAAAAACAGTTTGTGCTCGCGCGCTCCGGTTTGCTGCTTAATCCGATGAATGACGCGCGGTTCGGCTGCGGCAAGACGCTTGGTCCGGTCCGGGTCACTGGCCGGTATGCCCAGAGGCCCGCTGCTGAACAGCCAGACAGCGTTTGTGGCTGCCAGGGCTTTTTCGTTTCTCTCGGTAAAATTGATGGCTTCGCGCCGCCACTTGCCAAAGTAAATCGCGCTCCCAATGATACACCCGTCATAGCCTGCGAGGTCGGTGGCATTTCCGGCAGGTCTTGGCGTGGCGTCAAGGCCGTGTGCGGTCAAGACCTCGGCGATTCGTTCTGCGATTTCCCTGGTTGCCCCATACCGGCTTGCGTACACCACGAGAAGCTTCATGTTTCTTTTCCCCTGCTGCTTGTGTGGCTTGCTACCTGGAGAAATGGCCTTTGCTGCGTGCCGTCCTTGCATCGGGATGCTCCTTTGCTGTTGCTCCGATGCCGTGTTCGTGTGTGGCTCGCTCAAGGCCATCCGGATGCTGGGATGGTCCCGCCGCCGGCGTGTGTGAACCTGATCCGCACCTTTTGTATGGTGGCAATCGAGAAGGGCCTGTGCCGGAGGACACTACAGTTTTATCATGGATTCGGTGAGGAAGGAACAGATCTGTCTGTCAGACCGCCAAAGGGTGGGTATGGTAGCGACGCGCCGTGTTGTGGCTGTTTTCGGCATACTGGCGGGGTTCGCTGGTATCGAGCATGGGGTTGGGGAGATCCTTCAGGGCTGGGAATCTCCGGATGGTGTGATGATCCGCTCCTGGCCTGATACCGCGGCATTTGAGGTTCTCGATGGCGAGCCTGCGATGACTCTCTTGCCGAATCTGGCAATGAGCGGAATGGCGAGCATTCTCGTTGCAACCGCTGTCAGCGTGTGGGCGTGCAGATGCGTGGGGCGACCCCATGCCGGACAGGTACTGATCGGACTTTCCCTACTGCTTTTGCTGGTTGGGGGCGGCTTCGGGCCGCCTGTGATCGGGGTCCTGGTCGGGATCAGCATTCTGCGAGCCCGGAAAGGGCTGCACAAGGAACCGGGGCCTTTTCTGCGGGGCTTTGCCCGCCTGTGGCCTTGGTTTCTGGGTGCAGCCCTTTGGGGATATTTGTCGTTGTTTCCCGGCACGGTACTGCTCAGCCGGCCGGCAGGTTTTGAAAGCCCGGTTTTGACTTCGGTTCTGAGTCTTTTTGCCTTTGCAGCGCTTCTCCTTGCACTTTTCGCGGCACGCATGTATGACCGTACTAGTTCCCTGTGGTGACTGGCCTCGTTTTTNTGGCCGATTTCCTCCGACTTTTCCCCCTATGAGAAAACGGCGGGGAATGTTACACTGACTATGCGAAGGGGCGGGNAGGGCGTTCCGTGGAGGGATGCTTGAGCGCACACGCGAGGGGCGAGGAAGAGGCGTGAACGGGCGGAAGCTGGGAAACGGCCTACAAGAGGTTCATCAATATGGGTATTTTGTTGCTTTACGCGAGCATGCATGGTTCCACGAAGGGCATCGCGGAACGTGTTGCCTCCAGGCTTGGGGAGCGGGGATTCGAGGTTGANCTAGGGGCGGTTCCTGAAGAGAGGGACGGGAACGCCGGCGACGCGGGGATGGCGGCAAAAATCGAGAGCGCGGACGCGGTTGTTGTGGGAAGCGCCATGCAGAACAGGTTATGGCTTCCGGAAGCAGCGGTTCTTGTGGACCGTCATGCCCGCCTGCTGGCCGCCCGTCCTGTCTGGCTGTTTACGGTCAACTCGATAGGGGAGGAAGGAAGCTGTTTTTCACCCCGGGTGACCGCAGTCTGGAGAAGGATGCTTCGGGAGACGGAACAGATCGCGGATTTCAGGGAGAACATTGTCTTTCGCGATCACCATCATTTTACGGGGGCAATCAGTGAGGAGACAGTACGGAAAGAATGGTCCCGTTTCGGGCGTCTGTTTTTTTGGATTATGCGCGGCAGGTATGGCGATCATCGCGAGTGGGATGCCATCGACGCATGGGCGGGCACCATAGCGGACGAGTTGGGGGCGTCGTTGTAGTTCCCATCATGGTTGTTCAGAGCATGTAATGGGAGATTTGCCGCCGAGTACGGTGGGGGGTTGTTACTGATCGGAGAAGCGAGGAAAAGTATGAAGGGTTGAGCGTTCCTTGTCGGTTGGCCAGGAGAGACGCGTGCCGGCCTATTTCTTTGAGCCTGGCGCCCCTGGCAGAAAGGAAAACGTGAGGGAGCGCCGGCGGTTCCAGGGCGGGATTGGGACCGGTTAGTTGTCTGCTGTTTTGTTTTGTCGGCGGTTTTGCTTCACTCGCTGTCGCTGGTGACAAGGACCGGGATCGCTCCGAACTGACCGGAGTCGGTTTCCGGGCCGGTATCCCCGCGCACGAGCAAGGTGACAATGTCGCCGGGGGAAGCAGCGGAGAGGTCGAGTGCCGTCGTGAAAGGGGATGCTTCTTTGTAGGCNTCCACTTGGACAGTCACCCGGTCGAGCTGGACTTTGATGTCGCCGGTGATGAAGGCCGTCACATAGACGGTTCCTTCAAATCCCTGACCGACACCCTCGATTTGGAGTGGACCGGGAGGCACCTTTGCCGAACTTTCGGGTGAGGTGATCGCCGCCTTGTCGTTCATTACCCCGAGGATGAACCAGCCATTGTCGGGGCCGAGCTGGCGGAGCAGGAGGAGCCCGCGGGGGATGCGGGAGGTGCCGTCTTCGCCGGGCCAGAAAACTTCCATCTCGCCGCTGCGGCTGTCACCTTGCTGGAACTCGCCAAGGATGAGTGGCACACCGAGCACGGTGCGGACGAAGTCTTCGGCTGCTGCTTCGGGTGTTGCAAACCGGACACCGGTTGCAGGCCAGATCGCGGGTTGTTGTATGCCGGGAGCTTCTGTAGTGGTGCTGGTGTCTGCGATGCTTGTTGTGCTTGCGCTTGTACTGGTGTCTGTGGGGTCGTCGGTATCGTCGTCGCCGCACGCGGAGAGAAGCAGCACCAGGGAAAGAAGCGCAAGAAGGGACCTCCCGGGAAAGTGCCTCTTGGGGTGTGGGGGCCGGGTGGGCCTGGGCGTGTGGGGGACAGGGCCGGTGAGGTGTTGTTCGTGTGCTTGCCGCTGACAAGTCGAGCGTGGTTGCCCGCGGCCTGGGCGGGTAATTGGCTGGGAGGCAGTGCGAGGTGTCCTGACGGTTGTTCGAGTGTTGGTCCTCGTGGTCTCGCCCATTATGTATTTCCTTTTTGGTGCAAGATTTTGTTNCACACAAGGTTCCGATTGGGCTCCCATGTGAAAACNGGGCATGCTATCCCGCTCTGGTCGTTGTCCTGTCCCGGTTACTGCCGGAGCAGACATTAGCTTGCAGCGGGCTGCCGGTTATGGCACAACCTGTCAAAGAAGTGGGGCTGGAGCCCGCTTTTTGATCTTGTGTGGGATGCGCGTTTTGCCGGCCGGGCNCCGTTGTCGTGATGAGCTGTCGAATCAGATCATTGCCGATCCGGTGGTACTCAACGCCGTTTTCTGTTGTCATCGGTTCCGTGCCGGGCTTTGCAAAATCGAAAATGAGCACGGTACATCTAAAGATGAGCTGGTCACCGTGTTCCAGTGTGTGAAGGAAGCAGCGTGTTGCTTTCNCGGTGTTTCCGTTCATTCTTCCGTAGCGGACCGCCCGGTTGAGATAGGGCATGAGCAGGCCGGCGAGCCCGTAGGTTTTGGCGAGAGGGTCGGGCCTGTCAACCGGGAACCGTTGCGGGTCGAAGTGATGGCGGAGGACTTCCTCGCTCTGCGCGATTGGGGCGGCACTCTCGCGTTGCCGCTGACGGAATTTTCCCCCGCTGGCACCTCCCTGGCGCGATTTCACCCCGACAAGGCGGCACATGATAGGCCTTGTCGAGGGATCCAGGTCGAACAAGGCAAGGTCGGTACGCCGGGAACTGGTCTCATCTTCAAGGTTGGCTGTCGTCCGCTCGAATGCGTGCTGCCATTTGAGGTGGGCGTCGCGGGGATGACCGCCTGGTTCTCAAAGACCCTCTGATACGCAAGATACATATAGGAAAGCGCGAGTCCGAGGGCTTCGGCCCGCTGGGACGGTGCCGAGAGGAGCTTGAGCGCGAGACGACCCGAAAGAGCCCACAGCTGGTGCAGCATCGCCAAAACATGCGGGGTGTCCGTCTGTAACCCATGCTCCTTGAGCACAGGACGCAACATTGACTCCAGTTCGGCGGTGGAACGCGAGCTGCGAATGAGGCGGTGGCCAAGGTTGCTTCCGGCCCTGGGCGAACGCTCAATGGGGCGTTTGCTCTGCCCCCCATGGTCGAAGACCATAGTGCGATCGATGCTGCACACCCAATGGCTGAGGTCATGTACTTGGTGGAGGAGCGCGAGATCTTCGGCTTGGAAGGTCAGCCTGACTGCCGGACGCGCATCAAGGCTTCCCGCCGTTCCCTTTGGGTCTCTGCTGGCTCCTGCAATGGTTGCCGCAAGTGTTCGCGGCAGGCTCGACAGTAGACCAGCGGCCTTCTCCGCCCCCGGAAGCGGCATGGCTGTCCGATAGAGGGGACGCCGGGTCCATCTGACGCTTTCCCCCTGTTCCGCGGAGCCGGACTGGAAGTTCTGCACAAGGCCGTGTATTGGTGCCGTGACTTGCTTGTCCTGCCCGCGGGTAGGGTACTTCCTCTTGAGGCGGTCAAGTGTCGAGGCGAGATCGCGTAAGATGAGCTTCATCGCGCGCGCCGCATCTCCGAGCACGTCAATGACTTTGTATACCACCCCAAAAGACCCAGGCTGCCCGACCCTTTTTCGACCACATACTTGGAGGTGCGATGGGTCCCCGGGGGGAGCCTTGTGTCATTGGCCCGCGTTCTGGCGTGGAAATCCGGAGTGCGAAATCCTTCGCTTTCTTCCCAGTTCCCATACCGTAAAAGGCGCGATCGTGGCCTGCTCACAGCCCGCAACTTGCCGGCCAGCTTTTTGTGACAGTCCGTGCTGCCCGAGCGTTTTCTCTTGGCCTGCCCGGCTTTCCGGCAACCGGCTTGTTCCCGGTGGGCGTCGCGCCCATGCGCTTTCCGGCTGCTTGCATGCGGGGTGTCCGTAGGCTGCCGGCCGGGATCCCGGCCGGCATTCCGAAAGAAGGAAGCGACGCTTTCTCTTGTGATGACCTGGGAACTGTCTTGGCCGCTTGGGTCGTGGAATGCTGCAGCAGGGGCGGTAAGAAAGACCACGGCTTCANTGGCGACTGCAGAAAATTCGTCTTCTGGGGGGCGATTGTCCGTTGGAAGGGTTTTTAANTCCNGTGCATGATCTCGAAGTTCGAGAAGTGGAGAGGTATACGGCTGATGATTTTCTGGATACCAGTTTGTTTCGTGAGCTTCAGTGCGGCCACACGTTCCCCTCGCGCCAAGAAGACAGATCTTGTCATGTCTGATAACTGCAATGGCAACAGCAAAAGAATCGCTGCCATATTGCACTTCGAAATTATGAAGTAGCGTGCAATCATCCGACAGTTTTTCCTGGAGGTAAGAAAGCGCCGAGCGTTCCGCTTCGCTTGCCGGCTTGCCAATGGGGATGATCTGGACTGTCATGTTTTTCCCGGTTTTACCTGTGCAGTTGCCCGGGCAGGATGCTCTGGAGTCCAGACGCTCTTCTTGGGGGTTTACGGAAGAGTGGGCTATGGAGGAGGAGGGAGTCTTGGGGGTGACGCAAATTTGCGCGCTTTTTCGGTACCGTAATGCTGTAGAACTTTTTCTGCCGGATCGTGCGGTGCGTAGAGACGTCCGGCGTGAAGTGCCCCGGGAGGGTGGAGCGACATTTTCGGGGCAGAAATTGGATTCTGATACATAAATAATTGAACATAAATGAACAGAAATGCTCTCTCTTATTTTGAAAAATTCAATAAATTTGGATAAGGAACTCTAGTTATTTCTGCAAATGAGACTTGCAGAAGTAAAGAATATATGGGCCGGTAATCTCTGACAATTCATTGGAAGAAGATTCGGGCAGCATGACATTTTTTTATTGTGTACGTCATGGTGTCACTCTCGGCGGTGTCNGTTNGGCGCGGGCTGCCGGACGGACCATCCGGCNCCGCAGGGGAAAGCGGCAACCTGTCCCCGGGGTGGGGCCCGGGTGGGAAGAGCGGGTTTTTGGCTGGTTGTTGGTAGGGGGGCAGGGGGCTTGACTGCTTCGATAGTTCTATATAATATAGAACTATGCTACTTAAGGTGGACCCGGCATCCCCCCAGTCAATCCATGAGCAACTCGCTGGTCAACTGCGGGCATCGATTGCCGGAGGGGATCTTGTCGCCGGAGAAAAACTTCCCCCCGCGCGTGAAATCGCCGGCAGCCTCGGTGTCAACGTTCACACCCTGCTGCGGGCATTCACAACCTTGCGAGACGAAGGCCTGCTCGAAGTACGCCGCGGTCGCGGAACGGTCGTCACAGACAAGGCGCCTTTGCAGGCCGGCGTGGTGGAACGGGCCCGCGCCCTCGTGGCCGAAGCCCGCCGGGCCGGTCTCACGAACGAGGAGATTCGGCAAACCCTGGAGGTGCAACTATGAGTCTCGAATTTCGGCGATCCCTGCAAGCCGGTATGAATGAAAGGCGTGCCCGCCTCCTTCTGGGGGTTTTTCTGCCCCTTTTTCTCCTTGCAGCGACCTATGGCCCATACCTGATCCTCCGGTCCGAGCTCCCCGACCGTCTTGCCACCCACTTCGACTTTTCCGGCACTCCCGACGGGTCGATGACCGTCCACGGACTCCTTCTGGCAACCTCAATCCTGATCGGACTAGGGCTTTTATTCTGGGTCGCGATTGCAGGCATTCGGCGTCCTTTCCCTGCCTCCCTGGCCTCAACGCTCGGCTTCGGAGGGGGATTCCTTGCCGGCCTTGGTGCGGGCATCCTGATTTCGACCGTCATCACACAGCGGGACCTCACCCACTGGCAAGAAGCAAACCTTTCCTGGTGGGTGCTCCTTGGGACATGCGGTACCGCCATACTTGCCGGGGCGCTTGGCGCCTGGATCGCCTCTTTCCTTCCGGTGACCGCCGAGCCGGAACTCCGCGCCGAAGACCTTCCTGTTATGGACCTTGCCCCAAATCAGCGTGCCGTGTGGACCGCCACACTGTACACCAACTACCTGTCCTACTTGGGCGTCGGAATATTCCTGTCCGGAATCGTCCTAGCTGTTGGAACCCTGTGGTTGCCTGCCCTCTTTCTCGCCGGCACCGGATTTCTTTTCCTGGCCTTTTCTACCGTGAAAGTCCGGATAGACCAGGAAGGACTGCAGATCAAATACGGCCTCCTGTCCTGGCCCCGCACAAGCGTAGACCTCGAGAAAATTGCCACTGCCAGTATCATCGACGTCCGGCCCATGCAATGGGGGGGCTGGGGATACCGGGGCAGCCTCAAACTCATACGCCGGGCCGCAGTTGTTCACCGGGCAGGCCCGGGCATTCGCCTCGACTTGAACGACGGCAGGGTGTTCGTCGTCACTGTCGACCATCCTGAACCCGGGGTCGCCCTTCTCAACGCCGAGATAAACCGGCGCGCCGGCGAGTCCCCGGAACCCTGACAGACTTTCGAAAACCATCGAGACATGGAGTGCAAAAAGCCCGGACTGTCCATTGAGTCTGGCTGGACCGGCACCCGGACGGAATGGGGCGACGCGCCCTGGGGAGAGACCACCGAGAAGGGAAAGAAAGAGAAAAGCTAGACGGTCACTTTCCAGATGCCGCGAGCGGCATTAAACGGATCCGGTTTATAGATGATGTAAAAATCCCCTTTTTGCTCGGCAATCTCGAAGAGAATGGCCCCCGAAACTGTCCCTCCACTAATGAGGCTTCCGGAATTCAAATCCTCATCGCTTGATGTAATGGTTGGGTCGAGTACCTGCCCGGAAGGGGTCTGAAGGACCCAATCAAAATAGTTATATGGTTGGGTTTCCTTATCACGATTCTCTACGGTAACAGATACTTTTAGGTAGCCTGCTTGTTCAAAGGGGCTGACACTCTGCTGAAAACCGGCAGCTGTTACCGTTGTTGTATAGCCCGCGAATTTTGCGCTTCCGCCTATATTCCGTTCTTGGTCTTCGTGTTGGGCATCGGTACGACCAGGGAAAAGACTGGTTTTCGGCGCCCCGTTTTCCGATGAGGCTGTGTCTTCCGAGTCACCCGAGATGGCACTGATCACAGCACCAAGCAAAAAAATCCCCGCAAGGACACCAGGAATAAGAAGGCGCTTTTTTTTGTACCAGGGCCTTAAGGACTTGGCGTAAGCTTTTTGAGCAGCAGCTTCAGCCTTCGCTGTCTTTTCGTCTGCAGCCATGTATCTCCTAGGACTTATATCAGATTGCTGTTTCCCGTTGTGTCCGGGGGACTGTTAAGAAGATAGCTATTTTTTTCTCGATATGTTGCTGGTTGGTTTTTTTGTTCTTGGTTTCCAATCGGATGTTATGAAGCCGGACACCCCCGGAAAATACGTGAGTCCGCTAGAGGGGAGTTCCTCCCCGATGACCGGCATCTCGACTGTCCGTATCGTGCGTGCCGTTCGAGAGCCCATTGCCGGTTTGCCGTGGAACAAAGTGGCCTTTTCTGCGTCCTTTGCCTCCACCCCTGGCCGATTGCGGTCGATTGCGGCCAGCGTTCAAAGAGGGTTTCCCGTCAAGGGAATGGTGGGATCCGGAGCCAGACCCGCGTCCCGGAAACACCCGGTGTTCCCGGTAGGCCCCGGCCGGCAAGGCTTGCCGGCCTCTCGCCCTAAGTTGCGGGCAACAGGATGTCACCCCGATAGTGTCATTCCGGTCACTTCGCCCGGATGAGGGTGTGCTCTGCTTGAGATGCCTGTCGTCTGCTGGAGGTGCCCATGTTCCGAAGCTCCCGTTGCGGGGTGCCAGCCTCGTTTTTGCCGGTGCCCTTCTCTTCACGACTGTGATCAGCATGATGCTTTCCCAGCCCGGTTCGGCAGCTTCGAACCCGGACCGGACAGCGCGCCGGATTGTCATCGGCCACCGGGGCGCCCCAGGGTACCGGCCGGAACACACCCTCGCTGCCTACCAGCCGGCCATCAACATGGGCGCGGACATCCTCGAGCCCGACCTGGTTTCCACGAGCGACGGCCTGCTTGTTGCTCGCCACGAGAACGAGATCTCCACGACGACCGACGTGGCCGCCCATCCCGAGTTCGCGGACCGGTACACAACCAAGACAATTGACGAAAAGCAGCTCACCGGCTGGTTCACCGAAGATTTTTCCCTTGCCGAGCTAAAAACCTTGCGGGCCGTTGAACGGCTTCGAACTGCGGCCTGCGAACACCGTCTTCAATGGGCTTTACCGGATCCCCACCCTCCAAGAAGCGATCGACCTGGCCCGGGAACAAGGCGTTGGAATCCACCCCGAGACCAAACACCCGAGTTACTTTGACTCGATCGGTTTGTCGCTGGAAGAACCCCTGGTCGAGACGCTCCATGCGAACGCCTGGGATAAACCCACCGACCCGGTTCTCATCCAGTCCTTCGAGACCGCAAACCTGCAGGAGCTCGACCGCATGACCGAGCTGCCGCTTGTACAGCTCCTCGCTGCCGGCGGTCGCCCGTACGATTTCCCAGCCGCCGGCGACTCTATCGCCCAGACCATCATCTCGTCCGCGATCATTCTTGGTGTCGCCTGCCCACTTGCCATCGCTGCTTACAGTCGCAAACGCTAATCCAACCCCCAGACAACGCGAGACAACCCGCCCCGGTCCTCCACAGCCTTGGAGCCGGAGAAGCTGTTTGCTGCGGAGGGGAAGCATTGGAGCATGGGAGTATAGGTGGTGTGGGTTTTGGGTGGGGGCGGGGTGTTTCCGGGAGGTCGGGCCCGTCCCGGGGTGTTTTGGTCTGGGGTTGTTGGATTGGCGGTTTCAGACAGCGGGGCCTTCTTTGAGGACGTCGTGGTAGAGGGCGTTGCGTAGGGCGATCTCGCGGGCGTCTTCGAGGCCGAAACCGAGACGGTTGGGCGCGTAGCAGTAGCCGATGCGGGTGTCGGGATCGGCGAAACCGAACGATCCGCCGTTGCCGGGGGTGCCGAAGCTGGTGTTTGCTGCACTGCCGAAAGGTGAGTCGGCAGTGGGCTTGAGATAGCCGAGCGAGTACACGACCGGCACATGCAGGACGAGATCCATCAGGCCGCCGCTGGGGGGCTGGGCCGGACTGGTCAGGGCGTCGAGGGTTTTGTCGGTGAGGCCGAGTTGTCCTGTTACCGCTGCGCTGTAGGCGGCGGCAACAGCTCGCGGTTCGCCAATGCCGTTGCCTGCGGGGATTTCGGCAGCGAGGACGTCCGGACGGAAAAAGTTTGTGTCGATGAGTAGTTCCCGAGGATTGTTGAATGCCCGGCTGGTCAGGCTTTTCGGGTTCATCATCCCGAGAAGCATTCCGCGTGGAACCTCGCGGAGATGGAGCAGGGAGGCGTATTTGGAGTGGCCGTGGATGGTTGCGATGCGGTCGGGGTCGAAGCCGGCGGGAAGCCCGATGTGGAAGGTGATATCGAGGGGTGTGGCGATTTCTTCGGCGAAGTAGTGTCCGAGGGAGCGGCCTGTCGGATCCACCCGGCGTAGTAGCTCGCCTTCGTACCAGCCGAGGGAGATGCCATGGTAGCCATGGCGGGTTCCGGGAGGCCA